>PDWI01006557.1_pt1 | contig 14547 bp, 16 predicted proteins | sample 1430891 | NCBI WGS metagenome assembly PDWI01 (sample SAMN01162508, study PRJNA174530) | Oral metagenome, whole genome shotgun sequencing project. | biome: Marine environment; feature: Marine mammal; material: Swab sample of the gingival sulcus; isolation source: swab sample of gingival sulcus...
ACCAATGTTGTTCCCATAAAAAAGAAGCCTATATCGCGATGCAATATTCGACTCCATTTTCTTAATCGTTTCATACTTTTTAATAGGGTTAAAGAATTAAAAGTTACGAATTTGTCAAACAACTCGTAACTTTCAACTTTTAACTTGTTACTCTTTTACTTCTTTATGAGAAATATATTCTAAGTAGTATTCCGAAAAATGATCTACTTCTGCATTTTCAAGAGAATCTCTCATTGTGTTAACATAATTGATAATGCGTTCTTGACGTTGTTCGTGGTCTTCTCCTTCGCTGTGGGAGTTGATAGCTTCTCCTTCAAGTTCTAAAAGATAAGCTTCGTCAATACGATCTTCTTTAACAGTTCCTTGTACTTTGATTTCTTGAGTCATTAAATTTTCGTCAAAACGCTCGTCGTTGAAAACATGTACATCGGCACCATCAGCAACTAAAAGGATTTTTTTTCCACCATGTTTACACACATGGTCAACAATACCTTGTGTTTCAATAATTTTGTCTAAATATTCCGCTCCTTTTTTTTGTAAATCTTTGAGAGGAATAAAGGTAATGTCTGTTTCAGTCTTGCTTGAGTTTTCTTCTTTGTTGGCTGTTTCTGTAGGGTTACAAGCAAATATTAAAGTTGCAATTCCCAATAATAATGCGATACGTTTCATGGTGTTTTTTTATTAATTAGGGTATAAAGGTAAATAAAAAAGAGAGAAGTTTATAAAACTTCTCTCTTTTTTTAACTATACTTCGAAAAAAATTACTTCTTCTTGTATGTAAATACAATTTTATCGTTATTGTCATCAGCAGTTTCTACTATCTCTGTAACTTTAATTACAGCATAGTTTTCTTCGCCTCTAAGTTTAGCAACATAAATATCATTTTGAGCTACGTTTTCAACTTTAGCAGATGCTGAAGCCATTTGAGCCATAAAATATCCTTTTGCAGCTTCTTCAGAACCAAATGCTTCGTATGGCATTCCCATAACTTTTACAAAAGTAGTTGCATTTTTAGCTTCCCATTCTTTTTTGAAGTTAGCTGCATCAGCATTAGTTGTAGTGTTAGCCATATCTTTGTCAGCATCAGCATCTCCAAGAGATTTTGCTACGTCAGCAACTAAGTCCCAAGCACCTTTTTCCGGTCCTGCTAAGTTGAAAATAGCACCACTAACCTCATTAGCAAGAGGAGTTTCTGTTATAGTTGCAAAATTAACTGTAAATGTTTTTTCTACTTTGTTACCATCTTTATCATTTACAGTAAAAAGATATTCAATTTTTGTAACACCATTTGCGAAGTCAGCATGAGAAAGTGTTTTTGAAAAGTTGTAAGTGTAAGAAACTTCACCTTTAGCTTTTTTAGTGTTGTCACCATCAAAAGGAGATGCTGTATTCTCATTTCCAAACTTAGTTTCTGTAATAGTGAAAGATTTGATTTTAGCTTCCGCAGATAAGTTAACGTTAAAAACGATGTCTTTTGTCATTCCTGCAACAGGATTAAAATCTACAGAGTCTCCATAATTTCCAACAAATTTGATAGTTGGTTTTGCAGTTTCTTCTTCATCTGTTGAGCAAGAGCTAAATACTAAAGCTGTTGCTAGCATCACTAGAGTGAATAATTTAAAATTCTTCATGTTTTAATTTTGTTTAATAAATAATTCAGCAAACTTATATCTTTCTAGGATATAAGACAAATATTAGTTTAGGAATTTACACCGTTTTTTGATAAAATTAACAATTTAAGAGAGGAAATGTTAAATCGAACTCAGGTTAATATTTCAGTGATTTACATATTTTCATATAAATCACACCAGTTCGGATTAAGCGATTGTATTAAGTCTAGTTTTTTTGACAAGAACCTCCTTTTATTTGCTTTTCTTGTGTAATAGCATCGGTAATTGTTGGAAATTTCTCAAAATAGACCAGCTTTGCCAAATTATACCGAGCGGTAAAACTTCTTGGATATTTCTTTTCTTTATGTTTGCAGACTCTGCTTGACAAATTAGAGGTTACTCCAACATAAAGTGTTGTGTTGTTTGTCATTATATAGATATAACCGCCTTTATCCATTTGTTTTCATTGTTATATTATGGTTCTTGTAGTAAAGGTAGGATTGCTTCCCTGCGGTCGCAATGACGCTGTGCTTACAGTCGCATAACAACTGCCATAACATTTCTCGTCATTGCGAGGAACGAAGCAATCCTATCCAACCTTACTATCTTATACCAATAATTACCCCAATATGCCTATACTCTAAAATTGGATGTCTATTTCCCAGTTTCAATAACCAAAAACTTAGAAATAGACCAAAATGCTTTAGGGTCTTTAATGATTAGTTTATCAATTTTATTGTCTTTACGCTCCAATTCGTAAGACTCCTTAGGATGTGTGGTTACAAGCTTGGCTTTTTTAGCAAAAATAGGAATGTTTACCGCATCTTTCTTGCTGACTTTTGTGAAGTAAGAAAGGTTAAAATTTTCGTCTAATTTAGAGTTTCTGCCAATGCCTAAAAATCCGCCTTTTCGAGTGATGATTTTATTTTCTTTAAGTTCTTTTCTAGTTCCGATAACATAGTAAGCTGTATTTAAACCTTTAATAAGCTTAGCTTGTTCTTGATTTTTAGAACGTGTGTTCTTTAATTCAGAAGATAAACCTTCTATCTTGATGTTCAAGTTTTGAAGCTCTTGACTTAAACTTAATATCTCAGCATCTTTCAATTTGATTTGCTCCTCAAGACTATTCATTAACTTTTGTAGCTTAGTGTTTTGAGAGAGTCCGTTCTTATACTTTTGGTTTAAAGAAGCCAATTTTTCACGATTTTCTTTCAGTAAGTCGTAAATAATTTGAATATCCTCTGTAATTCTTTGTTGCTTACTACCTTCGTTAAAGCCTTGTTTGTTAAGGTCTATGATGTTTTCTCGACGTTTGATTTCGTTTAGATTTTCTTGAATCTCGTTAAACTCATCTAAGTAATTAAAGAGTTCATTACTCTGTCCGTTCGATAGACTTATAAGACTATCATTTTCTGCTTTTAACTCGCGGTAATCGCGACTTTCTTTAACATTGTTGCAAGACCATAATAATGCAACTACACTTGCTAATAATATTAACCTTTTCATTTGTTTTTGTTTTATTGTGTTAATTTTAATGTATTATAATTTTATAAGTCTTTGGGGTTTAGGTGCTGTTGGTTGTATGTTGTCTGTTATCCGTTGTTGGTTATCTGTTGTTCAAAAAAACGTATTCATTCCAAACCTGATTTGGAATCTCCCTTTTGTTGTAAGGATTTTCCTATTGGCTGGGAATGCTGAATCAAGTTCAACATGACGCTATATTTCTAATTTTTCAAACTTAAAATTTTACAACCTTACAACTTAATTTATGTAAACAGTAACGAAAAGTTAAATTCGCTTTAAGCACTTTTCCCAGCTAAGACGATTACTATTTCGCCTTTAACGGTTTTCGATTTAAAATGCTCGCAAACTTCTTTTAAAGTTCCGCTTTTATTTTCTTCGTGTATCTTGCTGAGTTCCCTCGATACAGAGACTTGCCTATCTTCGCCTACCAATGCAATGAATTGTTCAAGTGTTTTGACCAACCGGTATGGAGATTCGTAGAAAATCATCGTTTTTTCTTCTTCGGTTAATACGTTAAGGCGTTTTTGTCGCCCTTTTTTAGCGGGTAAAAAGCCCTCGAATACAAAGCGGTCGTTGGGTAAGCCCGAATTGACTAAAGCCGGCACAAAAGCCGTGGCACCAGGTAAGGTCTCTACCTCTATATCGTTTTGTTTACAAGCTCTTACGAGCAGAAAACCGGGGTCGGATATGGCTGGTGTTCCGGCATCCGAAACCAAAGCAATACTCGTTCCGCTTTGAAGCATCTCTGTATATCGCTCCAGTTGTTGATGTTCGTTGAATTTATGGTACGATTGCAGTTTATTGCTAATGTCGAAATGTTTGAGCAAGATACCTGTTTTTCGGGTGTCTTCGGCTAAAATTAAATCAACCTCTTTTAAAACCTCAATGGCTCTAAAAGTCATATCGTTTAGATTGCCGATAGGCGTTGGAACGACAAAAAGTTTACTCATAGTGTTTTGTAAATTCGATTAATAATTGAACAAGCTCGTTATGCTTGCTTAGAGGCAAGGTTTCTGCACGGTCGTAAATATCGTGATAAAACTGAGGCCCTCCTTTGGTATAGAAGAAGACGGCAGGAACTCCGGCTTGATGAAAAAAGTGATGGTCGCTGTTAGCGGCTTCTCCTCTGACTTGAATATGCGGAAAAAGCTCCTGTTCTTTATTGATGTTTTTGAATAACTCTACCGCTTTGGGATTGGCTTTTCCGTTGACAATCGCGATGCCTTCGCTGCCCGTACCAACGATGTCGAGATTCAGCACAAATTTGATTTTTTCGAGAGGAAACACCGGATGCTCGGTATAATATTTTGAACCTATTAAGCCGACTTCTTCCGCTCCCGGAAATAAAAAAGCGACGGAGTATTTGGGCTTAATGCCTTTGGTGGCATAATATTTAGCCAAATCCAAAACCGTGGCGACACCACTAGCGTTGTCGTTGGCTCCAGGAAAGTAAACCTCGTTTCCGATGCCCCCTAAATGGTCGTAATGAGCGGTAAACACAAAAAAACTGTCGATTTCCCCTTCTATATACGCCAAAACATTTTGCGAAGGGTAGTCTTTTTTTAGTTTTGTTTTAAGCTTAATATTGACAGAGGTCGCACTTGTGTCCCACACATCCGATTTAACTTGAAAGTAAGGAAAACCAAGCTCGTAAGTGGCTTGTGTTTGAACCAATCGTTGAGCAGTTATTTCTATCAAGCCTTTTATTCTCGACAAGGAACAGAGCTTGATAATATCTTGATAATGATGAATTAAATCCTTCGATTTATAATGAATCGTATCTAAAACAAAGATTTGTTCCTGATGGTTCTCCTTCAAAAAGTCCGACCACTTAAAGTCTTTAGGGCGATACAGCTCAAACTGTCCTTTCAGCGAAGACGATGCCGGAAAAGTGATATAATCCACTCCCAATTTTAAAGTTTGTTTATTGGTTTTGAGCTCAGACCTAAGCAGCGTATTAATATCGAAAGTGTAATTCTGATAATAGGATGTCCCAAAAGGTTTGGCGTTCCATTTAGAAAGTTCTTTGGCAATATACTTGGCAGCTTTTAGTTCCCCTTTTTTAACAAACCCTCTTCCGAAAAATTCGGGGGATGCCAATTTTTGAACACATTCGCGTGTATAGTTAAGGTCTTGCCCTAAACTAGAGTAAGACAAGAATACAAAGCCAATATAAGCAATGAACTTTAAATAGATTTTAGGCATTTTTACGATATAAATTTACGGTAAATTAGCTCTATAAATCGTTTGGTGCTACTTTGTTCTTTATCCCACGAAAATTGTTCAATAATTTGGATAGCCTCATTGGACGAATTGACCTTATTAATAGTCTCTATGATAGCATTGTATTTATCCGCATCTCCCGAAAATAACTCTTTTATAAACCAGATTTTATCGTTAAGAGAAATCGCGTTTTTTAAATCTTGGATAGGTCTGTTTTGGAGTTGCGTTGCTAAATCTGTATTTTGCTTAATTTCCGAAAGCAAATCGTTCATGCTCTTTTTAGGTGTAAATGAGTCGGCAATAGTTTCCTTAGCTTCTTGTAAATTTACTTTTTTCTTGGTCTTTACTTCAGCTTCTTTTTCAGCGACAACTGGCTTTTCTTCCTCTTTTTTTGTTTTTAGAATTGCTTCTTTTTGTTCAACGATAGGGGGGACTTCCTTTTTCGTCACCTCTTTTATTTCCGGTTGTTTTTCTTGAACCTTCTCCTTAACTTTTTGGTCAATCTTTTTCTCGGCTTGCTTTTCAATTTTTTCCTCGACCTTAATTTCTTCTTTAGGCTCCTTTTTAGGCGTTTCCTTTACAGTTGTTATATTGGTAGATTTTACCTCCGTTTCCGGAGTGATTGTATTTTGTTTAAGAGCATTCAACTCTTCGTAAAAAAAACGCGTTTTTTCTTGTAAAATATCTATTACAATTAAAGATGGATTTTGAGAATGCTCCTCCATCAAGCGGTTAATTTGCTCTAAGATGTTTTGAGCGTTTTGGATTGTTGACATAGTACCTAAAAATATTTTTCTTTTGATTCAGTTTATACAAGCAACGAAGATACAAATAGTTTATTATCAATCAAGGTATATTTAAATAAAATTTCTCTGAGGGAAACCTTATCCCCAGTCCGGCTTAATACCCTTAAAAGAGATTTAGCTTTTAGAAACTCCTGCCGATACAATAAACTTCATCACCTCAGGAGATTTTTTGTCTAGAGGTGTAATTAGAGACTTCGGAACAACAAACATTTCTCCCGAAAATGCGTAAGAATGAGGGAAATAGACGGTTACTCTGTCATCGTTAATACCAAAACTGTTCAAATCTTCTTGAGTGATAAAACCAAGCTTTTCCAGCTCCGAAATTGTATTAACTTTAACCAAAACAGGCTTGGTAAACTTTTTTTCTTTTCCCACAAAAGCCGCTAACAAATCTTTAACCGAATTATAAATAACTTTTACAAGAGGCATTCTGTTTAACCATTTGTAAAAATAATTTTTGATGGGTTGTGTGATAAAAATATTTCCTAAGAATCCGATTAGAGCAATTATCACAAAAACAAAAAGGACGCCTAGTCCCGGGAAATAGAATTCAATCCAATCTTTAAAAATCAAGTCGATACTTTCAAAGACGCTGTAAATAATGTAGATAGGAATAAAAATGGGCGTAACATATAACAATCCTTGAAAGAAAAACCCTAATATTTGTTTGATTATCTTGTTCATATTTCAATTTGTTTTTTCTGAAATTACAAAAGAAGTGCTTTTTTTCAGAATTATCAAATTTCAACGATGAGCGACCAGGGCAAAGGCTTGACTTTATGTCAAATATTTTGGGCGTTCCCCTCCGGGTCGGGCTTTTCGTTCCAATCTTTTGTTCGTGACCTCACAAAAGGATTTCCTCTGCAATCCCTAACGCAGGGCGTGTGCAATGCTATCGCGTGTGCTTTTGGTTACAGGTTTCAGGTTACAGGTTTTAGGTTACAGGTTAAAGGTTTCAGGTTTCAAGCATGATGGTTTTTTGAATTATAAATTATACCTAATTAGCTACGAGAATTGACGAACCGTAGAGATGCCCTATTAGGGCATCTATTGTAAAAAGTAATAATGCAATCCACGCTTTTTTATCATTAAGCATTTGTAATGCCTCTGCCCCGAGTAATCCGAAAAATAAAAGCTATATTTGTTATCGTAATTTTTTAAAGGGATGAAGGTAAATAGATTGACAAAACTTCTTTTTTACGATGCACACTCACACGAGGGGGATGATAAAGATACTATTTCAGTTCAAAATCAGATACTTGACAGTGATTTAGATTGTTCTATTGAAAATCCGAATCAGTATTACTCTGTGGGAATTCATCCCTGGTATATAAAAAATGAAAACCATAGGCAACTTTTAGATACCTTAAATAGTCTGTTAACAGAGACCAATGTAGTTGCTGTTGGGGAGTGTGGTTTGGATAAATTAAGAGGTGACGATTGGGCTTTGCAAAATAAGCTCTTTGAGGCACAAATAATAAGTTCCGAGAACTTTAAAAAACCACTGCTAGTGCATTCCGTAAGAGCAGATGCCGAGATTCTAAGTTTTAGAAAGCGTTTGAAGCCTTCCGAAACTTGGATGATACACGGTTTTTGTAAGTCTTTACAAATGGCGGAACAACTGATAGATAGTGGTTGTGTACTTTCTTTCGGGCATGCTTTGTTGAAAGAGAGTTTAAAAAATGATAATTTGATTAAAAAGATACCTTTGTCTCATTTTCTGATCGAAAGTGATGAAAAAAGAATAGCTTTGCAAGACGTATATCGGAAAATAGCGAGAATTAAGCAGATTAGCGTGTTGGAGCTAAAAGAAATTCAACGAGATAATTTTAAAAAGTTTTATAAAATAGATTAATTATGATAAGGATGAGACAGACAATGTCTGATACTATTACGGATACACATAGTGGAATGATTAAGATACCATCTTATATTTCAGTTTTAATCGTAAATTTTAAACAGATGAAAAAAGCATTGTTTTTATTGGGTTTATTTTTAAGTTTAAGTGTTTTTTCGCAAGAAAAAATAAGCACCGTAATTATTCTGCATGTAAATGACCTACACGCAAAAATAGAACGAATGCCGGAGTTAAAACATAAGGTAGATAGTATTCGATCTATTTACGACGATGTTTTCTTGTTTTCCGCAGGAGATTTGTTTAGTGGTAATCCGTTTGTAGATAGGCATTCAAAAAGAGGGTACCCTATTATAGATTTGATGAACGATGTGGGTTTTGACCTTACAGCAGTGGGAAATCATGAGTTCGATTATGGTCAGAAAGTACTTTCCGAGCGAATATCTGAGGCTAAATTCCCATTTATTTCTGCTAATATCGTAAGCGAAAGTCCAAGATTTAAGCAACCTAAAGGGTATCACGTTTTTAAAACGAAATCCGGCTTGAGTTTAGGAGTTGTGTCTTTAATTCAGGTTGAAAAGAACGGCTATCCTTCAACGCATCCTAAAAATTTACAAAATCTTAAATTCTTAGAGCCTTTAAACGAGGCTAAGGCTTATAAAAAGAAATTAAAAGGAACTGACGCTCAAATTGCCTTAACGCATTTAGGATACAAGCAAGATATGGAGTTAGCTAAGCAAAACCAATGGCTGGAATTGGTTGTAGGAGGACATTCTCATACCACTTTAAACGAGGCGGTTAAAGTAGGTAATGTTATTGTAACACAGGCGGGTAGCGATGTTAAGTATTTGGGCGTTGCTAAGTTGGTTTTTAAAGGTGATAAATTGCAATCTGTGAAAGATGAACTGTTAAGCCTTAAAAATCAGACCAAAGACCCTAAGGCACAAGAAAAGGTCAAAAAATATACCAACAATCCGGAGTTTAGGGCAGGGGTTGCTTTTTTGCCATATACCTTGGGCAATGAAAAAGAGATTGGCTTATTGATGGCACAAGCGTATCAGAAGCAATTGAATGTAGATATTGTTTTGCAGAATTTGGGAGGTGTTCGTGTAAAAACCTTAAAAGAGGGTATCTTGAAATTAATAGACCTGATGCGTTTAGACCCCTTCAATAATGAAATGGTAACCTTTAAAATGTATCCAAAAGAGATTGTCGAATTTTTACGTTACGCAGATGGCTTGGAAAGAAAAGAGAGAATTATTGCTGCCGGAATGAAAATGGAATATATTCGTAACGAAAAAGGAGAATTGGTGGATATTAAATTAATGGATTCAAAGGGAGAAATGCTGTTGGAGAATGGCATGTACACGGTTGCTATTAATAGCTATATGACTGATAGTTTTACGTTTAGTGCAAAATCTAAAGCCGAACGTACCGGAAAGTTTTCCAATGATTTATTAGTGTCTTTTTTTAAAGAAAAGTTCCCTATAAGATAGTTTGGTGTTTTAGAACTGGGGGGATTATGTAGAAAACTTAGGATGTATTAGGGAAAACACATCATTTTTGTATTAATGTATAAACGCTTGATTTGTACAATTTAAGATAGTCCCTCACGTTAAATACTGCAATTTAAGGGCTTAGAAATGATATAATTTATGATGTTTACTTGTATTTGTAGGAGATGTGAATTTTTATCAATAAAAAAGCGTGTTTTTGTTTGAGGGAAATAAAAAATAATTTATTACCTTTGCAACCCAATTTAAAAATATAGAAAATGATTGTAGTTCCTGTAAAAGAAGGCGAGAATATCGAGAGAGCTTTAAAAAAGTTCAAAAGAAAATTTGAGAGAACGGGTGTAATGAAAGAATTACGTGCTCGTAAGCAATTTACAAAACCATCTATTGCCAAGAGAGAACAAAAAATCAAGGCAATATATAAGCAGCAGTTAATTCAGGCTGAGGTTTAAAAAATATAGAAATATATTTGGAAAAGTGGTAATCACAGACTATCTTTAGTCTGTGATTATTTGTGCTTCTATTATTCGAATATGTTTCCATTGAAAGAACAATACATATCGTACTTACTTTACGAAAAACGTTATTCTAAACATACGGTTTTAGCTTACGAGAAGGATTTAGAGCAGTTTGTGAATTTTGTCTCTGAGCAACTTAAAGTTACGCGTTGGGAAGATGTTAGTAACAAACATATACGTTTGTGGTTGTCCGAACTTATGGAGGACGGTTTTACGGCAAAATCGGTGAATAGGAAATTATCGACGCTTAAATCGTTTTTTAAGTTTTTAAATCAAAAACAGATTTTTACTCAAAACCCGGTCGCCTTACTAACGGCACCCAAAATACCAAGGGCTTTACCTCATTTTGTCGAAGAAAAGCAACTTCGTCGCTTAATAGACCAAGTTGCGTGGGAAGATGATTTTGAAGGTTATAGAGATAGACTTATTGTGACTCTTTTTTATAGCACCGGAATGCGTTTGTCCGAGCTAATCAATTTAAAAATAAGTGATGTTGATTTGAAGGATGCAAAAGTAAAAGTGTTGGGGAAGCGTAATAAAGAGCGTATTATACCGTTGAGTAAAGAGGTAATCAGTCAAGTGCAATATTACTTAAAGGAAAAAGAGGATTATTTCGAGGGAATAGCTTCAGCTTATTTATTTGTAACAGCAAGAGGTAAGAAGATGTATCCTAAATTGGTGTATAATGTTGTAAATCAATCTATAGGAAAAGTTTCTACCGATAAAAAAAGGAGTCCGCATATTTTGCGACATTCATTTGCTACGCACATGTTAAACAATGGAGCCGATTTAAATGCGATTAAAGAGTTGTTGGGACATGCAAATTTGTCGGCAACACAAATTTATACACATAATTCTTTCGAAAAGTTAAAAAAAGCATATAAATTAGCCCACCCAAGGGATTAGTATTAATTTAAAATAAAGGAGAGATAGTTATGAATATTAAAATCAATTCTTTGCATTTCGATGCAGACAAAAAATTAGAAGAGTTTATCGAAAAGAAAGTGACTAAGGTTATTGAAAAAAATGAAACTGTAACCGGAGTAGATGTTACATTACGTTTGGATAATGCTCAAGATAAAGAAAATAAAGTGGCTGAAATTAAAGTTTTTGCCAAGGGAGGAGATTTCTTTAGTAAAAGACAGTGTGCTTCTTTTGAAGAATCAACCGACTTAGCTGTTGAGGCTTTAAGAAGACAATTGAAAAAACATAAAGAAAAGCAGATAGGTAGATAGTAACCTTGATTTAATAATCATAAATTAAAAAAATGGTTTGGCAGTAGTGTCAAGCCATTTTTTTATTTGTAAATTTGCAAAAGGCTTGATTTAGAGAAGATTTTTAAATAAACCTAAAAGCCTTTGCGGAATTTAGGATAAAGATAAAAACAAATGAAGTTTAAACATTATAGAAAGTTTTTGATGCCTTTTTCGTACTTGTATCAAGGTATTATCAATTTTCGACATATGTTGTTCAATATGGGTGTTTTAAAAACGAGGTCTTTTAAGACCCCGACCATCAATGTTGGTAATCTTGCTTTGGGGGGTACCGGCAAAACGCCTCATATAGAGTATTTAATTCGCTTTTTATCGGAGGATTATAGAGTCGCGACTTTGAGTAGAGGTTATAAGCGAAAAACTAAAGGTTTTATTTTAGCTGATAATCATCACTCCTTTGAAGATATTGGCGATGAGCCTAAGCAATTAAAAACGCAATTTCCGAATATTTTGGTAAGTGTTGATGCCAATAGGTGTAGGGGCGTAGAGCAGTTGGAGCATTTATCCGACAAACCGGATATTATTTTGTTGGACGATGCGTATCAGCACCGATATATAAACCCGGGATTCAATATCTTACTTACAGATTATTCCAATCCTTTCTGGGAGGATGATTTATTACCAGCCGGTAATCTTCGAGACTCTAAAGGGCAGGTGAGAAGGGCAGATGTCGTTTTGATAACCAAAACACCGGAAGAAATAAAGCCTATTCAAAAGCGAATTATTAAAAAGCATGTGAACTTATTTCCTTATCAACATTTATTTTTTACGAACATCAAGTACGGTAAATTAGTTTCTATCGGTTCCGGCAAAGCTCCCGAAAGGACGTCCGGTTATTCAGCCTTGATGCTGACAGGTATTGCGAATCCTTCTCATTTAGAACACTATCTATCGGAGCATTTTCAAGAACTTATCCCTTTTACATTTCCCGACCATTATGCTTTTAAAGAGAGCGATTTTGATAAAATCCTTCAGAAGTACGAAGGTATTCAGAACGAATATAAAATAATTGTTACCACCCTAAAAGATGCGGTTAGATTGAAAGATAATGTTAATTTTGCTAAATTGGTCGATTTGCCTATTTTTTATCAGTCGATAGAGATTGGCTTTTTTGATGAGTCTGATCAAAAGAAATTTAATGAATTAATATTAAAATATGTTAGAAAATCTAAAAGAAACAGTTGAATTTATTCGTAAAGAAGTTGATTTTCAACCCGAAATAGGTATTGTTTTAGGAACCGGATTAGGCGGTTTAGTAGATGTAATAGAAGAAGTTGGTACCATTAAGTACGAAAAAATACCTCATTTCCCGGTTTCTACAGTTAAAGGGCACGCAGGGCAGTTGATGTTTGGTTATATAAATGGAAAGAAGGTGGTCGCTATGCAGGGGCGTTTCCATTTTTACGAGGGGTATAAAATACAAGACTTGGCAATTCCTATCCGAACAATGCACCTTTTGGGGGTTAAAACCTTACTGCTTTCTAATGCTGCCGGAGGAATGAATCCTAATTTTAAAGTGGGTGATGTTATGTTAATAAACGACCATATTAATATGATGGGCGTAAATCCTCTTATTGGTAAAAATGATGATGAGTTCGGCCCTCGCTTCCCGGACATGAGTGCTGTGTACGATAAGGAGTTAATTGAAAAGGCAGACGCTATTGCTCAGAAGCAAGGGTTAAAAGTTCAAAGAGGGGTTTATATGGCAGTAACAGGTCCTACTTTCGAGACTCCTGCCGAATACAAATTTATGCACATTTTAGGAGCTGATGCCGTAGGAATGTCCACTGTTCCCGAAGCGATTGTCGCAAGACATGCCGGAATGAAGTGCTTTGCAATTTCTATTATTACAGACTTGGGGGTAGAGGGTATTGTTGAAGAAGTCAGTCACGAAGAAGTGTTAAAAGTGGCAAATGCTGCGGAAAGCAAAATGACAGGCATCATATCAGAATTAATTAAAGATATGTAGTCATTTAGGTGCTAAAAATGTAGGCTTTTAAGGAGTGTTTTTAATTTAGAATCAATCTGAATTGCAAAATCCTTATTCCTTTTAAAAAGTCAGTTAGTAAAAATGAAATACTTTTGAGAAAAACTACCTTAAATATGGATTTATCGGTAAAATATATGGGTTTGGATTTAAAAAACCCACTTATCATAGGAAGTTCCGGATTAACAAATTCTGTCGAGAAGATTAAGGAATTAGAAAAGATGGGAGCCGGAGCTGTTGTTTTAAAGTCGCTTTTCGAGGAGCAAATACAGATGGAGGCAGATGCAGAAACTGCCAAAAGTGCTATGGATTATCCTGAAGCTGCTGATTATATCAGTGCCTATGCCAAAGAAAATAGCATCAATAAGTATTTAGAATTAATCAATGAGTCTAAAAAGGCTGTTTCTATACCTATTATAGCGAGTGTCAACTGTATTAGTAGCTCCAATTGGGTCGATTTTGCAGTAAAGATGGAAGAGGCAGGAGCCGATGCAATAGAGTTGAATGTATCTTTGATACCCACCAATGCTGAGGTAACAAGTGCTGAGAACGAAAAGATATATTTCGATATAGCAGAGGAGGTTAAGAAACATATTAAGATACCTGTTGCTTTAAAAATGAGTCATTTTTCGGCAGGTTTGGCAAATCTTATCAGAGGTTTAAGTTGGACAAGAAAAGTAGATGCTTTTACCTTGTTTAACCGATATTATCAACCTGATATTGATATAGATACGTTTAAAATGACCTCTACGAATGTTTTCAGCACTTCGGAAGATATTGCGGCATCTTTGCGTTGGATTGGGATATTATCGGGTAAGATAGAAACCGATATTTCGGCAAGTACCGGAGTGCATTCGGGAGCGGACTTAATTAAGCAAATTTTGGCAGGAGCAACAACTGTACAGATGGTTTCTGCCATTTATAAAAATAAACCGGCTTTTATCAAAACGGTTTTATCCGATTTAGAAGCGTGGATGACAAAACATAACTACAAGTCTTTAGACGATTTTAGAGGTAAAGTTAGTTATAAAAGTGTAGATAACCCTGTGATTTTCGACAGAGTTCAGTTTATGAAATACTTTGGAAGTATAGAATAGAGAAAAATAAATAATAATTAAAATAGATAAACAAGTGAACGATTTAAATTGTATTGTAACGAATATTATTCCGGTTTCTCCGATAATGAAAATTATCAGAATTAAGCCGATAGATTGGGAAATGCCTGAGTATAAAGCA
>PDWI01006558.1_pt1 | contig 14545 bp, 10 predicted proteins | sample 1430891 | NCBI WGS metagenome assembly PDWI01 (sample SAMN01162508, study PRJNA174530) | Oral metagenome, whole genome shotgun sequencing project. | biome: Marine environment; feature: Marine mammal; material: Swab sample of the gingival sulcus; isolation source: swab sample of gingival sulcus...
TATGGTGGGTATAGCTCAGTTGGTTAGAGCGCTGGATTGTGATTCCGGAGGTCGTGGGTTCGAATCCCATTACTCACCCCATTTATTTTCTTTATTTAATTCCACCTGTAATTAAAATATTTTCAAATACCGATAGCTTATCAATCATTATTTTATGCAATCTTTTTCTTCTCGTGTACTGGCTTGGTTTGATATTCACGGTAGAAAGCATTTGCCTTGGCAACAAAATCCTACACCTTATATTGTTTGGGTCTCGGAAATTATGTTACAACAAACTCAGGTTGCCACCGTTATCCCCTACTTCAATAAATTTATCACTAGATTTCCTGATATTAAAACATTGGCAGATAGCAGTACCGATGAGGTACTAGCACACTGGGCAGGCCTAGGCTACTATTCACGGGCAAGGAATTTACACAAAGCCGCCCAAACCATTCGTGATATGCATAATGGAAAATTCCCAACAGAATTTTCCCAAGTCATCGCCTTATCAGGCATTGGCGAATCAACGGCTGGGGCAATTTTATCGCTGTCACTCAACCAGTGTCATACCATTTTGGACGGCAATGTAAAACGAGTTTTATCCAGACACCAATTAATCAACGGTATTCCCAATCAAGCAAAGACCCTAAAAAAACAGTGGGCAGTTGCCAAACAATTCACTCCGATAGCTGATTGTGATAAATACACCCAAGCAATGATGGACTTAGGGGCAATGATTTGTACCAGAACCAAACCAAAATGTGACGAGTGCCCAGTGTATGTTGATTGTGGGGCATATCAAGAAAATAAAATTGCCGACTATCCCAATAAGAAACCTAAAAAAGCACTGCCAGAAAAACAAGTTGCTATGCTGATAATTACCGATAGCCAAAAAATATATTTGGAAAAACGCCCAAATAATGGCATTTGGGGAGGGTTATGGTCATTACCTGAAATTAAATTAGATGACCAAGAAAAAGTTAATCAAACCGCCATTGATAGTTTGATAAAACAACATCAGCTATCGGTAGAGAAGCAACAGGTTTTACCCAACTATCAACATATATTTACCCACTATAAACTACATATCACCCCAATAGTCATCGGTGTTAAGCAACTTGAAAATGGCTTCACGACCAAGCAAATAAAAACAATGGGGTTGCCAACGCCGATAAAGAAAATTTTGTCAGAGTTATAATTAACCAATTATTGTGGTAGTTACAGTGAAATACCGATAGCGTGCTTTACTATGATACGAGGACTTTCTAAAAATAGTGCAGTTTGAATGAAAATTGCCATTATCAAAACGGAGTTTACATCAAGCCAATAAAATATTTGGGAGTATTTGGCAATGGTAATTTTCATTCAAAATATTCATTTTTAGGAAATCCGTTTCCTTATTTACCCACACAGAAACTCGAAAAAATTGCCCCAAGCAAATCATCGCTACGATATTCACCTGTGATTTCTGATAAAGCATTTTGGGCAAGACGTAATTCCTCAGCAACCAGTTCTGCTGTTGCTAAATTCTGAATACATTGATGAGCAGTATTGATATGTGCTTGTGCTTGTTGCAGGGCAGTAATGTGTCGCTCACGTGCTGAAAACACCCCTTCTTCACTATGTTTACCAATAACTTTATCAGCAATGTGATTAATTAGTTGGTCAATACCCTGCCCTGTTTTGGCACTAATACCGATAGCTTTATTGGTACGGCTATCGGTATCGGTACACAAATCAACTTTATTATGCACTTCAAGAAAATCGACATTATCCAACTCATCAGGTCGGCTATCAGCTAGTGTTCTGCCGTCACGTAACCAAATGGCCAAATCAGCGGATTGCACTGCTGCCTTGGCACGTTCAATACCGACTTTCTCGACAATATTATCGGCTTCTCGCAACCCTGCCGTATCGGTAATTTTAACGGGAATGTGTTTGATTAATATGGTTTCTTCTAACGTATCACGCGTTGTGCCTGCCTCATCGGTAACAATCGCCCTATCCTGCCCTAATAATTGGTTCATCAGAGAGGATTTACCTACGTTTGGTTCGCCGACTAACACAACTTGTACACCATCATGTAGTAGTTTTCCATAGCCTGCTTTCTGTAATGTATCGCTCACTTTTTTCTGCAAATCGATAATTTGTCCTTCTACTTTTCCGTCCGATAGAAAGTCAATTTCCTCTTCGGAAAAATCCAATGCTGCTTCCACATAGACTCGCAAACCAATAATACTGGCTTGTAAATCATCAATCACAGCTGAAAACTGTCCAGACAAAGAACGCAATGCCGCCGTTGTTGCCGATTGTGAACGTGATTCAATTAAATCAGCAACTGCTTCGGCTTGAACCAAATCCATTTTATCATTTAAGAAAGCCCGTTCGGTAAACTCGCCTGGGCGTGCTTGCCTTGCCCCATTGGCTAGAATTAATTTCAGCACTGATTGTAAAACATACACGCCACCGTGACCTTGAAATTCGACAATGTCTTCGCCAGTGTATGAATGTGGGGCTTTAAAATAAATCACTAATCCTTGATCAACAACCTTATCGGTACTTGTCGTTAGGCTATCGGTATTTGCTGAGTTATCAGTAAAATTTGCATAATGGGCATAGCGTGGGGTTAAGTCTTGGCCAGTGATTTTTTTGGCAATCTCATAAGCCTTTGGACCACTAACGCGAATAACACCGACCCCGCCCATTCCTGACGGTGTCGCAATTGCTGCGATTGTATCATTTTGTATTGTCATTGTTGCATCCTATGAAAAGACAAAACCCGAACAGCATTTACCTGTCGGGTTTTGTTTATTTTTCTATGACCGATAGTGATTATTCTTTCGGATTATAGTGTTTATCTTCCTCGTGTGAGAGTGGATTTGCTAAACCACCATATCGTTTAGTAATTACATACTGTTGGATAATTGAGAACAAGTTCGACACCGCCCAGTAAAGCACCAATCCCGATGGGAAGAATAAGAAAAACACACCAAACATCAATGGTAAGAACATCATTACCTTACGCTGCATTGGGTCAGCTGGTGGTGGGTTCAAACGTTGTTGAATGAACATCAATCCCATATTAATCACAGGTAGGATGTAAAGTGGATCTTTTAATGATAAATCCTTAATCCAGAAAATCCATGGTGCTTGACGAAGTTCAACTGATTCCATCAACATATAATAGAACGCCAAGAAAATTGGGATTTGTACAATAATTGGCAAACAACCAGATGCTGGGTTAATACCTTCTTTTTTGTACAATGCCATCATTTTTTGACCTTGTAACTGACGATCTTCACCACATTGCTCACGAATACGTTCCATTTCTGGTTGGAACTTACGCATTTTCGCCATTGATTTGAAACTCTTGGCAGCCAATGGGAATAGCAAAGTTTTAATTAATAAGGTTACAACGACAATCGCCCAACCCCAGTTACCCAACACTGAATGTACCCAATTAAGCACTTTGAATAAGAACTCAGAGATAAAGAAGAATGGACCATAATCAGTCGCTTTGCCTAGATTTGGTGCAATACTTTCTAAATTACTTGCCACTTTTGGTCCTACAAAGGCTTTGGCAGTAAAGGTGGCATTTTGTCCCGCAGCAACTGCTTTTGGCTGTCCTGACATACCGATAGTATAATAATCACTATGTCCTGTATAGAAATCATCTTTATCAGCAGCAGTAGAAATCAATGCCCCCATAAAGTAATGTTGAATCATCGCTTCCCAACCATCAGGCACGCCTTGTGACAAACAGTAATAAGGGTTACATTCAACAGATGTTCCTGTTGCAATCGCTTGATTAGCCTCTTTCTGATAATCAAACATATCAGCAAATTGCAAACGCTCATATTTTTTATCAGGTGTTGAGAAAGCCGCACCTGCAAAGGTGTTAAACGTTGTCATGCCACGTTTAACTAGCACTTCGGCACGTTTTAATTGACGATATTGATAACCGACCCAATCTTTACCTGATTGGTTATTGACTTGTTGTGCAATATCAAAATCATAGCGTCCTTTATAGAAAGTAAAGGTTTTCGTGACAGTTACACCATTTTGTGTCCACGTAAGTGGTACAGAAACGCTATCGCCAGTCAGTTCATATTGTTTTTTCTCAGCAGTAAATTTAGCAACATGCGTGGCATTATCACTATGGTTTGAATTTAACCCTGACTCTAATTGGAATAGTTTTGCAGGGGTTGAATCAAATAGCTTTATTGGTGTTTTATCCGTAATTGATACAGGGTATTTTAACAATTTACTTTCAACAATCGTACCGCCTTGAGTATCAATTGTTAATGCTAAGACATCGGTTTTAACATTAATCAACTCACCTGAATGGGTTGCTTTTGCTTTAGCTGTTGGCAATGTTTGTGAACCTGCCACAGCACTTGCACCAGCTGGAACACCTGATGTGTTCTCTGATTGTGTTTGTGTCTGTTGTGGTGCAGTGACTTTGGGTGCATTAGCCGCATCCCATTTAAACCATAAAATAATCACTAGGGAAAACAGTAATGCCCATAATGTTGATTTAATATTATTCATTGATAAAACCTTTATCTTTTATATTAGTAAATTAGTAAAAATTATTTGTTTTTTAAGCTATCGGTATGGCTGATATGGTTTTTCTGCACCACGTCAGGTACAGGATCATAACCACCTTTGCACAAGGGTTGACAGCGACCGATACGCTTTATTGTCAAATAACTCCCCTTGATTGCCCCATGTTTCTCAATGGCCTCAATACCATAGGTGGAACAGGTCGGATAAAACCGACAGGCATTGCCCATAATTGGACTTAAAAACAATTTATACAGCTTTATTAAAGCAATTAGACAGTATCGCATCGTTTATGCAACTTCTTCCACAAATAGTTTAGCTCATTGATCAATTGTTGATTCTCTGCTCTTGCCGCTTTGGGCATAGCAATCACAACAAAATCAAATCCGCTAGGGTGTTGTTTTTTTCTAAATTGTTCTCGTATTAGCCGTTTAATGCGATTTCTCTGCACAGCAAGTTTAGAAACTTTTTTAGAAACCACCGCACCAACACGTGCCGTAACACCTTCACGGGACAAGGCGGGAATTATATCACTTGTACCTACATTATCAAAGTCTTCAAACCGCTTAACGTGAGAAAAGGCCAATACAATAAAGTATTGACCTTTTACTCTTGTCTGATTATGTTGATAAACGGTAGAAAATTCGCTTGGTTTTTTGAGTCGCCTAGCCGAATTAAAGCTATGCTTAGCTATCATTTTCTACAGTTAATATCAATAATTAAGCAGATAAACGACGACGACCTTTAGCACGACGTGCATTAATGACTGCACGACCACCTTTAGTTGCCATACGTGCACGGAAACCGTGTGAACGTTTACGTTTAATGTTGCTTGGTTGGAAAGTACGTTTTTGTTTCATAATAAATACCTACATAATGTTTAGAAAAATAATCGTGGGACTATACGCTCTTTTCCCCTATTCGTCAATCTTTTTTAGTGATTATTTCTGGTGAATTTAAGCCTTCCGTCCGAAATAGCACTTATTCATTTAAGGATTGGTCGTTTTGTCAGTCATAACAAGGAGAATGACTTCAATCCTACTTCATAGTAATTAGCAGTCTTTAATTATAGTTCATACAGAAACAGTCATTAGTCTTTACCTACATAACCGATAGCTATTCAGTAATTAATTTTGCAAATTTTTCTAATTTTTGAATATCTGATGTTTTATTTTGTTTTGCTATTTCAATGTGGGGTTTCAGATTCCAACCGATTGACTTAGCCCCCTTGGAAACCAATTCATCCAATGCTTTTTCAGCCTTTTTCTGCCATTTGCTATAATGTGCATATCTATAAAACCACAACTCTGCTAAAAGCCCCAACTCATTCGGATCAGCCATCTCAAATGCCTGATCAATATATTTTTCAGCATTTTTAAAATCTTGTTTAGCTAGTATTAGGTGATGTGCATAGTTGCCAACTTTGTTGGCACTTTTCGGATCTAATGTCATGGCTTTTTGAAAGTTATTTTCCGCTTTATCATAGTCCTTACGAATATCTGAAAGGAGTAAGGCATAGTTGCCAATAAAGTCTGCATTTTCAGGTGTTAACGCTATGGCTTGTTTGTAATTCTCTTCTGCTTTATCATAATCCTTGCGAATATTTGAAAGGAAGTTAGCATAGTTGCCAATAAAATCTGCATCTTCAGGTGCTAATGTTATCGCTTTTTGGTAATGTTCTTCTGCTTTATCATAATCCTTGCGAATAGCTTCAAGGAATACAGCATAGTCACCAATATTATTAGCATTTTTAGGATCTAATGCTATAGCTTCAATGTAATATTTTTCTGCTTCGACATAGTCCTTACGAATATCCGAAAGAAATAAAGCGTAGTTTCCAATAAGGTTGGCATTTTTAGGATAATCGTGCAAACCCTTCTTATAAATCACTTCCTTCTTATCGATATCCACTTCTGAATAAGCATCCAAAATTACTTTCATTGCCCCTGTAAAAATGCCCTTTGTGGCTTTTGATATATGCTCTTTATTTTTCTGATTTTCTAAAAGTTCTTGTAGCTTTTTATTCAAGGTTGCAATTCTTTTTTTTGCCGCTATCACAAATGGATGATTCTCAGGACTTTCTAGGTTTTCAAAAACCCTATATTCCAAAGCCTTATTCAGATCAAACATTAATTCATCAAACCCATCTATTTGAACGATAAAATCCTTTTCAGTGAGCAATCCCAAAACCTTGTCATTCAAATCTTTCTCATCTCGAATGCACCAATAAATAGGTTTTCTGTCCTCAGATTGTATCTTTTTTAAATAGTCCATTAAGCTGCCATCATTTCCACCGTAGCCTATTACTAACAGATTGAAATTTTTCATAATTAGTTTTAAAGCCCGTCCCCATTCATCCTTTAATTTTTCCGTTTCCTTTTCATCATTCAAAGGATGTAAAAACAAATCTCTATGAACTTTAATAATAGTGGGTCTTTCTGTTTGAGAAGAAACGAATTCGGCAAGTGTTTCGTGCCCTGCAACAAAAGGTTTTGTGGCAGTATACATCCTAACCGCATCTTCAATTAGATAATCAAAATTGGTCGTGATGACAAAATTATGTTTCTCATTCGCCAGTATTTGAGAAAGGATCACGTAGCCCAAACCAGGCTCTACATGTTCCATTATTTTCTTAAATTTATCATAGCCAAGCTGTGGTGAGGTTTCATATCTTTTTTTGTATAGAGAAGAATAAAATTCCCCTACTCTATCCTCGTCAAAATCAATTTTCTTTTTCCAGTCTGATAATTCTTTCTGACTTAATTCATCTCTACTTAAATCATTTTTTAACTCTTCATACCACTCAAGCGACAACTCCCAGCCAGTTGGTATCCCAGAGCTTTTTGAAGCACCTGCACCAATTAAAAAACAAAATCGACTCTCACCACTATCATTTTTTTTGATATCTTTGAACATTCTAATCAGGCGATTTTGATGTATTTGTTTTGGTTCTGACATGAGGAGTTGTTCAAATTCTGATTTATTATCTACGTTATTATCCATCTGTTATCCTCCATTTATTGAAGATTGCCCTTTTAATTATAGGTAGTATATCATTCGTACTGTATTATCCTCATCATCATACTGTTTCGTCAAGCCTTTTCCATAAAATATAACATCAAGATAGACTATCTTTAACAACAATAACGTTTATATCAATTGACTACTACTGAATTAGGCACTTTTTTGCTATAACGAACATCGCCTTACTTTGTTCATTGCCCAGTAATTTAGCTTGCTCAACAGTAAAATGATGATTATTGACAAAATCGGTTAACATTTTTAGCCCAAATCTTGTGCCGTCTTTTGGTGGTTTACCAAATACTTTCAAATAGCGATAAATCATTTTAAGAATATTAAAAAAACTCATACCATCTTTTGTGTAAGAGACTAAAATCAATGTACCTTCGGGTTTTAATAGGCGGTGTGCTTCGGCTAAGGCTTTTTCAGGTTCTGCTACGACATGAATGAGATTGCCCATAAAGACAGTATCAAACTGCTGTTCTGGTAAGTTGGTAGCATAGCAATTAGCTTGCTGAACACTAACATTATCAATATTGGCAAGCTTATTGTTAGCAATCATCAGCATATCTTGGGAAATATCGGTGGCGACAATGTTATCACTGTTATTAGCTAATACCCTAGTAAAAGCACCAGTACCACAACCGAATTCCACCACTTGCCCCAATTTTTTCAGCTGCGAGAGTTCCGTAATGACCTCTTCATTCGTCGCTTCACCTGTAATATATAATTGTAATTCATCAAAATTTGCTGCGATAGCTGACCAATCTTTTTCCATCATTCTACTCCTAACAAACAGTATTAAAAAAATAACTATTGGCACCACAAAAATAAATAGAAATTATTTGCATTTACCTGAAGATTATTATACGACAGACCGAATAAATAATACAATTTCAACTTACTTTCATATTGTAAAGTAAGGATTGAATAACATGAGAGTAAGTCCAACCATTAAATAATCTGTTAATAATAAACCCCCTTGCCCCCCAATTTAGGTGCATAGTTTCCTACTCAACCAACCTTATGATACAATTCGATAATTATTAAATATAACAATAGGTCAATTATGTCACTAGCCACCGTCTATTCCCGTGCCCAAAATGGTATGAACTCGCTACCGATAACCATTGAAGTCCACCTTGCTAACGGACTGCCAAGTTTTACTGTCGTTGGACTTCCCGAGGCAGCCGTGCGAGAAAGTAAAGACCGAGTGCGGGCCGCCGTTCAAAATGCGGGCTTTGCTTTTCCTAATAAACGTATTACCGTAAGTCTTGCCCCTGCTGATGTACCCAAAGAAGGTTCACGTTTTGACCTCGCAATCGCTATCGGTATTTTAGTTGCCTCTGGACAAATGAACAGCACATTATTAGAAGACCACGAATTTGTCGGTGAGTTGGCTTTGTCTGGGAAAATTCGTGAAGTGCGTGGTATTCTCCCCACTGCCCTTGCCTGTGCTACCGATAAGCATACTTTGATTTTACCTGAAGATAATGCTAATGAAGCTGCTTTGGTGCAATCACTCACAGCTTATAAAGCAAAACATTTATTAGATATTTTTGCACATACCCAAGACACACCACTGCCACAAATCAGTTATCAACCGCATTCCCACACCGATGACTCGCCACTGGATTTTGCCGATATTAAAGGACAAGAACACGCCAAACGCATATTACTGATTGCCGCTGCTGGTGGGCATAATGTACTGATGTTAGGTTCCCCTGGCACTGGCAAATCAATGCTTGCCTCACGAATGCCAACGATTTTACCTGATATGACTGAAACCGAGGCACTGGAAACAGCAAGCCTTTATTCAATCTCACATCACGGATTTAACGCATCACAATGGGGCAAGCGTCCATTTCGCCAACCTCATCATTCTGCATCTTCTCCTGCTTTGGTTGGTGGCGGAAGTAATCCAAAACCTGGGGAAATATCGCTTGCCCACAACGGCGTGTTATTTCTTGATGAACTACCTGAATTTCCCCGACAAGTGTTAGAAGTGCTACGAGAACCACTTGAAAATAGTCATATTTCTATTTCAAGAGCCGCTAGACAAATCGAATATCCTGCGAATTTTCAACTTATTGCCGCAATGAACCCCTGCCCCTGTGGCTATTTAGGCGACGAAGAAAAACCCTGCACCGATAGCCCCGACCAAGTCGCCCGTTATCGCAACAAAATTTCAGGCCCTTTCATTGACCGTATTGATATTATTACCGAAGTACCTCGCATTAAACACGAACGACTTGCCGAAGACACACCCAAAGAATATCACAGCGACTTTATGCGTGAACAAGTTAAACAAGCACGTAGCAAACAAATCGAACGACAAGGCTGTGCCAACGCCAATCTTGCCGCCGCTCAAATCAACGAATTTTGCACATTGAGTAAAGAAAACGCGGAGATGTTAAACCAAGCTGCCAAAGCACTTAATCTATCAATGCGAAGTTATCATCGCATTCAAAAATTAGCCAGAACGATTGCTGATTTAGATGATAAAGAGGCTATCGCTAGCGAACACCTTGCTGAGGCAATACAATTACGACGCATCGAGTGGTCTAAATAACACAAAACTGAAAAAATCGTAATATCACAGGTTACGGAAAGAATAACATACAAAAGGGAGGTATCTTTTATACTAATTTATTGCTTTTTTCACACTACTTTTGATATATTGTGCGGGTATTGATAAAGACTTACAACTCAAGGAAATAAGCTATGTCAAACAAACAACCCCAACTCACCGACCTCAAAGCTATTTTGCACTCCAAGCGTGCGAATATTTACTACCTCGAATACTGTCGCGTGATGCAAAAAGATGGTCGGGTGCTCTATCTGACCGAATCCGATCGTGAAAATCTCTATTACAACATTCCGATAGCCAATACCACCTGCATTTTATTAGGTACGGGCACATCGATTACACAAGCAGCGATGCGCATGCTCGCCAGTGCAGGGGTATTAGTCGGCTTTTCGGGCGGTGGTGCGACGCCGCTGTTGATGGCAACGGAAGTTGAGTGGTTGACTCCACAGAGCGAATACCGCCCCACCGAATACATTCAAGGTTGGTTGTCCTGGTGGTTTGACGATGACAAACGCTTGCAAGTCGCCAAAGCCTTTCAGCACCAACGCCTCAACTTTATCCGCCACGTTTGGAGTAAAGACAAAGACTTAAAGCAATACGGTTTTGACAGTCACAATGCCCATATCAGCGACTTATTAGACCAACATCAAAATGCCATTGACCGCCAAGCCAACGTTACCCACCTTCTGCAACTCGAAGCCCGCCTCACCAAACAACTCTACAAACTGGCCGCGAGCAACACCAAGCAAGCCAGCTTTTCTCGCCAACACGATGCTCAAGACAAAGCCAATTCATTCCTCAACCACGGCAACTATTTGGCATATGGATTGGGGGCGACCACGGCTTGGGTGATGGGCATTCCGCACGGCTTTGCAGTAATGCACGGCAAAACTAGACGTGGTGCTTTGGTGTTTGATATTGCTGATTTGGTCAAAGATGCTTTAGTGCTGCCACAGGCCTTTATTTGTGCTGCTGAAAATGCCAAAGAACAAGAATTTCGCCAGCAGTGTTTACAAAATTTCACTAAACATAAGGCGTTGGATTTTATGTTTGAGGTGGTGAAAAACAATGCACAAGGCATCGAAACGCTAGCCAAAATGACGGAGAAATAGCTTATGATGGTCGTCTTCGTCAGTCAATGTGAGAAAAAAGCCCTCAAGCGTACGCGTCGGGTGTTGGACGCTTTTGCCGACCGCATCGGTGATAACACGTGGCAAACAGTGATTACCGAAGAAGGTCTGCAAGCGGTGAAAAAGCTCCTACGTCAAACCGCCAGTAAAAATACCGCCGTAAGTTGCCACTGGATTCGCAGTCGTGCCAGATCGGATTTGTTGTGGGTGGTGGGAAAGCGAGATAAATTTGACTATCGTGGTGTGGTAGCAGTCAACCGTACCAAACGCAATATTTTGCACAACGAATGGGAAAACAACTGGCAATACGCCAGCAGTATTCAGATTATTGCCACACTTGCTGCACTATTGCACGATATGGGCAAGACCACGCTGGGCTTTCAGAAAAAACTCAAAGCCAACAGCTTACAAAGCGACCCTTACCGCCACGAATGGCTTTCGTTGAAATTATTTGAGGCGATGATTGCAGGTTGTGAGACCGATGCACAGTGGCTATCGCGGTTTGCAGATTTCGATGCTTGGCTGGCGACAAATCCCTTGGATAAAGCCTTAGCAACGGTCAATCAAGACAGCACCACGCTGGGCAATATGTCGCCATTGGCACAGTGGGTGGCGTGGCTGATTATCTCGCATCACCGCTTACCACCGTTTAAAAAAGTGCATTTTACCGCACAAGAAAAAGAAAAGCTTCGCCACAAAACTTTGCAAATCAAGCCATCCCTGGATAAATACTACGACAAACTCATGGCGTTTGAAGATTGGGTGAAAGCCAACGCTGAAAAAAGAGACAAAATCCCCAATACGCAACAAGCCGACTTTTGGCGATATGATACTTTGGTCATGCACAGTTCCGTATGGCAAAAAGCCCTGAAGCGTTGGGCAAACAAAGCCTTAAATGAACCGATGCTGATGACATTAACTCAGCAAGCCACCAGCGAACAATACGCCATTAGCGACACTTTTTTGCTGTATTTGTCGCGTTTGTGCCTGATGGTGGGCGATCACAATTATTCGAGTTTAGGCGAGGATACCAAGGACAAATTACTGCGTAAACAGGGAGACAAAGCCTTTCACCACTTGGCAGCCAACACCGATAGACAAACTCGGCTAACAAAACAAGCCCTAGATGAACACCTTATCGGTGTAGCAGCATTGACGGCGAGCTTTGCACGCAAACTGCCCGTGATTGCCAGTTCATTGCCGCACTTGACAGAACAACAATCGCTCTCACAAGCCACGACAATCCCGCGTTTTCAATGGCAAAACAAAGCCTATCAGCTCGCTCAACGCCTACAAAAAGACAGTGAAGAACACGGCTTTTTCGGTATCAACATGGCATCTACAGGTTGTGGAAAAACTATTGCCAACGCTCGCATTATGTACGGCTTGAGCGATGCTAAAAAAGGGGCGAGGTTTACCATAGCTTTGGGTTTACGGGTTTTGACTTTACAAACGGGACAGAGCCTTCGCCAAGACTTACAATTGAGTGCCGAACAATTGGCGATTTTAGTCGGTGGTCAGGCAAATAAGAAACTCTTTGAGATAAATCAATCGGTTGACAGTAATAACAATCCCAACAATATTGATAACACAGATCCAAACCAGCAAAACGATCAAAACAGTTTGTTCGGCAGTGAATCTTGTGAAGAGATACTTGATGAATGGTTAGATAGTCAGATAGATTATCGGGATTATGAATCGCTCAAATTGGGTACGGTTATTGAAAACCCGAAAGTCAGAGACTTGCTGTTTTCGCCCGTGGTTACTTGCACCGTTGACCACCTTATCCAAGCCAGTGAATGTCAACGTGGGGGGCGATATATAGCTCCGATGTTGCGTTTGCTCAGTAGCGATTTGATTTTAGATGAACCTGATGATTTCGATCAACGCGACCTGCCTGCCTTGTCACGCTTAGTGCATTTGGCGGGGCTGTTCGGCAGTCGTGTTTTGCTGTCATCGGCGACGTTAACTCCCGATTTGTTGGTTGGTTTGTTTAAAGCCTACCAAGCGGGGCGAGAACATTTTAATCGCAGTAAAAACAAAGGCAAACCGAATATCGTTTGTGCGTGGTTTGATGAACAGGACAAAGCCATAACCGCCAGTCAATGCCACGATAGCGAGGCTTTTAGCACGGAAAACGCAAAATTTATCAACAAACGTCAAAGCTTTCTTAACAAACAAACCGTAAGACGCAAAGCCGATATTTTACCGCTGGACATCTTCCCATATCAAGAGAACACCACCCAAAACAACGCGTTTTACGCCGCCTTGGGGCAAAACATCATCGACGGTGCAATCAAACTACACAGCGATAACCATGAAATCGACCCTAATAGCGGCAAAGCGATGAGCGTTGGCCTAGTTCGTATCGCCAATATCAACAATATCGTACCGATAATCCGCCAATTATTTGAACAAGCGGAGATTAATACTGATATTCACTTTCATATTAGCTATTATCACTCGCGGCAATTATTGGTCTTGCGTAATGCTTTGGAAACCAAGCTCGACCGCATTTTACACCGCGTGCCAGATAAGTCGCTATGTAACGATCCTGATATCCAAACAGCTTTGCAACAAAGCAACGCTAAGCAACACATTTTTATCGTTTTTGCCACACCAGTTGCCGAAGTTGGACGCGACCACGATTACGATTGGGCGATTGTCGAGCCGTCTTCTATGCGTTCCATTATTCAGCTTGCAGGACGAATTTGGCGACACCGACCTGACAAAGTTGCCGATAAAAATAATCTGTTGATATTACAATATAATATCCGCCATCTTAAAAATTCAAGCCGCCCTGTGTTCACTTTCCCAGGGTTTGAGAGCAAGCAATTTAAACCGATAAGCTACGATTTACATGACCTGCTAACACCCCAGCAATTAGCCCATATTGATGCCAGACCGCGCATTATTCAGCCCAACCACGAAGACATACAAACGCTGAGCGATTTGGAACATCACGTAATGTGCGACTTGCTGAACAACGATAAGCTTAACTACGTCAACGCCTATTGGGACACACACGCCACCGCCAACCGCGTGCACACGCATTTGCAACAAATCAGTCCTTTTAGAGCGGGTAAAGGCGAGGAGGATTTTCTCCTCATTCCCAACGAGAATGACGCTAGCTATGACGTGTACTACGCCCAAGACGTGTATAAAAACACGCTAGCCCACGCCAATAAGCAAAATGCCATGCTTTTGCCACTAACGGCGGATTTTTCTCACCCACAAATCAGCCCTTGGTTAGTTA
>PDWI01006560.1_pt1 | contig 14545 bp, 15 predicted proteins | sample 1430891 | NCBI WGS metagenome assembly PDWI01 (sample SAMN01162508, study PRJNA174530) | Oral metagenome, whole genome shotgun sequencing project. | biome: Marine environment; feature: Marine mammal; material: Swab sample of the gingival sulcus; isolation source: swab sample of gingival sulcus...
CTCACCGGCCGCGGCAGCCTTGTGGGACGTCGCGCAAGCATTGGCCAGCCGGGCGCGTGGCCTCGCCGGCCGCTCGCTGGGGGTCACACCGGTCTGACCAGTTGGAGGCTGCTTCACCCACCCTTCCAGGTGCGGATAGAGACATCTCGCGTGGGTCAGGTGTCAAGCTGCTTCTTGGGTGGGTGGCCCAGGCGAGGCTGTCGTCATGCTTGGGTGTGGTGGATCTGTAGCCGGTGCGCCAACGCGAAGGCGGTCTCCGGGTCGAACTCCTGATAGAGCGACCCGACCACTATCAGCGGCGACACGTTACTTGTCACGACGGAAGACGAACGTCAGAGGAGTGCGTCCGTCTTCGGGGACGTCCTCGACGTATTCCGTCAGGGCCAAGGCTCGCATGTCGGCGGCAGTGAGGCCATCCGCCGGTCGTACCTGGTCGATCTGATGCAGGTCCCCCCAGGCAATGGTGGCATGGATTCTGCCAGGGCCAGGGCGCCCGACGTAGGCCGTGTCGCCATCCAAGCGCACTCGCATTAGCTTGCTGTGGTCCACCTCGTGCCCGGCTTCCGTCTGAGGCCAAGCCCACAGAATGGACGTGAACGGCGCATGCTCCGGTGGGGGCGCGATATGCACGCCGTCGAGGTCTTGCCACAGGCACTCGAAGGGACAACCAGCTTGAGTCAACTCGGCTCGCAGGTCCTGCCACGTGGTGACCATCAGCCCGCCGCCTTCTGCGCCTCGACCTGTTGCGCAAGCCATTGCTGAGCGTGCGCAGTTGTCGGGAGTGGGCGGCCTCCTGGTGCGCTCACGTCGGTCAGCTGCAGGCTCCCGTACCCCCTCGTGGTGGCCCTTCCGAAGCCGACGTGCCCGTCGTTGATGTCGGCGAGCACGAGTGCCAGCAGGTTTTCGAAGGCTTCGAGTTCCTCATCTTTGAGGCGTTCAACATCGAAGCTCATGGTCACCTGGGCTTGCTCATACCCCTCCATCGTGTACAGCATCCCACCGTGTGCGCCTGCCGCGTGAATGACGCCGTCATCACGTGACTGCCGTGCCGCCCCACCAGTGATGCGGTCGAGTGCCACATGAATCCGCTCGCGTTTCGACCCACCGACGTACGCCTCCTTGATGCGCACAAGAGCTCGCTGACCACCCGATCCCGACAGGGCGGCATCCTTAGCCGAATGCCCGAAGAAGCGGCACGCCCAGCAGGCGCCGCAGCCGCTTGGGCCGCATTCTTCCATGCCCAGGAGTCCGACGCTGCGCAGGATGAATTCGACACGGGAGCGGATCACGCCCTTGATCGAGGCGCCGGGCAGTCCGCTCTCCGGGAGTTTCCCGGCGTCACCCAGCCCGAACGCCAGGGGGCTTGCGGTGGTGAACGTGACGGCATACCGGGCCGGGTCCGTCGGCGGTTCTGGTGTCGCTTCATGGGTCGCCACGTCGTCAACCAAGGTTGGCCCGGAGCGGGTGAGCCACGTCAGCAGGTCGGTCTGGGTCGAGAGGTCAAGTTGCCCATGTACGAGGCGCACCACGTGGCATCGCCCGTGTCCGGTGGAGGTAGCGCGCCCGATCACCGGTGCCCAGCCGTTGAGGAGGGATAGGAGTTGCTGCAGTTCGGCCATCGTTGCTCCAGGCCATTGCAGGTATGCCGCGAACCGGGTGCCTGCGGCGAGTGCCTCGGTGGTGGGAAGCATCCATGTTTCTGCTGCCCCGCGGTGACGTGAGATCGCAGTGGCGGTCCGACGCTGGGCGAGCGACGTCGACTGCGCCGCGTCGAGGAATGAGCCGTCCTCGTCGACACACTGTGAACCCAGCACCCAGATCGCGCTGGCCGTTGACTCATCACCTTCGACTCTGCCGAACCAGTTGTCCGCGAGCGCCTGATCGTACTCGGCGACGATGCTGCGCAGGCTGCCGGCGAGGGACGTACCGGGGATGTGGGGTCGGCCGTAGACATCCGTATCCACGAGGATGTCCGGCTCGCCCTCGCGCAGCGCACCCGGGCGGCCCACTCCGCCAGGTTCGTCCATGACAAGATCCAGCCGGATCAGGGTGATCGTGTTCACGACTCCTCCTCAAGTCGTGCGAGGATGGCCAGGGCGGTGCTCTGACGAAGGGCGAGCAACTCCCTCACCTTCCTGATCGTGATCTTCTGCATCGTTCCTCGGTCAGTGGCCTTGGTGACCTCGATTGCGGCATCGACCTTGCTGGCATTTGCCAGCGCGTCGTGGATCGCTTGGGCCATCTCGTCGGGGATCTTCCCGTCGACGCACTTCAGTGCGGCGAACGGCTGGACATCGGCTTCAGTGAGGTCCGCCGCGTCCTCCGCTGCCCCTGGCGATTCTTCGACCGTCGCGGGTTCTCCCGCAGCGTTACCGAATAGGTGACCGAAGCCTTCGTGACGGCGCAAACCAAGCCCGCGGCGCACGAGTTCGCGGAGCACGTCTTGGCCGACCGGCTCAGCGAGCCGCACGGCATAGGTGGATCCTTCTACGGCCACCGTCTCGGTGGGTTTCGGCAGTCCGCTCGCCAAGTGCCAACCCCCCACGCTGCCCCAGCGGGCCCACGAGTGCTCCACCGTAGCGTCAACCCCGAGAACACTTGCTAGTTCGTCCTTACTGGGCGTGAGCGAAGGACGTCCTTCGTTGTCCACAAACACAGCTGGCGACAGCAGCCTGAGCAGCAGCACACCATCGTCTCTGACCGGCGGAAGATCGGCAGAAGCATGGGGGTCGACCTCGAGGTCGATCGCCCCGTGCGTCGTGCGTCGAGCCCCGATCCGCACATGTTTGAGGGTGGCTAACTGTTGCAGAAGGCCGACGTCATGCGAAGTGATCGGTCCGGTAAAGCGGGTCGTCGGGGAGAGCCGATCCCTGCTGAACAGCTGCCCCTTGGCGGCGACCTCACGGACCGGGTCAATGGCAACCGAGGTGCGAACCGACCGCGGCACCGTCTGGGACAGCTTTGGTGACCACTGTTTCCAGGGTTGGCCGCAGGTCTTGCACGGCTGGTCAACTTCTATGGGTGTGAGGGCCGCGTCGAACGAACTGGGGTTGCATCTCAGGTCTGGTGAGTACTTGTGATCGTATCGCGACAACGGCGGTGGAAGAGTGTCCGGGGCGAAGAGCGGCCCGAACCGGACCTCCCCTTCGAAGAGCCGCACGAACTCTGCTCGTGCGCTTCCCTCGGGAGCGCCGCGGGCTCTGATCCATGCGTTGGCAAGCGCCCCGCGTACGACCCATCCAGGAATGTGCGTCTCCGTGGCGTTGAGTTGATCGCTGCGAATCCGCGTCGACACCTGAGTCGGCTGTCGCAGGGTGACGGTCAGCGTGCCCATCAGCTCTCACCTTCCGGAACCGCTGGCTGGCGCGAGAGGATCGCCAGGTCTCGATTCGCCTGCTCTCGTGCCTGGCCGGGGCCTGTCTCGCCGGTCAAGGTTATTCCGACCCACCCCAATCCCCGTCGGCGCCAACTCCCGACGTGGTGCACTGATCGGGCAGCCAACCGCAGCAGCGCTGCTTGGTGCTCGACCGGGTATGTCGTGGGCGCTGCGTTCGGGGCGATCACGCCAATGTGTGTGACTTGGAACGTGGCTCGATCGGCGTGTGTGGCGGTGCTGGCGACGAGGTGGTCTTGTTTGGCTGCGCCGGTGTGTGGGTCGATGGCTACCCGGTGCCGCAACAGAGCCGGCTTCCAGGTCGTGTCAGGGGTCGCCGATTCCCAGCTCCAAGCAGTCGGTGTGGCGGGCGTGCCGAAGACCACGTCGACGAGGTCGTGAGGTAGGGCCAGCACCGCAGCGAGCCGGCGCGCCTCGGCTCGCATGAGGCCCTTGATGTGGTCAGCGGGCAACGGCTCGTCGTCGTCGTAGACGAGATCCAGGCCGTCGCGGGGATAGGCAGCCCCGACCCGGAATGCGGAGTAGAACTCGATCGCGAACAGAAGCTCCATCGTCACCTTTTTCCTGTCGTGAGGAACGCTGCCGGGACGGGTGTCCACCAGCGCGCGACATCCAGGACGCGGCGCAGGTCTTCTCGTGCGTTCGGGCGCAGGTCTTCTCGTGCGCTCGGGGGTGCTGCCCCGAGCGCACGACAGTCCTCCACAAATGCGAGGATGCCGGGATTGGCGAGCCGCTCTACGCGGCGCTGCACTTCGGCGCGGGCGCACTGAGCAGCGGCTGCCGCCTGCAGCTCGTGCTGATCGCGGTATGCCGCAACCGCGCAGTCGCGCAGCAGCCGCAGCAGCGTCGAGCGGTGCGAGGCATCGACCTTTGCCAACGCGTCGAGTCTGGCCGCCTTGTTCTCAAGCTCGGCCATGCCCCACGGTCGGCGTTGAGCTGTCGGCGAGTGCTCCCGTTGGCCAGCTGAGCTCTCCCCATCTGAGGTGAGGTCGAGGAACGCAATGGCTGCTTCGCCCCCCGAAGTCTGTTTCTTGGCGTCCCCGAGGAGTTCTTCGGCCTTCTCCACGACATCGGCAATCGGGTGACTGCCGTGGTGGAAGACCATGCCCATGGACAACGAGACCTGCTGCTCTTGGTCACCGGGCGCGACCTCTTTACTGAAGACGCACCCGAATGATGCCGCGAGCGTCCGGGCCGCCACCCATCCGAGGGGAGCGGGCACGCTGAGCAGGATGTCGTCGCCGTCGGCGAGGTGCACGAGCATGGGAACGTAGCTGCCACCGGCCGGTTCGCTCGCGTCGTCGGGACGGTTCCCCGCGCGGATCCGTTGAGCGGCAGCGTGGCAGGCTAGTGCCGAGTCGGCCAAGGCCGCGCGGGTGGCCCCCGTGATCTTCGATGCCACCGTGCTCTTGTCGCTGGCTCGCTGAGCCAGACGTTTAAGTAGCGCGCCGATCTGGTTGCCGTCTGCGAAGATCGTCGCGAGCTGTGTTTCCGCGTCGCCATCGTTGCGTCCGATGGCCCTTGCGAGTGTCGCGAAGTCTTCGGGATATTTCCGGTTCTCGCCTTCGGGACATTCGCGGTTCTTGTCTTCGGGACAGTTGCAGTCCTCCTTGGCGCGCTCGCTCAGGGACTTGTCCAACCGTCGTTGCGCTTTCGGTCGCCGATCCACCTGCTGGGCCGAGCTAAGACCAGCTTGCTTCTGCCGTGAACAGCAATCCCGGCACAGGTCGATCGGTCCCTCGGCCGCGATGATCGTCACGGTGCCGACAGCTCGAGCTGAGCGACACATGCCGCAGGAGCGGGCCAGGATCCCTTCATCTGGGTGTGTTGGGAGATCCAGCAGCGGGCCTTCCGCTGTTTCCCGTTTCCGCATGTCTGCGGCATACGCGTTGACGTAGAACTGTCCCCGGCCGTAGGTGGCCTTGATGGGTAGGGACGGGAACTCCTGGCGTAGGTGGTCGGCGACCAACGTGGCGACGGCAAGCGCCCCGCTACGTGCCGCGTCTATGTCCAGACCATCCGCGGGGAATCGGATGGGCACGACTCCCGAGATGGTGCCAGCCTCTGGGTTCCATTCGGTCCCTGCCGGAAGGGCGCGTGTCGTCTGCGCCAAGAGCGTGGTGATCTGGTCGGGTCCTGACCGCTCAGCGAGGCCGAACGATGCTCCGCGGCGGTAGCGCAGGGCCGCACTGCGCGCCAACCAGGTCTGGATCCGGACGGCAGCAATGTCGACATACCAGTAGCCGTGGGTTGTCTGGGCCACGTCGTTGCTCCTAGGGGTAGACCAGGTCCTGTGACGAGTTCAAAACCTCCGGCAGTGACCGCAACGGCCGGTCGCCCATTGTTCCGCCCGTGATACCAGCGGTACGTTGCCAGAAATCGAATCCCTGGTCATACTGCGGGTGGCCGCGGCAGTAGGTTAGGTTCGGTGGGTACCAGACGTTAGCATCACTCACGCCGTCTGGGTTGACCGTCAGGACCTTCTCGAGTGCCCGCCAGGTGGTTTCCCTTGTGCGGTTGCCCATCTCAGCCAAGTAGGCATCCAGACACTCCTGGATAGCGGGGCTAGCCGTAGCGACACCGAGATAGCGCGCTTGAGCGTCGTATGCACTGAAGCCAGAGATGGTGGCCCGGACTGCTCCCCACCCGAAGGGGCGACCTCCGCCGAGTGAGATGACTCGCTCCGCCCCCAGGACCGCGGACGGATCGACGGCCGCCAGGAGGGAACCGACCTGTGCTGGAGTGAGGTTTTCGAAAGTGATGCGCGTGCTGAGTGTTGTGCCCACTCCGAGCAGCGTGATCGTCTTGACCTGGGTATCCGAGTGGTGGTCGCGTTTGCGGCCCCGGTGATCAGCGGGTGGGAACACCTTCGTGCCCGGTTGAGTGCGCCAGTAGAACTTGCGGCCGCGGGCGTTTCTTGTTGGGGTGTCGGCTGCCGAATCCCATTGGGCCAACGGCGTGTCTCTAGGCAGTGGTACGCAGACGTGGTCGAGATAAAACTGTCCCGCAGTGGGTTTCGGGGCAGCCAAGGGCGCCCGATCAAGCTCTTCGGTGCGCGGAGTGCCGTCAGCTACCGCGTCCACGAAGCGAACGTGTCCCCGGTAGGAGCACTGACGAGCCTGGCTTCCCTGTTCATCGTCGTCGGCGGCAGCCGAGCCGAAGATCCGGCACGAGGGACACAGATGGGCGGGGTCATGGCAGGGCTGCGCGTACTCTGGGATTCGGTTCCGCATCCTCAGCTCACTGACTCGGCGCCACGCGACAGCCAGCCGAATCTCTTCGACGACTCGCTTTCCGTCGACGGTGTTCAGACGCACCCATACCGGTGTGGTTCGGGGCGCGCCGTCCTTGCTGGTTCGCCGGTAGCCGATCAGTTGGGATGTGACATTTCCCGCAGTATCCTTCACTGGCAGCCCCTCCCGGGTGAGGGGCCAATAGACCGGTGCGTAGGGGCTTGTCGCGGCCCCGAGTACGCCTTGCCGGTCCGCTGTGCCTTCCACTGCTCTAGCGAAGCTGGCGTGGGCCGATGGGGTTACTGGCACGCTGTCCGTTTGGCGAGGGAGATGTCCGCAGGCGAAGTAAACGGGATGTTTCGCGGTTCGGGCTTTGGTGTCGCTGACCATCACCACCCACGGGCCATTCGGGTCGCGCTTCGCCGAGTTCGGAGCCTGCTTGAGCCGGGCGGCCCGTTGCGCAGCTTGGTGCCGGGAGAAGGTATTTACGGTGAACCGATCACCGGTAGACGGCGCTTCCGAGAAGTTCTGGAACGGCACCCACACGACCTCGTCGCAGACATGCACGCAGGTGGGCACCCCTTCTACGTCATCCTCGACAACAGCCAGGGTCAATTCGCCGGACTGCAATTCTCTCGCGAGCGAACTCGTGACAGCGTGGCGGTGGACTGCGCGATAGTCCAGATCGACGATCCTGAGGCACGAGTCGTTCATCGCCTCATGTACGGCGCGAACAGCCCCAGCAAGAGAGCTCCCGGGAATGATGATCGAGCCTGAGGTCCCGTCGCTTGCGATCGTTCGGGGTGGTTGTTCCCCGCCGTCTGCCAGCGGGCCGATCAGCAAGGGACTGCGAGCCACGAACGAGACATCGAAGGAACCGCTGATTCGACCCTCCCGCAGGGCTTCATGACCACCGGGGTGGGCACGGTCGACATTCCGTGGAAGTGGGACGAATGTGTAAGGATTGACGACCACTATCCGGCTCCTCACGTGGGGTCGTTGGTCAACCTACATCGTGCGTCGGGGCGTCAGGCGTTCGATCCTTTCGTCAGTCAGCAACTGCAATTCCTGAGGTGGCTTTCCTCCGCATCGGCGTCGATCCGTCCTTCCCAGGCGCGGAGCCGCAGGATCCCGAGGCACGGCTGACCGGGGTGGACGCGGACAACCAGTGGTTCAGGCTCCCCTGGGCTCTCTTGGTCGAAGAGTAGCGGAATAATTCGCCGCCAGGGGTGGATACAGGAGTGGTCTGCAGGGCGCTGGGTGCCTGGTCGGGTTCCGCAGAGCCGCACCCCGTCCGGCGGGTTGTTCAGCTGCATACCCAGAGCGAAAGCGACGGTCTTGGGTACGCGCAGATAGAGCAGGATCGGTGATTGCGGGTAGGTATGCAGGCAGTGGTAGATCGTCGTCACCAGCGAGGTGACGACGCAGGAAGGGTGTAGTACGACCTTGCCAAGGGCGTCCTTGGCAAGCCCACGTGGGACGTGGGTTGCGACCTTGACAGGCGTCGCGGAATCCGGCCACGGCGCGCGGAACGCCTCTGCAAGCGTCGAGGACCGCCCGGCCTGTGCGGTGAGATCGAAGTGGTAGCGGTGCTGATAGTGTGCCTTGCGGATGTCCCGACCGGGCGTGAACCGGGCGGTGACCAGGACCGCGTCGGCGTCGGCGTGGGTTGCTCTCTCCTCGCGGGCGGCGATGTAGGGTTGAGGCGCGTACGCAGGGGGCGCCGCGTTCGGGGACCACGAAATGGCGCCCGTTCCTGCCTGGGGATTGCCGGCCTCCTCGAGTTTGGACTCGGGCCAGCTGTATATGTCGTAGCCTACCGCCAGAGCCGCTGGCCACAGGAGGTTGGGCGCGATATTGAAAGCGGTGCCGGCGTTGTCGTTGTTCATCGTGGACGCCAGCTCGCGGCTCAAGCTGGTGACATCTGCGGCGATGTCCAGGACCGCTGGTTCCGGCGACCGCAACGGGGAGGCCGTCATCCACGCCGCCACGACGCGGGCGTCCCCGTGCCCGCCGCGTGCTGACTCGTACTTGCTGAGGTGCTCGTCGTCCATCCATTCGGCTAGATAGCGGACGTAGTACAACGTGCCCCGGAAGCGGACGCGACGTTGCCGGATGTAGAGCGCTATTACCAGTGCGACGCCGACGATACTGGTCCCCCACAAGCGCGCTGTAGTCCAGCGGGCGCCGGCATCCGCTGGAATCGCATCCTCAACGACCAGAGCCAGCAGCGCCGTCAACAACGTGACCAGCAGCACTACAGCGGAGTCTTGGAGCCAGGCGTGGAACGAGTTGCGGCGGGGGTGTTCCAAGGACGAGCCCACCACGTTTCACCTCTTCCGAATGTGGATGTGCTCGGCGACGATCCGAATCCGGGCAACAACCTAGCTGATCGGTACAGTAGGCTCCATTCGTCTGGCGGATCTGATCAGGGGGTGTCCGGGTGACGGCCGCGATCGAGCGGATCTTCCTCAGGGCGGAGTTGATTGACGGATCGGCTTCGCTGTCCAACGTTGCCCAGGAGGGGTTTGCCTCGTGGGTCCTGTCCTTTGCTTTGGGCGTCTCCGTTCTGCTCCTTCTCGTGGGTGCCGTCTTAGCCGGCGCGGTTACGGTGGCCCAGATCCGAGACCGACGGGCCTTGCGTGACGAATTAGCTACCGCGGCTCGGTCGGCGCGTGACTGCTTGACCGCCGCCGACCCCTCGGGTGCCGGGACACAGGGCAGCGGCGAGGACGATGGTTCGCCGGGGCCTGCGGCTAAGCGGCCAGGATACGCTGGACGACGGAAGAGCGACCCTTCTCAAGCCGCTCTTCAACGGGTAAAGACCAACGAGGAGCAGGCCCGGGAGTATCTCGCACGACTGGCTGTCGCTGATCGCCTACAAGTCGTAACCGTCGCTTTGCTGCTGGCGTCCGGTCTGGCCCAGTTGACAGTGTTGGTGTTCCGCTTGACCTAGCAAGCCGCGACGCCTCGACCACACAGAATGCGGCCGTCCGCGGGAGGGAGCTGGCTTGTGATTGTTGTCAATCTGACGGCACATCCGGTCACGGTCTTCGGTGCCAACGGCGACATCTTGGCCCGTTGGCCGCCGGGCCAAGATGTCGCACGGCGCGTGGAAGTCCTTAGTGATCCTGCGTATCTGGATAGCGACCAGGGCCCGGTTCCAACGGTCAACCTCTCCTACGCGCCGCGGGTCGAAGGGCTCCCCGAGCCGCAGGCCGGCGTGGTGTACATCGTCTCCCGAGTGACGGCAGCAGCGGTCGAGCGCGATGACTTGTTTTTCCCCGCCGATGAGGTCCGCGACGAGCAGGGCCGCATTGCGGGGTGTCGAGTGCTGGGGCGATTCGTTCATACGAGCGAGGAGGGTCCCTGATGCCCGGCCGCTTCTTTGTCCCCGTTCCTGGCCTGGACCCGCGTCGGGCGCGGGTGGAGTTTGTGCACGCCGCGTTCAGTCGTTGGTTCGATCATTCTCACGCCGAACACACGGCTAACGACAAACCGTATGCGGTGTCGCCCGCTGGCTGCGACAGCCGGGGGAAAGTGGGAGTGGAGATCGCCACGCTGACTGACGGCGCGGCCGCTCGACTCGCTGAAGCCGTCAGCCCTGGCACCACGGTGCGGATCGGCAACCAGATCCGCACCGTGGGTAGACCACAGCTGATGGCCGAGGCGACGTGGGCTAGCTTGGCGACCAAGGTCAACGACTCGCGGTGGGACCTGGACTTTGTCACGCCTGCCACTTTCCGCACCGGCGACCGGTCGACCCCGCTTCCCCAGCCCCGCACGATCTTGGCTGGACTGGAACGGGCCTGGCAGACCTGGAGTGACGCTCCGCTCCCGGCCCTGTCAGACTTGGCCACGGCGGTCTGGGTGTGTGACCTGGAGTTGCGCAGTAGCGTGCTGCCGATGGTCGTGCGTCGTGCGGACGGGTCTCGGCGGGAGTTGACGGTCAGTGGTTCGCTTGGCCGGTTGACCCTGCGATGCGACGACCCGAGGGCTGCTGCGATAGCGGGGCCGCTCCTGCACCTGGCCGCCTATGCCGGTGTGGGTTCGATGACGCTCAAAGGTCTGGGCGTTACCCGGGTTCGGTCCCACGCGCGGCGGGGTGTGCCTCCCGCCGAAGAAAACTCCCTGGGTTGAGCGATGGGCCGTCAGGCCGAGGATGCCTTCGCACCGACGTCTCTTCGCGAGGCGTGGCTCGATGTGGTTTCCAACGACCGTGAAGACGGCTTGCTGACCTCGGGCGTGGCGCGTTTCCAGGCGCGCGCCGAGGAGTCCCTCGGTCAATTGACGGCTGAGCTGGCTTGGGGTGCCTACGAACCCGGTGACCTCACCGAGGTCGTCATGGAAGGCACCCGAAGGGTTCTGCATATTCCCCGAGTGATTGATCGTATCGTCGAACGGGCCGTCCTCGAGGTGGTCACGCCGTTGGTGGACCCAATGCTCGGCTCGGCGTCCTACGCCTATCGTCCTGGCTTGGGCGTCGCGGACGCCGTGCAGGCTGTGGCCCGTCTGCGCGACGAGGGTCTCCCGTGGGTGCTGCGCGCCGACGTGGATGATTGCTTCCCGTCGATTCCGGTCCGGTTGGCTCGGGATCGTCTGGCGGGGATCGTGGATGACGCCGAATTGATGAGGGTCGTTGATTTGCTGCTGGGGCGCTGTGGTGTGGCCCCGGGGCGCGGTCGGCGCGTGGTGCGGGGGCTGGCGCAGGGATGCGCCTTGTCGCCGCTGTTGAGCAATCTGGTGCTCGTCGATGTGGATTCGGCCCTGCTGGAAGCGGGCTTCTCCGTTGTGAGGTATGCCGACGACATGGTGATCGCGACCAATAGCCGGGATGAGGCGTGGGAGGCCGCCCGGCGCGCAACGCACGCGCTGGAGGAGTTGACGATGGAGCTCGGAGCTGACAAGACCGCAGTGATGTCGTTCGCGGAGGGCTTCGCCTTCCTCGGCGAGGAGTTCGGGCCGCGCTACCCTCCCGTGCTACCCGATCATCGTGTCGAAGAGCCTGAACGCAAGGTCTTGTATGCCGCATGCCAGGGCGGGCGAGTCCGGATCGCCAGGGGCCGCTTGATCGTGGAAGACGCGCAGGACAACGACCTCCTCGACGTTCCGTCGGGCTTGGTCGGTCGGATCGTGTGCTTCGGCTCGGTCGGCTTCAGTGCCGGAACCCGCTCCTGGTCGCTCGCCAACAATGTCGACGTCGTCTTCGCCTCGCGGCGGGGTACTTACCTGGGCAGTTTTGTCGGGTCGGGGAACGCGGCACGGTCTGCCCGGTTGCGAGCCCAGATCCGAGTCGAGGGTACTGCGCAGGCGCTACGCGTCTCACGAGCCATCATCGAGGCGAAGGTGCGCAAGCAAATGGTCGTCCTGCGGAACTTTGCACGGCGCGAGCACGCCGAGGTGGTCCGGGATGCCCTCGCTCGCATGGAACAGACACTCTTCCTGCTCCCCGATGCTTGCACGACCGCGGAGGCGATGGGGCTGGAAGGGGCCGCGGCAGCGGCATACTTCCCTGCTCTTGGTGCGTTGCTACCCGAAGATCTGCAATTCACGACACGCAGCCGCCAACCACCGATGGACCTGGCCAACTCGGCTCTCTCGTTCTTGTACACGATCCTGTTGGGGGAGTGCGTGACCGCGCTATATGCCGCGGGCTTGGATCCGCACGTGGGGGTGCTGCATACCGACCACGCAGACCGTCCGAGTCTGGGGTTGGACCTGATGGAGGAATTCAGGCCGATGGTCGTCGATCAGGTGGTCGTCGAAGCCGCGCGGCAACGGCGCCTCGAGGTCAAACACGCGCGCACCGAGGAAGGCAGAAGCGGCGTGTTGCTCACCCAGGCCGGTCGTGATGCGGTAATCGACGGCTACGAGCGGCGGATGCTGCGGACCACCCGCGGCGCACTACCCGACTATGCAGGCACTATCCGTCGGCACGTTTACCGGCAGGCTCAACGGTTGCGTGGTGCTATCGAGGACCCTGACTACGTGTGGTCGGGGTTGTCATGGCGGTGACTGTTATTGCTGCCTACGATGTGTCTGAGGACGCGCGTCGTGCGCGCTTGGCAGCAGTACTGCAGACTATCGGTGACCGGGTGCAGCGGTCTGTGTTTGTGCTGGCGGTCGACGATGAGGAGCTCGCCGAGCTGCGGGACCGAGCACTGGAGATCATCGACCCGGCCACCGACTCGATCTATTTCTTCCGCCAGTGCGGGTCATGCTGGGGAGCGGTGGGTTGCGTCGGGCAGGCTCATCCTCCGGCTCGTACGCTCTTCTGGGTGGTGCACTGAGTGACCGTCGAAGTTCGCGAAACGTGCAAGTCGGGCCTGGGTTCCGGGTTTGCTCACTCCCCCCGTCGGGTGTGCAGGGCTCTGACCAGCACAAACGAGGATCTGGAGCCCCGCTGCGCCTCTCCGTGCGACGGCCGCAGCCGTCGGGTGTGCAAACGGACATCGTTTGTGCTGGTCAGAGGCTTGTTGGAAGGGGTAGGGTTGCGCTGCACGTCCCGCTCAGCAGCGAATAGAAACACAAATCGGGGTCAGTCTCCTGACAAGGCGTACTCATGTTGCGCTGCACGTCCCGCTCAGCAGCGAATAGAAACGCGCCAACTCATCGCGGGCAAACTCAAGTTTCTTGTTGCGCTGCACGTCCCGCTCAGCAGCGAATAGAAACTGGTCAAAAAGCCATATAACACAACCGAGATAGACGCCACCGGTTGCGCTGCACGTCCCGCTCAGCAGCGAATAGAAACGGGATGCCCATGACCCAAAACGACCCATTGAAGAGGTTGTGCTGCACGGCCCGCTCAACAGCGAATAGAAACCTGGTGTGGTCGTAGATTTTCGCGAGTGGTGTTCCGGTGGTTGCGCTGCACGTCCCGCTTAGCAGCAAATAGAAACCAATTCGGGGGCCTTTTCTATCTCGGTGGGGTTGATGTGACTGGTGTGGCGGGTCGGAGGGGTGGGACTGGTGGCAGGCCCCTGGTGGGGGCTGAGGTATCAACACCTCCAGACCACCAGGAGCGACGCCATGCTTGACTGCCCCTCAGGTTTGGATGTGTCCAGCACCCACCTGCGCTTCCTCGCCGCCCAGCCGCGGACTCACCGGCGCGCGACCGGCACCCCGGTGGCTGGCGGCTGAGTCCCTGGGGGCAGGCGCTGCTGGTGCTGGCCGACCTGCACAAGAACGAGACCTACCAGCACTTGGCCGCAGGATTCGCGGCCGGGGTGGCCACGGTGTGCCGGTACGTCCACGAGGCCACCGAGGTCCTGGCCGTGCTCGCGCCCACCCTTGCCCCAGGCGCTGGTCGTGATTGCCGGGAATGCGGACGTCGTCCTGGCTGGCACCGTCATCAAGGTCGACCGGGTCCGTGCCCGCGGCCTCCTCGAAGTCCTGGCCGGGCGCCCCACGACGGTATTGGCCGAAAACGGGCTACGTGCACCCACCGGGATTACCACCCCGCTCACCGTCACCGGATGCGACCGGGCCACCGGAGTGTTCACCTCACGAAGGCTCTCCCGCAACGAGAAAACCGTCAACGCCGCCCACACCCGCCGCCGCGCCGAAGGCGAACCCGCCAACGCCCAGCTGACGTCCTGGCGCGTGCTCCACCGGGTGCGGTTGAGCCCAGAACACACCAGCACCGGCGCCACCATCACCACCCTCACCCACATCAACCACCAAGAGTTGGAAAAGGCTCCAGAAGCGGATGACTTACCTCACCCGTTGGGTCGGGGCTGGCGGATGACAGCCAACTCAACAATCGGTGGGCGTTGTCTTCCGGCTTCTTGTCGTCGTGGCCGACGTTGGCCACTACCGAGATGGTGGACAACTGGCTGACCAGCAGCTCCCGTGACGACGCTGTCACCCACACCACGAACGGCCAGCCCTGCTGCTCACACTGCGCCGCATAGGCCGA
>PDWI01006687.1_pt1 | contig 14545 bp, 6 predicted proteins | sample 1430891 | NCBI WGS metagenome assembly PDWI01 (sample SAMN01162508, study PRJNA174530) | Oral metagenome, whole genome shotgun sequencing project. | biome: Marine environment; feature: Marine mammal; material: Swab sample of the gingival sulcus; isolation source: swab sample of gingival sulcus...
AGCTACCGCACCCGGAGCACCATTGGTAGGTGTAATGGCTACTCCTGAAATTTGCCCTGTGAGCATTTGGTCAATATTAGGTGTAGCTACCTGCTTTAATTCCTTTGTTTTAATACTTTTATAAGCTGATGTCGATTTACGCTTTTCTATCTTCTGATATCCTGTAATAACAACTTCTTCTAATTGTTCACTTTTTTCCTCCAGTATAATTTTTAGATTCTTACTTTTCTTTACAATAGAAATTACCTTTGTTTCATAACCCAAAAATGAGATAATAATAGTCTTTGTTTTTTTAGGAACTTTAAATTCAAATAAACCGTCAAAATCAGTAGTTGTACCAAGTATTGCCCCTTTTATCATTTCTTCATAAGAAGCTTGATTAGTAATTATATTAGGAGATGCGTACACCGAAGCTCCCACAACAGGAACTCCGGACTTATCTACAACACTCCCACTAATTGTTTTTTTAGAGGTTTGTGCTAATAGTGTTCCGGAAATAAATAATAATATATATAATAAATTTTTCATCACTTTATCTATTTTGGATTATTGCCGACAAAATTTCAAATTATGACAAATTCTAGAAATCAAATCTGCATAATGCTCTCTCGTTTCCTGATTTCCTTTCTTTTTTCTTTTTTCTAATAACTTTAAAATTTTAGCCAATTGCCCATATTTTTTAGAACCTACATCTGATGCTCTTGGAGTATAGGAAAAATGAACGTTATTAAATGACTTTTCTTTATTTGAAATACCATTTTTAAGTATCTTTTTTAGCAATACATTTCTACTGATAATCAGAGCATCTACATAATTTTTTTGAGTAATTCTATCATAAACATCTAAAGATTCTTTTTCTATAGTTTTTGCAAAAATAGTATTGTACAGCTCATCAAATAAATAATCTTGTGTAAAGGCATTTTCCCCTTCATTAAGTAAAATATTACTTTCTTCAATTCTCAATAACCTATCTGTTTCTAACAATTTATAAAACAATCCTGATTGATAAACTCGAATCATTGAAATAGGCGAATAATAACGCTCTCCATTAGGAGCATCTCTCACAGCAAAAATTTTACTAATATCCTTAGGTACAAACAACCATTTTTGAGGTGTTATAGCATTATCTATGAGATATTTTAAGGCTCTTTTTTGAATTTCAGAAGGAACAGGGCTATAGGTTTCCTTACCGTCTCCAAACACAGTGTTATTTATATAAACACCTCCTATATTTGCCATCACATGATTATTGTATACTTCCCATTGATCAATGACATCTTTGTATAACTTTCCTGCTCTGTAATAACTCTTCCCTTCTTCACATGTCCAATTGATAATCTCAGGAATAATTCGTTTTAAATTCATCAATCCATAAGTACTTGCTTTAACTGCATCATCACCCAAATCTTCACTTTGCGAACGAGGGTCAATAACAGTTCTTTGTTGCTCTCCGTAAAAATACAGAGGATCATCTTCATGTTTGCGAATCAATACATTTAATTTTAGCAAATCATCATAAGGCGTTTTTCCCTCTGTCCAACGATATCCCCAGTTAATAGCATATTTATCATAAACTCCGATTTTAGGGTTGATTTCAGTTACTTTATCTTCCGGTTGTGCCACGTAATTATATCTTGCATAGTCCATAATAGATGGAGCTGTCCCTTTCATTCTCTTTGTAAAAGTAGCAGAACGTAAAGAATCTACCGGATAACTAAATGACGCTCCCATATTATGCTTTAAACCAAAAGTGTGACCTACTTCATGAGAAGACACAAAACGAATGGCTTCACCCATATGCTCATCAGAAAATCTATTCTTTCTTGAATTATCATTAATAACCCCCGTCTGAACTCTTAACCACGAATGCAATCCTCTCATCAGATTGTGCCACCAAATAATATCTGCTTCTAATATTTCTCCACTTCTTGGGTCAAAAATAGAAGGTCCCATTGCATTTTGTTTTTCAGAGGCAGTATATACAATAGTAGAATAACGAACATCATCTATATCAAAATCTAAATCATATTTAGAAACTTCTTTTACGACAATTGCATCTTTAAACCCAGCTTTTTCAAAGGCTTTATTCCAATCTAACACTCCTTTTTTGATATATGGCACCCATTTTTTAGGCGTAGAAGGGCTGATGTAATAAACAATTTGTTTTTTAGGCACCACTAATTCTCCTTTTTTATATTTTTCTATATCTTCTTTTCTAGGCTCCAAACGCCAACGAGTTATTAGCCTTCTATGCTCTACTTCTTGCTGCTCATCATTATAATAGTCCATTGGAGTAGAAAAATAACCAATTCTTTTATCTTCAAAACGAGGTTTCATTACATCTTCCGGCAATAAAACAATATTAGTAGTAACTCCTATAGACAAAGGCATTGCAGCCCCTTTTCCTTCTCTAACAGAAGTAGTGATTAATGATTTTACAACTGCATTTTTAGGAAATGTTTTAATCTGTTCAATTTTAGACAAATCTGTTTTAACAGAGCCTCCTAAACCTATATTATTTAGTAAATCAAAAAAACTTTTCTCTCTACCATCAAAGACTTTATTTACCTTAATAATTACAGATTTTGAACTTTTGCTAATTGCCTGTACTTCAAATTGTTCAATAATAGAGGCTATAAAATTATCTTTTACTGAGTTTGTAATATAATCATTATCAGGAGATTGAACTCTCGGATTGATAGTCTTTACCCAAACTTTTTTTAAGTCTTTATCATAGTAAAATCGAATTAATTTTGTTTCAAATGCCATTCCTTTGTTCAATCCATGTCCGTTAATGGCATAGGGAACCTGAGATATTTTGCTTACAATTAAAAAATCTTTACCAAATAGAGAGTTATTAATTTCAAAATAATACTCTCCCTTTAGATGATACACATTAAATATCCCCTCTTTTTTACCTCCCCATTTTCTTAATTTCCAATAACTTACTCTTCCCTTTTCTTTCCTCTCTTTTTCCTCTAATTTCTCTTCGATTTTCTCTTCAATTTTTTCCTCTATTTTTTCTTCCTTATCTTTTTCTTGAGAAAATAATGAATATCCTCCTCCAAAGGTTAGATATAAAACAACTAATATTTTTATTACTATGTGCTTATTTGAAATCATACTAATTTTATCAGATATTTTAATTTAATCAAAAAAACCACCGCTAATTAAATTTAGCGATGATTTTTAGTTGTGAAAAATCTATTTTATTTTATCTATTTAACATTACCGGCATTACCAACATTGTAACATGTTCACCTTCTTCCACACCATCTACCGGAGTTAAAATACCGGCTCTATTAGGTAAACTCATTGCAATTGAAACATCAGTTGCTTCTAAATTATTTAACATTTCAATTAAAAACTTCGAATTAAAACCAATCTCCATATCATCTCCTTGATAGTCACAAACCAATCGTTCTTCACCCTTATTAGAATAATCGATATCTTCTGCTGATATTTGCAAATCAGTTCCTGCCATTTTCAAACGAATTTGATAAGTCGTTTTACTTGAAAATATAGATATTCTTCGTACAGAATTCAATAACATTTGTCTATCAACAGTCAATACATTTGGATTTTCCTTTGGTATTACTGCCTCGTAATTAGGGTAAGTACCATCAATCAAACGACAAACTAATACTGTATCATCAAATTCAAATTTAGCATTAGACTCATTGTATTCTACCTTAACTTCTTCTACACCTGAAACAATATTTTTAAGCAAATTTAATGGTTTTTTAGGCATTATAAATGTAGCCTTCTCACTTGCTGAAACATCTGTTCGTTCGTATTTAACCAATTTATGTGCATCGGTAGCAACAAATGTCAAACTTTGATCATCAAATTCAAAAAGCACACCACTCATTACAGGGCGTAAATCATCATTACCTGTAGCAAAAATAGTCTTAGTGATAGCCGTTGCTAAAATATCTCCTGAAAGAGTTACTTTACTAGGTGCATCTAATTCTTTAGGTCTTGGAAACTCTTCTCCATCAGAATAGGACATATCATAATTACCTTGCCCTGAGCTAATTTCTAAAACTCCTTCTGCCCCCTTAAAAGTAAGAGGCTGATTAGGAAAAGTTTTTAAGGTGTCTAAAAGCAACCTAGCCGAAACAGCAATAGATCCCTCAGAATCAGACTCTACCTCCATTTTTGTACTAATGGTAGTTTCTAAATCTGATGCCGAAATTTTTAATTCTTTTTGCTGTAATTCAAACAAAAAATTATCCAATATAGGAAGTGTGTTATTACTATTAATAACACCACCTACCATTTGCAATTTCTTTAATAAATCACTACTTGATACTATAAATTTCATTTTTTCTATTTTTTTCTAATTAAAAAAAGTCATTCTTTAAATTCAATTAATTTCAGTTAAAGAATATCTACAAATGTAACGTATATTTTTTTCTTTTCAAAAAAGATTTAATTAAAATACTAAAAAATTATATAATGATACAACTACTAATTAAAATCATACAATCCACACCTATAACAGCTTCAAAAAAAAAGAAATTATCAAACTTTGATTATGATAAAAATCAATAAATTAAGTGAAAGAAAATAATAATATCCCATTAAAAACAAATCATAAATATTATTTTAAATTATTTATTTTCAAATAATTGCTCTTTATCTCCAAGAGATATCACTCGAGCATTTAGAATATTTTTTGAAGTCACAAAAGCAGCTACACTGATTTTTTCTTTATCAGTAATATTATTAGGTATTGCTACAGAAAAATTTTTGATGTATAATTTATCTTTGTTAGTTTTATCTTGAGGAATATTATCTCCATAAATATCTGTTAAAGAATGTCTAAAAACATGATTACTCACAAAATCTTTGATAAGACGAATACCATCAAAATATTCAGTTACATTAGGGTAATCATGAACAATATTATTCTCTAAAACATATACTGTCAGCTTTAATTCTTCATCAAAATCTTGTAAAAACTGAGTTCTTACAGAAATATTAAGTTTTCCTTCATTCTTGGCTACCCCTAAAGCGAGCCCTATCAAAGACTTCTCATTTAGCCTATCTGTAACCTCTTTTAATTTTTCCGGTTGTGGCTTACCCCAAAACATATCCCTATCAATATCTGCATTAGGTACTGTATGAGATTTGTAATTATCTGAATTATATTGCTTATACTTTGCTTTAAAATCCTCCCATAACGGAATAGATTCTTTAGAATGTAAAAAATCAACCCAATTACTTCTATTTATAGGATGATGACTAACAAAAATAACTTTATCAGTTACTTCATCTAATTTTTTTAAAGCATAATACAATCTTGGACACCAAGGGCATTTTGAATGAGTATAACCTTCTACTATAGGATGTTTTACAAATGAAGTAGCATTTGTAGAAAGTACTTTAATTGCAACCTTATCCGTTTTTAAAGTAGTTCCTTTATATTGATATGTAGCATATAAAACATAGTCCCCAACCTCTTTAGGAAAAAACACTTTATTTTTATCGTATAATTTGTCATTGACAAATACCTTTACTTGAGAAGTAATATCTTTACCTGTATTAGCAACAATTGAAAAAGTAAAAGGCTCACCTAAAATAATTTCATTCTTACCACTTTCTATTTTTATAGACTCTATAGGTTTTTCATTTACTTTTACTTTTATCGTATTACTAACTATCTCCTTATATTTTGCATAGACTTCATAGGTTCCAACCTCTGTTGGAGAAAAAAGGCTATCCTTTGTTTCTAATTTATTTCTATAAAATACTGACTGACTCGTAACATTCTCTCCTGTATTTGCAACAACTGAAAAGTGCATTTGTTGCCCAATATGAATTTCCTCCAAATCAGATGACAGGGTTATTGATTCAATAACCGGTGGATTGTCCTTATGACAACCAAATAATACGATTAAAAATGAAAAAGCCAATAGTATGTTTTTATTATGTTTCATAATATGTAATTATTTTGGAGCAAAGGTAGTAAAAATTTATTAATAGTTTCTCAACAATAATATCAGTCATTAAGGAAGGCTCATTCTATATTCATTCCAATAAATAATACTTCTTGTAGTAGATTTTTACTACAGAAAGCAAAGTTTTTAGCTAAAGTCGTAAAGTACTATTTTCTACCTCCGAAAAGAGACTGAGATATAAAGTACTTAACATTCTTAACAAACTTTGTAATTCATTTTTGAATACAGGTTTCTATCAAAAAACTATTACAAAAAAGAAAGGGTCGCTTTATGCGACCCTTCCATTTTATCTATCCGGTAATATATCTTGCGATATATTACTTCTTATCAGTGTACTCAACTTTAACTTTAACTTCGCTAGTTACAATAACACCTCTCTCATACTCAATAGTTATAGGGATGTATAGATAGTAATCATGCTTCACTGTACTACCATTGTTATTGTAAACAATACCTCCATGCATATAAGTAGGATCAGTATATGTTTTTCCAGTTAATCTCTCAACCTCAGCTTTATCAGCCCAGTACAACTTAACAGTTGGAGGAACAGGCTCTACAGCACCATTAGCATCCCAACGAGCATTTCCTTCGTACTTAACACTCTTAATGTTATAGAATCTATAGTAATTAGCATTATCCTTGAACAAGTCTTTATGCCAGTCACTTAATCCTGTAGCTTTGTAGATATCGATGATAGAACCTTTCTTACCTAAGTCAACACCGTCGATATAACTCTCTGTTGAAACAGGGTTTACATCAATTGGACGTAAGAAACGAACGATGAATCCATCTTTACCATCTACTTTAATATAAGCTTCAGGAGCATTAGCACACTTACACTTAGCCTTGATATTAATCTTAGCCCACATGTAGTAGTTTTGTCCTTTAACAGACTTATTCAATAAGTAGTTAGCTACATCATTTTTCTCGTATGTAAGCATATCTCTTGAATCTGGATTACCAACATTACGTTTTGTATGAGGATCAATCTTAGCTACTAATGTTCCGTTAGCAAATAACTTCTTAACTGTTCCTGAGTTATCAACAGTAATGTTATATGCAACACCATTTTCATCTGTAGCTCCAACAAACTGCTCTGCAACAGGTGCAAACTCATATACATAATCCATCTCCTTAAATTTAGTAGGAGTTACTTTTGTATTCACAAATACTGCATTCAAGTCATTAGTATATGTAAAGTTGTTTACATCATCATCTTTTACAGATGTTGGTTTTTGTGAGTGGTGCTCAATGTAGTCATAACCATCAGCACTACTGTTACCATACCAGTACTTAGCATACATATCAGCAGGTACTAAATTCATAGCATCCGGTTTAGAAGCATTTACTGAGAATACTATAACTATCTTATTTCCGGCATCATCAGAGAACACACCATTAGCAGTTAATACTGCACTATCAGTATCTTTACCACACTTATCGTGGAAGTGAGCAAACATATCACAAGCATCAACATCCCATTGTGGTAAGTAAGTAGTTTGTCCATCTTTGATATCTTCTTTCAACCAAACAGTACCTAATTGCTTACCATCAACATCAACTTGACTAAAGTTTTTATATTTCTTATGGAAATCTGTCTTAGACATTCCAACTGCATTATAAATCAACTCATTTACTTGTTGTGTAGTAAGTCCTTGTGTATGCTTAGCATCACTATCACACTTCACAACAAATGATTCTGCTGGAACTACGATTGTTTTTGTTTCAGGAGCAGTTTGTGCTTCCTTAACAACTAACAACTTAATAAATGCCTGACTAACGAAACAAGTAGGGTTTTTAGGATCTACGATACGTACACGTACAATAGGAGTACGATCAACAGCGGCACCTTGAGCACCTTGAGAATATACTCTTGCTTTAACAACACCTGTTTTTTCGTCTAAAGTAAGAAATTCTTGTTGATCTGTATTATTTGTATTAAGCTTGTAAACAATTTTTTTACCTGCTTGGTCTAATAAATCAAATTTCCATTCGAATCCATATTTTGTAATATCAACATTTCTACAGTCTTTATCGCTGTTAGTGAAAGCAGGAGATCCTGCTATTGCTTTAACTACTGTATGCAAATCTAATGTTTTACCTTCTACTAAGTCAACAATACGCGCATCTTTAGGTTTTACAGTGCTTTCTCCTTTATATCTATTAACACCATCTCCCATTTCTTTAGCGTTATCTACACCAGCCCAGTCTTTATCTGCAAAAGGAACATTTGCTCCCGGAGCAGGATCAATCATATCAGAAAAACGAAGGCAATTACCTTGTTTCTTTGCAATATCAATACCGTAAACAGGCTTAACGACTGCTACTGTATAGTCTGAAGTTACAACACCTTCACCCTCTGCATTAGGAACTTGAAGTGCTAAAACAACATTATTCTCACCTTGTACACTCTCATCTCCACCAAATGTACCTGCAAAATAGCTGTCTAAATCAATTTTACTTCCATAAACTTTAGCAAATACATTGTAATCAACATCTAATGTTACATTTAATTTACCGTCTTTCATAGAAACAAACTTAGCCTTATAAGGATTACCATTTTTACCATCCTCAACTCCACCTCTTTTGCTATACATTTTAGCTATGTGAGAAGTAACTTCAAGCTTATCTTTGTTGATTTTAGACTCATCAATATCTGATGAATTCATGTTATAAGCTACTGTTGTAGCAGCAGAAAGCATTTGGTAGTTAACGTTTCCAATTTTAACTACATTACCTATTTTGTCAAGACATCCTACTTCTCCTGCAGGATTACAATCATCGTGAGGTACAACCTTACTTGTTCTAAATACAACCGGCTCAAATACGATAGCTTCTACACCATTAATATAAGCCTCAGGGAAGTAAACTAAACTTGTAAGACCTACAGCACCTGTAGAAAGAGATACTTGTTGGTATTTTCCTTCTTTTTTGTTCCAAACATTAAGCTCAACTTTCCCGTCTTTTTCAACGATATAAGCTGCATTTGCAGTTGTAGGTAAAACAACTTTTGGATCTAAAGATTTTCCATTTACTTTAAGCTCTCCATCCTCTACAGTAATTTTAGGATCTGCTCCATCTTTACCATCTTTACCTTTAACATTACCTACACTCTTACCATCTACAAGAAGATTACCATCTTTGTCAACAGTAATTGTAGGAGCCTTACCATCAACTGTTACTTTTGATGTCTTACCGTCCTTAAATGTAACAAGGATACCTCCATCGGTAGCTGTTACATTCTTAACGTAATTTCCACCGTCAACTGTCGCTTTAAGACTGTTGAGGCTTGTAGTCAATTTATCAACTTTCCCTTTAAGATCGTTGATTTCATCATCATTGTTATCACAACTCGTAAAAGTTGTAAGAACTAATCCCATGGTTATGAATGCCATAACTAAGGATTTAAAACTAAACTTGTGTTTCATAGTTAAAAAATTAAATTAAATTAAATTATTTATCAGTGCAAATATGATAAAAAAATACATATCGCCCAAACTTTTTTTTTATATTTTTTATATTTCCTCATCTCTAACATTCCAACATTCACTGTCTTACAAAGAATATCAGAATTTTAAAAGTTTGTCAACATCATACATTTCTACCGTATTGACACTGCAAATTTAGACTTTTTTTTATAAAACCAACTATTTTTTTTTATTTTTTTATTGTAGAACATGAAAATTTTAGACTGTAAGCTTTAAGCTGTAGGCTATAAGCTTTGGGTAGCAAGCTGTATAAATATATATCGTACCAAATACTGAATACCTGATACTAAATGCTAAAAAGATAAGGATTTTAGGTAATTGTTTAATTTGTTTCTAAACATATGGTTATTTGAACATATGGAAAAAATTTAGGAGCTCGGAGTGATGAATTCAGGGTAATGAATTCAGAGTGACACTGTTTACATCTACTAATTTACTAAACACTGCCTACTACCTACTATATACTGACCACCGCCGACTACTTTTTGGAATTTAAAAATTATAATGTACATTTGTAACACCATATATATAATACTAAATTGAAATCATCACCTTACGAGCTACCTTCTTTTCAAATATACAATGCCTCTGCCGGAAGCGGCAAAACATTTTCTTTGGTAAAAGAATACTTGAAAATTGTTTTAAAAAGTGACAGTCCATATACTTTTCAACATATTTTAGCTATCACTTTTACCAACAAAGCTGCAGGTGAAATGAAGGAACGAATTTTGCAGAATTTACATTCCTTTGCTCAGAAAGAAACAACGGATATGCTGGCCGTAATTTGTGAGGGATTGAAAATCTCACAAGAAGAAGTATTTGAGAAATCAAAAGGGATTCTCAATGCTATTCTCCAAAATTACTCGGCGTTATCAATTACTACAATTGACTCATTTACTCATAAATTAATAAGGACTTTTGCTTATGATTTAGGTTTATCGCTCACTTTTGATGTAGAAATGGATACTGAAAATTTACTACAAGAGGCGGTTGATAAACTCATTTCAGAGATTGGAGAAAACAAAGCAGTTACACAAATGTTGATTTCTTATGCTCTACAAAAAGCAGATAGTGATAAAACGTGGGACATCGGACTTGACTTATTTAATTTCAGCAAATTACTTTTAAATGAGAATCACACATCAGAGCTTCATAAATTAAAAAAGATAGCATTTCAAGACTTTATAGACCTACAAAATGTCTTACACAAAAACAATATTCAAAAAAAGAAAGAATTTCAAAAAATTGGACAAGAAGCCTTACAATTAATAGCTGAAAACGGACTTTCTTTCAATGATTTTCCATGGGGAACTTTACCTAAACATTTTCAGTTATTGACTACTTCACCGGGAAAAGCAAAATTCTTTGGCACTTCTCTAGAAAAAGCCATAGAAGAACAAAACTTTTATAAAAAAAGCTCTCCTCAACAAATTAGAAACACTATTGAAAGAATTGCTCCAAAACTCTCAGAATTATATCTTAAATCAAAGAAAATATACCAACAGAAAGTTCGTAATGATTTGATTTTAGAAAGTTTAGTTCCTTTAGCAGTTTTACAATATATCTATAAAGCTCTCGATGAGTTGAAAAAGGACAAAAACATCATGTTAAACGCTGAATTTAACCAACTGATATATAAGACCATTAAAGATGAACCGGCTCCTTTTATTTACGAACGATTAGGTGAAAAATATCACCACTATTTCATTGATGAAATGCAGGACACCTCGGTATTACAGTGGCAAAATATGATTCCATTGCTATACCACACTTTGACTTCTCAAAATGAAAAAGGCGAAGCAGGAAGTCTTTTGTTAGTAGGTGATGCCAAGCAGTCTATTTATCGTTGGCGAGGAGGAAAAGCTGAACAATTTATCAATTTATCAAGTAATCAAAATACACAAGAAGCCAATCCTTTTGGTATTAAAAAACAGATTCAAAATTTAGGAGTTAATTTCAGGAGTTACAGCGAGGTTATTGATTTTAATAATCATTTTTTCACCTATTTATCATCGTTTTTATCTAATAAACAGTACAGCAATCTTTTTAAGGAGGGGAACCGACAAAAACACAACCATAGAAAAGGTGGATATGTAGAAGTTTCTTTCGTTAAAAAAGAGAAAGATGACAAAGAAAAAGACTTGGTTTTTGCTAAAAAAACATTGGAAATTATTAAGAGTTTAGACAATTCCTTTCAAAGAGGCGAAATGTGCGTATTAGTTCGCTCAAATAAACAAGGAATAGAGGTTGCTAGTTATTTAGCTTCTAAAGGAATTGATATTGTTTCTTCAGACACTTTATTGCTTAATAACAACCCTAAAATCAAAGCAATCATTTACTTGTTACAACTCATTCAAAATGTTGATAGTCAACAATCCAAAATAAAATTGCTTTATTTCTTACATTCGCATTTTAAAATATCTGAAAAGATACATTCTTTTGTAGAAAAACACATAAATTCACCTATTCCTGAATTGTTTACTCAACTTGAAAAAATAGGAGTTTCTTTTTCACTTTCTTCCTTTTTGGAAATGCCTTTTTATGAATCCATAGAATATCTAATACAATCCTTTAAGCTATCCTCTAAACCCGAATCCGAAATACAATTTTTCTTAGATGTCGTCTTTGAACATTCACAGAAAAAAGATTTTTCATTGAGCGATTTCCTATCTTTTTGGGAATTGAAAAAAGATGATTTGAGCATCATTGCTTCCGACATGCCTCATGCTGTAAAAATTACAACGATTCACAAAGCAAAAGGATTGGAGTTTCCTATTGTAATTTTTCCTTATGACTTAGATATTTACAGAGAAAAAGAGGGGAAAATTTGGTATGATATGGGTGATGATTTCGACATAAATCCAATGTTATTACCTTACAAAAAGAACCTAAATTACCTCAGCGAACAAGGTCAATTCCTATATCAACAGCATCAAGAAGAGTTGGAGCTAGATAATTTTAATTTGCTATATGTAGCAATGACAAGAGCTGTAGAACAATTATATATCATTCAAGAGAAAAAATTAAGCACTAAAAATGAAGAAAACATCAACTACAGTTCAGGTTTATTAATTCGGTTTTTAAAATCTAAAAATCTTTGGGTAGAAGAAAAAAACACCTATTCTTTTGGAGATAAAAAAAGGGCAAGTATTTTAAAAGAACATAACAACCAAAACCAAGAAATGCAAGAATTTATACATTGCTCATGGAAAGAACATCAGGTGAAAATTGCTAAAAGCACAATCTCGTTAGAACAAGATACCTCCCAAAAAGCAATGTTGGAAGGAACACAATTACATCAAATTTTAGCTGAAATAACAACAGCTTCTGACATAAAAAAACTCATTAGACAATTACATTTTAATGGTGTTTATTCCAAAGAAAAACTATTATCTATTGAAAAAACACTACATGATATTGTTTCTCATACAGATTTACAAAAATATTTTTCAGAAGGAGTTGTAGCTCTTAACGAACGAAAAATAGCTTCTATAAACGAAGAAAATCTCATTCCTGACAGATTAGTATTTAACGGAAAAGATGTAACTATCATTGATTATAAAACAGGAGAATTCCACCAAGAATACAAACATCAACTCAGCAAATACGAACAAGCCTTAACTGAAATAGGTTACAATGTAATTGAAAAACTTATCATACAAATATCACCTAAAGATGTTTTAGTAATTAGAGTCTAGTAAGCAGTAGTCCGTGTTCAGCGTCACGTTTGGTAATAATTAACAGAATTTTAGCATCTAAATATTGTTTATAAGTATTTTGTGAAATACTTAGCACTACTAAGATTACTTCACTACCATTTACAAAGACAACTTTTGAGATAATTTCAATACAAATAATTAATAAATATTTATAAAATTTACCATAATTTTACATACATCTAATATAAAATGATTATAAATTAGAAATATTTTAAATATTATTTTTTACATTTTAAACAATTAAAATGAATTTATTTTACTTAATATATAAAATATACTACAATATAACAATAATAAAATAATATTTAACTTTTTATTATTGAAAAAAATTAATTTTATAATTAAAAAATAATTACAGAATTTGGAATTTTAAGATTAAATTAACATATTTGTACCAACTAATTCAAATATAAATACTTATGAAAACAAAACTAAGAAGTTTTTGGACGCTATTACTAGCGTTGGCAGTGCAACTATCATTTGCACAAGAAAAAACTGTGAAAGGAGTTGTTTCCGACGCATCGGGACCATTACCTGGAGTAACAGTTATGGTAAAAGGTACTCACACCGGTACTCAAACAGATTTTGATGGAAAATATACTGTAAAAACAAAAAAAGAAGATGTATTATTTTTCAGCTATATAGGTATGAAGCCTGTCTACAAGAAAGTAGGAGCATCAACTGTTATCAACGTAATAATGAAAGAAGATGCAGAAGCTTTAGGAGAAGTTGTGGTAACTGCGATGGGGGTAGCTCGTGATGAGAAAAAATTAGCATATTCAGCTCCTAAGGTAAAATCCGAAGATATTACAGCCGCACAGAACACCAATGCAGTGAGCGCCTTGTCCGGTAAGGTAGCCGGATTAAAAGTAAATTCTCCTTCAGGAAACTTAGGAGGATCACAAAGAATCTTAGTTAGAGGGACAAACTCCATTACAGGAGAAAATCAACCTCTATTTGTAATTGACGGAATCCCTATGGATAATTCAAACTTTAACACAACAGATACCCAAAGAGGAGGTGGAGGTATTGATTTTGGTAGTACTATCAATGATATTGACCCTAATAATATAGAAAGTGTTACAGTATTAAAAGGTTCTGCTGCAGCTCTTTATGGTTCTAGAGCCTCTAATGGAGTTATTTTAATTACCACTAAAAAAGGAGCAGACACTGATAAATTAGGAGTTACTGTAAACTCATCTGTTGAGGATCTATTATTCCTGATTATGATGATGATGGAAATAGAATAGGTAAAAATGGATTTGCTGTTACCAATATCAATGGTAAAGAATATATGTTAGTTGACTATGCTACCGATGAAAGTTGGGGACCAAAATACGACCCAAATTTAAAAGTATTACACTGGGACGCT
>PDWI01006561.1_pt1 | contig 14542 bp, 14 predicted proteins | sample 1430891 | NCBI WGS metagenome assembly PDWI01 (sample SAMN01162508, study PRJNA174530) | Oral metagenome, whole genome shotgun sequencing project. | biome: Marine environment; feature: Marine mammal; material: Swab sample of the gingival sulcus; isolation source: swab sample of gingival sulcus...
TACACGGACGTACGCTTTCGAAGTTAGCAAAATTAGAAAAAGTTATGCACAAAACCGTTAAGAAACTGCCAGCTGCGCTATGTAAAAATAGTATTTGACTTTAGGTCTATATAAACAATTTGTAACCACGCTAGATTCCTACGTCACTCCTTGCGTCGTTCCTCTGAATGACAGCGTGGGAACAGTAATAATACCTAAGTTTATTTATCGAGTATCTGCTCTGATTTTTCATTCATAATGTAAATAAAATCACTATTTGACCTAGTTTGTGTGAGTTCATCCAACAATATCTCTGTAATCTCTTGATAGGTATAACTTGAAAGCGCCCTTCTCACATTCCAATTAAACTCCAGTTCTGGTTGACTAAGTAATAATTCTTCCCGTCTAGTACCAGACTTTTGGATGTCAATTGCTGGGAATATCCTTCTCTCACTTAACTTTCTAGAAAGAGTAAGCTCCATATTTCCTGTGCCCTTAAACTCCTCAAAGATAACATCGTCCATTCTACTTCCAGTCTCTACAAGAGCTGTTGCTAGAATAGTAAGAGAGCCCTTTTCAGCAGTGTTCCTAGCAGCACCAAAAAAACGCTTTGGCTTGTGTAGAGCTGCTGGGTCAAGTCCTCCAGAAAGCGTCCTACCACTTGATGGAATTGATAAATTATACGCCCTAGCCAGCCTTGTAATCGAATCAAGAAGGATCACAACATCTCGTCCCATTTCCACGAGCCCCTTCGCTCTCTCAAGGACCATTTCAGCAGCTTTAATGTGGTTTTCTGGCACTTCATCAAAGGTTGAATAGATGACATCTGCATCAATCATCATCTTCATCTCAGTCACTTCTTCTGGTCTCTCATCAATGAGAAGGACAATTAACTCAATATCCTTGTGATTCTTCCTTATTGCACGTGCAATTTTTTGAAGGAGATTGGTCTTTCCTGCCTTTGGTGGCGCAACAATAAGACCACGCTGCCCTTTACCTATTGGTGCAACTAAATCAATTAGCCTTGTAGAGAGCTCTACTGGCGATGTTTCAAGTTTTATTTTTTCTTCTGGGTATGTTGGTGTTAGATTTTCAAATCGTATGATTTCTGAAAAATTAGGTCTTTTAGAATTAATCTCTTCGATATAAATTAGTGCTCTATACTTTTCTTCCGCCCTATTACTCTTGGCATATCCCTTAATTTTGTAACCAGTCTTTAGACGAAATTTTTTGATAAACGTCTGATTTACATAGACATCATCATCAGATGTCATATAGTTTTCAAACCGCAAAAAGCCATATCCCTGATCTACTATTTCAAGTACGCCAACTACCTTATCAGCATCTGGAAAACTCGGCTTACTTGGCTTTTTCTCCCTTGTCTTTTCTTCATTTTTTACATGGTTTTTATCCAAATCAACTGCTGTATCAGAAGTGGTCTCATTACTTTCCCTATCCTCAGACAGCTCACTTACCAGTTCTAGCAGCTCATTTTTTTTGTACTTCTGTACCGACTTTACACCCAAACTCTTTGCAATTTCCCTGAGTTCAGGAAGTTTCAGTTTGCTTAGTTCTTGAGTACTCATTCACTCTCCTCTATTATTTTCTCTTTTTAATCATTTTCAATCTAAAGAAATCTTCTCTCTCTTTTTCTTCCAACGTTTCTGTTATCGCCTTTATCAGTTTTGTAAACTTAGGTATCTGTATTTTTTCAAGCGAATTAGCTCTCTTTTGTGTTTTCTTAATCTCATTCACTAACTTAAAAACTGCATTTTCAAGTTCACACATAGAATAAACTAAATACTTCAGTTCATCAAATTCCCTAACCACGGTGTCAAAACTTGGATTTGAACGGTAAAAACCATAAGAAGTCTCTATGGGCGCTTCTTTGTATACAACCTTTGGTATCTCCACGCCCATAACACTTCTATAAAGCATATCAAACTCTTTTTCTGTAGGAATAGAATACGACAAATCGTGCACCACATTTGAGCTAAGTGTGATGTTAGCTACTTGAAGCGCCTTAAAAGCGCTCTGATATTTTTCATCGAGTTTTTTTTCAAGCTCTTTGCTTTCACTAATGAGTTCCATGAGCTCTCTTATCAGCACGTTTCTCTTTTTATCAAGAAGTTCAAACCCTCTCAAAGAGAATTCTCTCATGCTCTTTGCCTTTATAAGATTGGCTTTGGTATGGGTAGTAGCTTCCATATAATCCCCCAATTAAAACTCTTCTACATTCTCAACGTAATGTGCATCAACCATTTCTTGACTCATCCTGTTGAGTTCAGACTTTGGCAGTATTGAAAGCAACTTCCACCCCAAGTCTAAACTCTTTGAAATATCTCTATTTTCAGTATACTTTTGTGATACAAAATGCTTTTCAATCATTCTGCCAAACTTCATATACTTTCTATCAACATCTGACAGGTCAGATTCTCCAATTATTTGTGCAAGCCCTCTGACATCTTGAACTCTTGAATAAGACGCAAATAACTGAGCTGCTAAATCAGGGTGATCTTCCCTTGTATAACCCTCTCCTATACCATCCTTCATGAGCCTTGAAAGACTTGGAAGTACGTTGACTGGCGGATAATATGAATCATTGAACAGCGCCCTACTTAGTACAATCTGACCCTCTGTAATATAGCCAGTTAAGTCAGGGATAGGGTGTGATATATCATCATTAGGCATAGTGAGTATTGGTAGGAAAGTAATAGAGCCTTCCTTACCTTTCATTCTTCCTGCCCTCTCATAAAGAGAAGCTAAATCAGAGTAGAGATATCCAGGATACCCCTTTCTTGAAGGCACTTCTTCCCTAGCAGAAGCAAGCTCTCTAAGCCCCTCACAATAACTTGTAATATCCGTCATAATGACTAGTACTTCATAGCCTTTTTCAAATGCCAAGTACTCAGCAGCAGTAAGCGCACATCTTGGTGTTGAAATTCTCTCTACAATCGGATCGTCAGCTAAGTTCTGAAACATGACAACATTTTGAAGTGTGCCAAAGTCAGAAAACGCCTTTCTAAAGAATGCAGCATCATCGTGTTTAACACCAATAGCAGCAAATACGATGGCAAATTTCTTGTCTAAATCACCAGTGAGTTTCGCCTGATTGGCAATTTGAGCTGCTAACTCATTATGAGGAAGTCCATTACCTGAGAAGATAGGTAGTTTTTGTCCCCTAATAAGTGTAGAAAGAGTATCAATTGTAGAAATACCAGTCTGTATAAAGTCTCTAGGATACGTCCTAGCTACAGGATTCATTGGTCTTCCGTTGATGTTGTACTTCACTCTTGAATAGATTGTTCCACCACCATCAACTGGTACACCTACACCATTAAACGTTCTGCCAAGTATACTCTCATCCAGTGCTATTTCAAAAGGTCTACCTGTAAAACTGACCTTTGAGTTTTGAGTGCTAAGCCCTTGTGTTCCCTCAAAAACCTGAGCAACCACTACATCATCTTCTATCTTTATGACCTTGGCATTTTTCATTCTTCCAGCATCATTTTCTATCTTTAAAATTTCGCCATAGCTTGCACCTTTGACATTTGAAATAAATATAAGTGGACCCACAATTCTATCAAGTTTTAAATACTTTTTATTTAGCATATATTCACCTACACTTTTATCCCTATAGCTTCACTAACATAAGCCTCAATTCCACTGCTAAACCTTTTGTCAAGTTCAGGAAGTATAGATATTATAGTTCCCTTTGTCCTGAGTTTGAGTTCTAGTATTTCTTCATAGTTCTTTTTGGTCAGAGACTCTGAAACAAGTATAAGACCAATTTGATCATCTTTAAGGTGTTCTTTTATTGACTGCATTGCCTCATCTTCAGAACCCACTATTTCACTTTCAAATCCAGAAAGTCTAAGCCCCAACGTCAAGTCTAAATTATCAGTAATAACTATAGTCTTCATCTTTAAACTAAACCTTTTGAATAATAAGTATTGAAATAATTAGTCCATATATTGCAATACCCTCTGCAAGACCAACAAATATCAGTGTTTTACCAAGAATCTTAGGATCTTCACTTACAGCACCTATCGCTGATGAAGCAACTACTGCAACAGCATAACCTGCACCAAGTGCAGCAAGTCCTGTTGATAGTGCAGCAGCAATCAGTCCAAGTCCATTTGCTGAAGCAATTGTTCCCTCTCCAGCAGCATACGCAATATCTGGCACGAGTATCATAATTGCAAACAGTAGTAGTGGTGCAAAGGTAGATACATTCATTCTAAGGTATTTTTTTAATTCTTCCTTGGTTGAGCTCGCCTTCTTCAGCTGATAGGCACCAGCTAAAATTGTTCCAAGTGATATAGCCAAAGCAATTCCCAATATTGTTTTCATCTTATCCTCCTATGTTATCAGAATATTTCTTTCTAAGGTCTATATAATACTGTTTTATTTCATCAATAAGGTCATTTGAAACCTTAAGATTATCGTTTGGTATGGTGTACTTCATCTTGATGACTTTGTCAAATAACTCTTCATTCTTGACTTCTGAAATTGGTATCCCCATTTCAACTGCTTCCAATGCATTGTCGTATAGGTATTTGATAATTTGAAGCATCAAAAACTGCTTATTTATCGGCACAAAGGTATCAATGTCATGAAATGCATTTTGCTGTAAAAAGCCAACTTTTATGACCTTCGATATTTCTAAAATAAGCCTTTGACTATCTGGAAGCACATCTTCGCCTACTAGCTGAACGATATCTGACAATCTATCTTCTTCATATAGTATTCCAAGCATCTCTGCCCTTAAATCCATTGCCATATGACTGACATTTTTCTTATACCAATCACCTAGCAGTTTAATATATCCAGAGTAACTTCCCAGCCAGTTTATGGCAGGGTAATGTCTTGAATAGGCAAGTTTCTTATCAAGGTGTAGAAACGCACTGACAAATCGCTTTGTATTCTCTGTAACTGGCTCTGAAAAGTCTCCACCAGCAGGAGATACTGCACCTATGACAGTGATAGAAGCCTTAGTACCACCAAGAGTTGTGACATAACCAGCTCTCTCATAGAACTCTGATAACCTTGATGCAAGATAAGCTGGATAGCCCTCTTCTGCTGGCATCTCTTCTAATCTTCCTGAAATTTCTCTAAGTGCTTCTGCCCACCTACTTGTAGAATCAGCCATGATCGCCACATCATAACCCATATCCCTATAGTATTCTGCTATAGTGATACCAGTGTAAATACTAGCTTCCCTTGCAGCAACAGGCATGTTAGATGTGTTGGCAATTAGAATTGTCCTCTCCATGATAGGCTTTCCACTTCTTGGATCGATGAGTTTTGGAAAATCCTCCAAAACTTCTGTCATCTCGTTACCACGCTCACCACAGCCAATATAGACAATGATGTCTGCATCACACCACTTGGCAAGTTGGTGTTGCGTCATAGTCTTTCCAGTACCAAATCCTCCTGGTATAGCTGCTGTACCACCTTTTGCCAGTGGAAAGAAAATATCTAAGACCCTTTGACCAGTAATAAGTGGCTCACATATCATTTCCTTTCGATCTACAGGTCGCGGCATTTTGACAGGCCACTCCTGATAAAGGCAGAGATTGTACTCTTCACCATTTGGCAGTTCTAGTATGACAACATCATCTGTTATCTTATAGTTGCCAGACTCTCTTACATCTAAGACTTTACCACTGATATGTGGTGGAACCATGAGCTTATGTTCTATCATTTCAGACTCTTTTACTGTGGCATAAACCATGCCAGCCTTTAGCTCATCGCCCTTTTTAACTTGAATTTTAGTATACCAGTACTTTTCTTCATCAAGGGATATCAATCCAATACCTTCTGAAATATATCCATCAGAACCTTCATTTATCTTGAGAAGCGGTCTTTCAATCCCATCAAACATATTACCTATTAGCCCTGGTCCCAGCTTGACAGAAAATGGTCTTCCTGTTCCAACAACTGGTTCAAAAGGCATCAGTGTTTCTGTTTCTTCATAGACCTGTATGGTTCCTACATCACCCTCTACCTTTACTACTTCACCTATCAACTTTTTGTTTCCCACAGTTACCATTTCCTGCATTTGGAAATCGCCCATAGGTGTTGCAGTAACGACAGGTCCATTTACCATTTTAATTTTTGCACTACGACTCATAATTCACCTATTTATCAAATTCTTCATATATAATCATACCAATTTCATCGATACTACTCTCTAAAAGCGCCTTCAACGATAAATCATATAGAATATCATGGTCTTTGTCAATGACAATCAGCCCACCAATCTTATCCCTTGTAAATGAAGTAAGCTCAATATCAGTGTTTAAGTCTGAGAACTTCTTGTAAAAGGCCTTCTTGTCATCGTCAAAGCGTTCCTTTAAAAAGCTGAGTTCTAACTTCGTGACACCACCTAATTCAGCTATCGCCTCATCAATGTGTTGGTTCATATACTCATAATAAGCATCTGTTCCAACAAAGTCAGATAATTTACGCCTAATATCCTGAATTATCTCATTCATAATGGCATTTTTATGCTTTAGAATTTCTTCCGTCTTCTTAATCTGAGCCCTAGAATACATCTGCCTTTTTGTTTCAACCGTAGACTGATTCTCTGTCTCTATCATTACTTCATATTTAGCTTTTGCTTTTTTCTGATAGAGATAGAGTTTTTCTGAAGTCTCTTTGGCAAGCTCTTTTCTCTTTTCTGCGAGTTCAGAATCTACATCATCAATGATGCTATCTCTAAAAAAACTAAGTTTTTCTTCTATCTTCATCTACAAAACCTCTCTATGTTCATTAAATTCACCTTCAGAATCAAACACGACTCCTTCACCTTCAAAATACTTACTAAACATCTCATAATATATAAGCCTAAGCCCCTGAATAAAGACTATTAGACCTTCAAGCCCTATGACAAGGGCATTGCCAAGTATAAATAAAGTAATATCTCCTGCTGTATTATTAATAATTTTAGCCATGGTATGAAAGGCAACAAATAATCCTACGTGGTTTAATGCAAATGCACCAACCCTTATAAAGGATACACTGTTTGACAATATGCCAAGTACAGCCTCAAAGAGTTCAAAAAAGCTCTCAATATAATACTCACTGACCTCTTCATCATGAAGTGGGGTCTTGTTTTTAATCAAATTGGCAAGTGGTTCTCTAAATACCAAAAATGCCGCTGTCAGAACAATGATAGACACCGAAATCCTCGTGTAGATTGCACCAAAATCTAAAACAACAAACACGACTGTTAATAAAAATGCCACAAACATAACCATGCCATTTATACCATTTTTACCAAAGAGACCTTCTTTTATGTTACCTGACGAGAGCTTATTGACAGCACTTAATATAAAACTCAAGAGCGTGAAGATGATGCCAAGCACTATTGCAGATATCAGAATAATATCTGTATTGTCTATCGGACGGATAAAAATCAGCTCTGATATTGATGATCCCACTATTTTTGTCACAAAGTGAGATATAAAATGCTCTATACCAAAAAAGGAGTCATAGATGAAGCCAAAGACCATGGATGAAGCTCCTATAGAGTAAAGCAGCGCTCCAGCAGATGCTTTGCTGCCACTCGACTTGTTCCGTTTGACAATAAATATGCCAGCTAAGAATATCAAAAGCCCCTGTCCTACATCACCAAACATAGCGCCAAAGAGCAGCATATAGCTTATTGCCACAAAAGAAGTAGGATCCTTTTCATAGTAGGAAGGAACGCCATACATGTTCACCAGCATTTCAAATGGTCTAAAAAATTTGGAATTTTTAAGTCTTGTTGGAATCTTGTATCTACTTCTGTCTAGCTCTTTATCTTCAATATCTAAGATGATAAGTTTTGCTGCTTCATAGCCAACTAACTCTTTAATCTCATCAATTTTATCTTCAGGCACGTAGGCACTAAACCAAAAAAAATAATCCGTAAAGTAGCATTTCTTTTTGATGGCTATTAATTCATATTCTAGTTTAAGCCTAGAGTAAATAAAAATAATATCATCTTCAAAACTCTCTATAAAAGAAGAAATGCTTTCATCTATCAGCATCAGATCATTCTTATTTTTCTCATTTAACCTTGCATAGTTCTCTATTGTTTCTTCTGGTGTACCAAAGAGAGACCAGTCGACATCAATTTCCTTAAATAAGAGAGAGCGAAGTAGTGCTTCTGATTCTTCTCTTGCATCTATCGGAGTAATCACTAAGTAAATGCGCTCATCTTTTCTCCTGGCAATAGGCATGATGATAAGCTGCATATTCTCATAGTTCATTTTGATACGCTTTTCATCTTGAGTGGCAAATGCCCCAATATAGACAATAAAGTTATCTAAGTTCCTCAGTTTTTTTATGTCAAAATCAATCCCTCTTATTTCATCAATAGAGCCAAACCTTTCCATTTTTTTCTTTTCTTCAAGCAGTCTTTCTTTTTGGTCTAAAATATCTGTTATTTTTTCACTCAGTACATCCAGCTTCTCATAGACTTCAAAAATACTTTTATCACTATCAACAACAGATTTATCCACTCTAACATCAACACCAAGCACACTGATCATTCTGTTAATTGTCTTGTAATGGCTATCTAGTTCTCTCATATCAAAGTCAAGTTTTTTCGATTTTCCCAAAAAAGATGTGGGTAACTTTTCTTCTTCAAAATCTGTTGCCTCAATACCTTTTCTGGCCTCAATCTGGTGAAAGTCACTTGATGATACAATCTTTCTAAACAAAGTACCCATCTCGTCACGCTTTGAAATGATATTTAATAAGGACATTTTTTCTATCATTTACATCACCTTCTTTTCCGTAAATGGAATAACCAAAAACTCTTTTAACTCTTCACTATTATAACCATACTTTTTTGCTTCAATAATGGTATTGAGATCCTTCATGTTATACTCAATAAGATGGATGTACTCAATAACAGAAGCAATTGAAAACGGCTCTTTTTTTGCCTTTTTCTTGTAGAGTTTATACATAAAACGCTCTGCCCTAATCTCAAGAGCTGCGTCTACATCAACCCCTTCTTCTACTTCAAATAAAAATCCATAAGTAGTCTTTTTAATCTCTTCAATAAACTGTTCTACATCATTGATATAAGACAACATCTTTAGTTTTTTTAGATTTAATTCATGCCCACCAGACTTTACATAGTTAAACTTTCTCTCACTTGACACATGAAACGTCTTAGTTGTCCTATATAAAAGCTGTATATTCTGAATATCAATACTTCTGCCCACAAACTCAGACATGATTATCCTATCAATCTTCTCTAGTTTAGACGTCTGCTGAATAAGTTTTCTAAAGTAGAATTTATCAAGAGCAAGCTCCATAAAAAATAACATTTGTTCTGGGGATTCGTTTACATATACCTTAAGAGGTTGATAATAAATAGTATTTTTTAAATTTGAAATAACTTCTTCCATATTGGAAGATTTAATGAGTGAATTATAATCTAAATCATTGAAATAATCGGAAACTAATAAATTATGCATTACTTCATACTCTGGTTCATCTCTATACACAGACCTCAGTATGTTTTTTACATTTTCTACTTCAAAACGCATCATGAGTATTTTAAATAGCGCTTTATATTCATCTACCATAAAGTGCCCTAATTTTTGATATTGATTGAATACAAATAGACCAAGGACTTTCTCTATAGTAAGCCTCTCAGAATCACCATAGGTCATGTTCTTCATACTTTCACCAAAACTTGTATTTTTAGCAATATAAGAAATAATCTCACTATTACTCTCCAGATTGGTTATCTTCTCATAATCTTCTCTTTTAATTAGGTTGTTTTCTAATGCTCTACACTTTGTACTTAGAGCGGAAAAACGTGCAACTTTACTCATTATATTGTACCACCTGTAACCATGAAGTCAAACAGCTTAGTTGTAATAGCTTCTTTACTTTTTTCTATAGAAACAGAGAGTCTATTTTTTTCTTCTTCTGTGCTCTTTTCTATTTCTCTCTCTTCTTGTAACACTTCTTTAATTTCTCTATTGTAAAATTCTTTTGTCTTTTGTTCATATAAATTATTATAGTAGTTATCAATATTCTTTTTTGCCTGCTCTACATATTCTTCATATGCTTCTTCTAGCTTTAGTCGCTCTTTGAGCTTCTGCTTAGCAGCTACATCAATATCGACAAGCTCTTCTAATGTCATTTTGATTTCAGTTTTATCCATTTCATCCACCTTAATTATTCTTCTATAGTACTAAAGGCTATAACTTTAAATCCGAACTCTTGATTAAATTTAGCTTTACCATCATCATATAAAAAACGCCACTAATCAGCGCTGGAAGTACAAAATGCATAATAAGAATTACATAGACTGAACCACTCCCCATAACTTCAAGTGTCGAAATTTGACCTACTAATCCACTTGTTCCCATTCCAGCCCCAATAGGGGAATTTTTCATTTCTAGTACTGTTGTTGCAATTGGACCAAGGATGGCACTAGCAAAAACAGGTGGGAGTATAATCAGTGGTTTTTTCACAATATTTCCAATTTGTAGCATAGACGTACCAAGACCTTGTGATATAAGACCTGAAACACCATTTTCCTTATAACTGATAACAGCAAATCCCACCATCTGACAGCAACAACCTACCGTAGAAGCGCCAGCAGCAAGTCCAGAAAGTCCAAGAGAAATTGCAATAGCAGCACTTGAAATAGGGAGCGTCAATATTATCCCCATGACAACTGCCACCAATATTCCCATTGGTATAGGGTGAAGTTTTGTCAAATTATTTATAAATTCACCAGTGTAAATCATCGCCTTTGACAAGAATGGCGCTAATGAAAAACTGACAAATGAAGCACCTAAAATAGAAATCAGTGGAACGAGAATTAAATCAAAGCTAGTCTTTCCCTCTATCAGTTTTGACAGTTCAGCAGCTACAACACCTCCTACCAGTGCCCCAATTGGATCACCTATTGCTAATGTTCCTGCAAGTGATACTGTACCAGCACCTATGGCAGAAGCTACAAGAGCAGATATGATACCAAAACTCTTTGCACCTACTGATATTGCAATACCAACTCCTATTGCAGGTCCAGTCATATACTTAATGATTGAGCCTGTCTTCATTAATAATCCAACATTTAATAGAGAGCCAATTTGAGATATTATAAGCCCAATTATTAAGGATGAAAACAATCCCTTTGCCATGCCATTTAGCACAAGGACAACATAATTAGATTTAGCTTTTTTTTTCAATTTTATACCCTCCAACCACAACCTACATTATAGTACTAACAGTATTAAAGTACAACAAGAAAAATAATAAAATAAGAATTTAATTATTAAGAGTTTTTAATTATTTGTAGTGTTTCCACTAAAGAAGATGCACAACATTCTTCCATCAGAACGGTAGAGAAAGTCTTAAACCAGACATCAAATAAGGCATCTAGCAAATTACCAGATACCTTATATTCACGTTTAAAATCATGCACCTTAATCAATACTATATTTTTTTAAAATAAAATCCATTTTGACTGGATTGTGGTCACTGTACATATAATCAGAATCCATGATGCTTGAAGTTGCATCAATATTATCTGATACTATAAAACCATCTATGACAGCTTGAAAATTAAACCCTCTTTCATAAGGCATTGCAGAACCTCTACAAGTCCCCACTTTATCAACATTATCAGAATGAATCAATCTAAAACCCTCTGGAAGCGACTCTTCAGGAAAGTCAAATACCCAAGGTGGCCTCTTTTGCTTAGAAGGTATAACTGGATAATCCTTTGAAAGTATATGATTAAAATCACCACCAGCTATAACATAGTTGCCTTTTTTCTTTTCTTCTTTTAAAACATCAAACAAAAAATTTAATTGTTTTTGTCTTACCACACCACCTTTATCATAAGCTGATAAATGAAGATTGATGAGCGTTAATTGCTTTCCGTTATCAACAGGAATAGTCATAACAGTAAGACACCTGTCAAGCTCTTTAAACTTATTGATAAATCCACCAGCTAGCGGAAGACTCCTGTGAACAGCACTGTTAATTTTAAATTTACTCATAGAAAGAAGACCTGCTTCACAGTATCCATGTGGTTCACTTATAGGGAGCAACAAATATGATGTATGCATATTTAGATCATGCACATTAGCATAGTTTTTAAGAACTCCATTCACAATATTTCTTTGATCTATATAGTAAGACCTTGTGCTATTTATATCAACTTCTTGCATTAAAACAATATCTGGATTTAGCTCTACTAAGACTTCAGCAGAACCCTTTGCATTGTTTTTCGCTATTTCTTCACTCCTAGCCCTTGACATTGTCCCTTGAACTTCAGTATCATCAAGCAAAATCCCTCTATCCATAAAAAACGCAAAATCATGGTCATATGCGCCAAATCCAATATTAGATGTGACTATTGTATATTCAGTACCAGCATTGATGACATTTTCGCTATTATTTTTCAATTCAGACATCAAATCTTTATTATCTTCAATCCTATAATAACCTACCTGCATGTAAGCTAGATATGAAAAGATAAAGATTACAGGGATAAGAATTATAACCAATAATATTTTTAAAGCCTTTTTCATTTCTGTCTCCTTTATTTAACTAACAAATAATTTTAAATCATTGTATATGAATAAGACTAAAATATCAACAAAAATAATAATAAAATAAACATCAACCAGTTAAATATATAGGTAATATTCACTAATATAACCACAATTTACCACATAGTAATATTTTACCAATTTAAGTATAGTCAATAATATAAGAAAAAGATATATAATATTTATAACTCAACTTTCCCAGCTGTTTTGTAATCTTAACCTATTGAAATATCAATAATACTACAGGATAATATAGAGGTATTGACAAGAAAATTGACCTAAAAATGTACTTGTCATTCAGAGCTTATGAAAATCTTATAAGACATTAAAATCGCTAAGATTCCACGCCTTGAAACACTTTATCCCATGCTAGATTCCTACGTTGCTTTGCTCCTCTGAATGACAGCAAGGGATACGGTGTTTCTGGTGGGTCATGACTTGCTTCGAAGAATAACAGTAACAGCGATGTAGGAATCTAGACTTTGTAAAAGTTTGTAGTGTTTCATAGGCTCTGAATGACAACATTTTTTGTGTTATTTAGATTTTCAAAGCGTGGAATCTTAAGTACATTTTTTGTTGTAAAGAACCCTATACAAATTTTAGAAAATCCTTGTATTTCAATAGATTTACATCATTTTTATGTTGGGAAAGTTAAGTTATAATACTTTCTAAAAACTACACAATCAACGATATATAGGAGCTTATCAATCTAAAAAAATAGATTATTTTTAAATTATATGATAATATGATAAAAATAGAAAAGAGGTAAAAATGACAAACTTACAAAAGGGAATATTTTACATGATACTCTCAGCATTTAGTTTTGCACTAATGGGCGTATTTTTAAAATCAGCAGGAGATTTACCAGTAATTCAAAAGATGATATTTAGAAGTTATATTATTTCTATTGCATCATTTACAGCCATCAAACTAATGAAGGTAAAACTCTCTGTAAATAACAACCATAAATTACTCATCATAAGGTCAATTTTTGGTACAGGGGGTATGATTTGCGCTTTTTATTCAATAGACAAACTCGTACTCTCTGATGCAACTATATTAAATAAAATTAGCACCTTTATACTGCTCATCTTTAGTTCAATATTCTTAAAAGAGAAACTAAAGAAAGAACACCTATTATTTATCGCATTGTCATTTCTAGGCGTTCTTTTAATTGTAAGACCTACATTTGATATTAAGACTATACCCTATTTAGTTAGCTTACTAGGTGCTGTACTAGCAGCAGGTGCTTATACTATTTTAAGGGTACTTGGAAAGAGAGTACATCCTATGGTAACAGTATTTTACTTCGCAAGTTTTGGCGCTATCATTCTCACACCTATGGCCTTTATTAACTTTAAACCAATGACAATAACACAAGTACTACTACTCATAGGAGCTGGTCTGTGTGCAACAATTGGACAATTTGGATTATCTTTCGGATATAAATACGCTTCTGCTAAAGAAGTATCCATATACAGCTATACTGGGGTAGTTTTTTCAGCAGTCTTTAGCATCATATTTTTCGGCAAAACACCAAATACTCTGTCAATATTTGGCTATATTATTATATTTGTAACAGCTTGGTTGATGTACCAATTTAATAAAAAAACAGTAGAAGAGAAGTAATATAAGAAATTAATAGCAATAAAAAAAAGCCTTTCGGCTTATATTTGGAGCGGAAGACGGGATTTGAACCCGCGACCCTCGCCTTGGCAAGGCGATGCTCTACCACTGAGCCACTTCCGCATCTGGTGCAGGTAAAGGGGGAATAGGCTCTCCTCCCTTTATCTACGAAGAAATTTATGGTGCAGGTAAAGGGAGTCGAACCCCCACGACCTAAGGTCACTAGATCCTAAATCTAGCGCGTCTGCCAATTCCGCCATACCTGCATAAATGGTGGGAGTAACAGGGATCGAACCTGTGACCCCCTGCTTGTAAGGCAGGTGCTCTCCCAGCTGAGCTATACTCCCATTTAT
>PDWI01007964.1_pt1 | contig 14538 bp, 12 predicted proteins | sample 1430891 | NCBI WGS metagenome assembly PDWI01 (sample SAMN01162508, study PRJNA174530) | Oral metagenome, whole genome shotgun sequencing project. | biome: Marine environment; feature: Marine mammal; material: Swab sample of the gingival sulcus; isolation source: swab sample of gingival sulcus...
TCTTGGGCGACTACCACCGTTTTTTGTGGGGTGTGGGTTAGATATTCAGTTCGAGACCGATGGGGCAGTGGTCGGAGCCCATGACGTGGGGTTCGATCCAGGCCCGGATGACCTTGTCTTTGAGTTCTTCGGAAACAAAAAAGTAGTCGATGCGCCAACCGGCGTTGTTTTTGCGGGCATTGAAGCGATATGACCACCAGGAGTAGTGGTGGGGGGCTTCTTCAAACATACGGAATGTATCAATATAGCCGTGGTCGATGAACTTGTCGAGCCATGCGCGTTCTATGGGAAGGAAGCCGGATCGCTCGGCGTTGGATTTGGGGTTTTTTAGGTCGATTTCCGTATGCGCGGTATTGAAATCGCCCCCCACCACGATGGGTTTGGTTTTGCGTAATTCCTCAACATGCTCAAGGAAGCAGTCGTAAAAGCCCATTTTGAATGTAAGGCGTTCTTCAGACATTTGGCCGTTGGGGAAATAGATATTGAACAGATGAAAATCCGGGTATTCAAGATGGAGTACACGCCCTTCATCTCTGTAAGCCGGGTCGGGCAGACCGATGGTTACTTCCAGCGGTTCCGGGTTGCTGAAGCAACATACGCCCGAATACCCTTTCTTCTTCTTGGACCAGTTCCAATACGCATTGGAATAGGAATCCGGTTCGCGCTCCCCTACCGTGAGTTGATCCGGGTGCGCCTTTGTTTCCTGCAACATGACAACCGCACCGCCGCAACCATCCAGCCAGTCGCGGAACCCCTTTTTCAATACGGCTCTATAGCCGTTCACATTCCATGAATAGAGTCTCATTCCTGTTCCCCCCACATTCAGCGCATCACCATGGTTGACGGGCTTACGCCTTGTCCGCCAGACATACGCATTTCACTGAGATAAAAAAAGGGAATCGATATACGCCGATTCCCTTGGTTGCCGATAAAACGGCTGAAATTAGTCCTCGTTCGGGGAACTGGTTTTAATGAAAACTAAAGCAGCTATTGTTGACATCAACCCCAGAAAAAACCAAAAATACCCTGTCATAATTATATCCTCCCTATTCATTCCCTATTGAAGCCAAACGCATAACAGAATCTTTCAAAGAAGGGAAGGCTCCCTTTGACGCGTCCAGTGCTACCGCTGAGGATCCCATCCTTGCCTACGGCAAAAAACTCCCCGCGCCGAAAGGCGCAAATGGGGATTCAAAGGGGGGCTTGCTCCTTTGGCTTCAGCCGTTGGCGAGTCTTCGAGCCTTACGGATGAAGACAGCAACGATGTGGGGGCAGGGTCGCACCCGGCTTGTTCGTTCTTCATCCCGCCCGGATGGGCGGCTCTAGATGACTATGAAAACCAGAGGCTACAGACTGATGCGGCCCCTGGTTTTCATGTGGTTTGGTTAATAGCGAACGTTGAACTGCATGCCGAAAGATAGCGGCTCGGCGCAAGCCGAGCCCTCTACTTTGGGTTGCACGTGGGCAGACTACAATATCTTGAACTTCTTGACGTTACCGGTCTTGTTGTCAATGACATGCACGCCGCAGGCGATGCAGGGGTCATAGGAGTGAACGGTGCGCAAGATTTCAACCGGGCGTTCCGGATCGGCGATGGGCGTGTTGTCCATCAGTGCTTCTTCCAGCGGACCGGCGATATCGTTGTCGCAACGGGGGCCGATATTCCAGGTGGAAGGCACGACAAGCTGGAAGTTCTTGATTTTGGAGTCCTTGATGTCGATCCAGTGGCTCAGGCCACCGCGTGGCGCGTTGACGAATCCGACCCCCTTTGCTTCGGAAGGCATATCCCAGTCCTTACAGATGTCGAGGTTGCCCTTGGCCACGTTCTCCTTGAGGTCATTGACCCATTCTTCGGCCTTGAGGGTGGTGATAAGACATTCAATGCCGCGCGCACCGGTCCGACCAAGGGTGGAGAAGAGTGCTTCGGGTCCGACGTTGAGGGCTTTGAGGACGAAGTTGACGTATGTAACGAAATCTTCGTGTCCCTGTGCATAGTTAACCAAAGCCGTTGCGAGCGGACCGACCTCTACGGATTTACCTTCGTACCGAGGTGCTTTCATCCAGGAGTACTTGGTCTTGTCGTCAAGGCTGGTATACATGGGATCCGTCACACCGGAATAGGGGTGCTTGGGAGAGTCGTCCTTGTACCAGGAGTGCTTGACGTGCTCCTCAATCTTGTCAGGATTAAATTCCATCACGTTGCTGAGGTCTCGGTTGAAGATGACGCCCGGCTTGATGAAACGGGAATTCAGGTCAGCTTCGCCGCCCTGTGCCGGGAATTCGCCGAAGCTCATGTAGTTGGTGGTACCGCCGATGTTGGCCCAGTCCTTATAGAAACCAGCAACTGCAATGAGATCCGGGATGTAGCAATCAAGAACAAAGTCTTTGAGTTCCGCATGCAGAGCCAGGAAGTCATTGATGTACTTGTCCGTGAGACCCTCGTAGCAACTCACACCGCCCATGACAGTGAATTGGGTGTGCGGGTTCTTGGCTCCCCAGACAGCCATGGCACGGGCAGCTTTTACCTGCATGTGCAAGGCCTTCAGGTAGTGATCGGTCGCCAGCAGGTTGACTTCAGGCGGCAGGATGTAAGCCGGATGGCCGCCGAGGAAGTACGCATTGGTGAAGATGCCGAGACGACCGGAATCGACGATACCCTTGACGGTGTCCTTGGTCTTCTGAAGTTCTTCGACAGAAGAAACGATCTTCGGATCCTTGCGGACAGTCTGGGCAACACCGGCAGCCAGTTCAGCGGCCTTTTTGACGTCGGCGTTCAGGCAACCCGTGACATCGACAAAGTCCAATGCATGCAGATGATAGAAATGCACGAGGTGGTCGTGCAGGAATTGGGACGCCAGCACCAGGTTACGGATGATGGTGGCGTTGTGGGGCATGTGTTTGTCAACGCCAACGGCATTGTCGACACAACGGATGGAAGCGAGTGCGTGTACGTAGGTACAGACCCCGCAGGAACGCTGGGTAAAGTGTTGAGCGTCACGGGGATCACGCCCTTGTAAGATAATCTCCAAACCGCGAAACAGCTGGGAGCTACTGCGGACATCCACGATTTTGCCTTCTTCAACCACGGCCTCCACACGAAGATGCCCTTCGATTCTGGTGACTGGATCAACGACAACGTCGTGCCGTCCGTGAGCGGCTCCTACCGCGCCAGTTTTTGCGCAACCGGACATAATGTATCCTCCTTAGAAAGAATGAATCTCTGATTTGCGTCTGTAAAAAACACTTCTACCTAGAACTCGGAGAGATCACTGTAGAAGCTTTTTTCGCCATCCCAATCGGCACCGTCCCAGAAGTCGGGCTGCGAACAGCCGATGCAGGGGTGACCGGCCTGGATGGGCCAGTTGTACTGGTTGAATTTCACGGTAGGACAGTTGTTGTATGTCTCAATGCCGCGGCAACCAAGTTTACGTAGACAATACCCCTTGCGCGCCTCTTCGGAACCAAAGGACTCTGCAAACTGATCGTTGTCGTAGAACTCCTGCCGAGGACAGTTGTCGTGAATGGATTCACCGTAGAAAGCGACAGGACGACCGACCTCGTCGAGTTCCGGGACGCCCTTGGTCAGGAAATGCACGATAGTGCCGACCAAAGAGAAGGGGTTGGGAGGACAACCGGGAATGTTGATGATGGCCTTGTCGGGATACAACTCGCCAACCCCTTTTGCTTTGGTCGGGTTGGGCGCGGCCTTTTGAACGCCGCCATAGGCAGCGCACGTGCCGTATGTGATAGTTGCATTGGCCTTGTTGACGACCTTGGTCGTGTTGGACAGCATGGTGTGACCTCCAACCATGCCATGGACACCGGCTTCGTTGTGATCGCCGCCAACCGCAGTGGGAACACCTCCCTCAATGACCGCAACATAGTTGCCGACTTCGACCGTATCCCAAAGTGCTTTTTCTGCGGCATGACCAGCCGCAGCCATAAGAGTTTCATGGTAGTCAAGAGAAATGTAGTCCAAAATAAGGGCGTCGATATACGGTTCAACGGTCCTTAAAATGGACTCGGAACAGCCGGTACATTCTGCGTTATGCAACCAGACCACGTCGGGTCGGTTGTCGTCAGTGAGAGCCTCGGCAACCTTCGGCGCAAACGCCGGCCCCATGCCCATCACTGCGGCTACAGTGCCACAGAATTTCATGAAGTCGCGCCGGGTAACGCCGCGCTTTTCCAGCCGCTCCACAGCTCCGTCTCTGCCATGACCTATGGAAAATTTCATAGAACACCTCCGTACTATAATAAGTAGTTATGCCATAAAGAACACCAGTTATTCTCGAACATAACCGTCGGGCTTTTGCCCGAATTTCACTCTGGCCCCCTGAGTGTTACACTCGAAATGGTGCGTAACACTTTAGGCGCATAGCCTTCCCGAACTCATGCTATAGCCTCTCGGAAAAACTAATTGCCAATTCTGTAACTTTTTTTACAGATAAGATCAATAGGTGTCCCTAAAAAAATTTAAATTGTATCGGCATGATACATGCATCAGATGCCTGCCAAATCCTCCCTTCAGCGTTGATTGGATAATCAAAAAAAAGGAGTTAAATTGAGGCTGTATCCCGTCCTGTAACTCCCGATGGCCATGTATCGGGTAACACGATAATTGTTATCAATCCTATTTATGAGCCCACGGAAAGAGTGATTTTTTCTTGTATAAGCACCTCTTTCCACGGGGAACAGTGTGCAATTGCTGTTCACCTTTTTATCAGAAGAGATTGCGAGGCCGCGTTGTATCCGGTGGCCAGATGGCAATTCAAGGCTGTCGGAGAGGGGGGCTTGTGGCGGTATCCTTAGGTCGGTAGAACCTCATTGACTTCCTGCACCGCACATTGCAATGTGTCTATTCCTGTGGCTATAAAACAAGGAGTAATTGGTGAGTGTTATTATCGATTTTTCCATTTTCCCTATGGATAAAGGTGGTTCCGACCTCAGTTCATATGTGGCTCGTGTCATTCGGATTATCAGCGATTCAGGGCTGGCCTATAAGTTGGGGCCTATGGGCACTGCAATTGAAGGAGAATGGGAAGACGTTATGAAGGTCGTCAATGACTGCTACAAGGCCGTGGAGAAAGATGCTGAACGAATTTATTTGAATATCAGGGCTGATTGCCGTCGAGGTCGCACGGGTGGCCTTTCCGGAAAAGTCGCCAGTGTGGAAAACAAGCTTAAAGATTGAGGACTTGAAACTGTTCACGATTATGATATCAACACAAAAAAAGATTGATATATTCCTTTTGTTCAGGAGAGCTCTGTGACCATCGTTCAACGGCAGATTCAAATGAAGCAGGTATCCCGAGGGAACTACCTGATGCGAAATGTGCTTAAGCACAACGTGATTTTCAACGAAGGGACAACAGGGGATACGGCTTATATCCTCACTGAAGGTAGAGTCGAAATCTCCGGTCTGCTCGAAGGGCACAAGAAGGTCTTTGCCATCCTCAATCCCATCTCCATATTCGGCGAGATGGCACTTTTTCTTGATGAAGGAGTTCGGACGGCTACAGCCATCGCGCTGGAAGACTCCAAAGTGATTGTCGTAACCAAAGACGATCTGGATGAATTTATGAGAGAGTCTCCCAGGGTCATATCCGCTATTATCACGGTTCTTACCAGTCGGCTTAAGTCAACCACGAAAAAAGCCATGAAGGTGCCGTCCACCGGCATGGGGGTCGTTCGGGCTCTTGACCTTTTTGCAGCCAATAACAACATGAGCATCAAATACGATAGCTTTGTGCGCTCCATGGCCGAAACATTTATCACGACGACGGAAAATATTGAGGCCTACGTACATGGCCTCAACGAACAGGGGTTGCTCGCCATCGGGCGGGACGACAACGATATTCGCATTATTCGGATCCGTGAAAAGAACTTGCTCAGCTGTGTAATGCAAAACAAAAAATAACACGGAAGTGCTTTTGTCCAAATGTGGGGGACATTCAAAATTTGCCCTTGACGAGCATCGGGGAGGCGGTTATATGCTTCCGTTCCATACAGCCTTTTACAGTGAAATTTTACTCTCAGGAGATTTAGAGATATGAAACGTACTTACCAACCCAGCAAATGCCGTCGTAAAAGGACTCACGGTTTTCTGGTGCGGTCCCGCACCAAAAACGGTCGTGCCGTGCTTCGCCGCCGTCGTGCCAAAGGGCGTAAGAGATTAGCCGTCTAGCCTGGAACAAGGAGCGCCGACTGCTCAAAAGCCCCGAATTTGAAAAATGCTATAAACGGGGCAGGAAACATTTCACCCGAAATTTCATCCTGTTTGTCTCAAGACGCAACAATGACCAAGGTCGTATTCGGCTTGGTCTTACCGTGAGCAAGAAGACGGGTAACGCAGTGGTACGCAACCGGATAAAAAGAGTGCTACGCGAGTATTTCAGGTTGCATCAATTCGATTTTGAACTGCCTCTGGATATTGTAGTTGTTCCCAAACGGAACCTTCAGGTCAAGCACCTGACACTCGCGCTCGCCACAGAAGAGTTGACCCCGCTTTTAGACCGCATTTGTGCGGAAGCGGTGTCTCTATAGAGAGGAAATAATGCGCTCCATAGCTTTGGTGCTCATTGGATTTTATCAGAAATTCATTTCGCCCTTGTTGCCACCGGCATGCAGGTTTACTCCGACGTGTTCCGAGTATGCCAAAGAAGCCGTTATTCGACATGGTATATTCAAGGCTATCCTTCTCGTGTTTTGGCGTCTCCTTCGTTGCCAGCCTTTTTGTTGTGGGGGGCATGACCCCGTTCCTGCCGTATGGCCCGACCCTAAATTAATAGCGAGAATTACCCCATGGACAAGCAGGAGAAAATCCGTCTAGTCATTGCTCTGGCCTTGTGTGCCATCGTTATTTTTGGATGGCAGTACTTGAATGCGCCTTCCATCGAACAGCAGGCCGAAATGGCCCGCAAAGCTGCTGAGGCTGAAAAAAAAGCCGCGACGCTCACACAGCAACTCGTTGCAGAGAAGGTCGATGCTTCTGCTCCGACTCCCGAATTTAATCCCACAGCCGGTACTCCCGTTACTGTCGACACGCCACTTTACACCGCTGTATTTTCCTCGCAGGGCGGTATTCTCGAAAAATTCATCCTCAAGCAGTACAAAGATACCATTGAACCGGATTCCCCTAGCGTCGATCTCGTCGGGGCAAAAGCCTTTGGCAAGGGGCCTCTCGGATTGATCCTCACCAAGGGGGACAAGGAGCTTCACACCTGGAATCGCGGACAATGGGCCTTCACTGGTTCTGATATAGCCATGACCGAGCAGGACGGCACCAGGTCGCTGACATTCACGGGTCAGACTGGTGGTTTTCGCATTGAGCGAACCCTGACATTCCACGCCGACTCTTACCTCATTGAAGAGGCTGCCACTGTGACCAATCTGGCCGCAAACGGAATCGAGGGCTCCCTTTCCTTCACCGCCGCCGCCAAATCCATGTCTGCTGAAGATGATCGCTACAACCCGACCAAAGTTGCCTACCTCAACGCCGACGGTCGCGAGGAAATGGATGATCGAGACGATCTCAAGGAAGCTGGTCTCTCTGTTTCGGGCGGCTTGATGTGGGGTGCTATCGAATCCAATTACTTCATTTTCGCCATTGTTCCCGGCAGTGATGTGACCACTCTTTCCGCTGGTTTGCAAAACAACATTTTTCGCATGGCCGTCAATCAGGAAGCCACATTCATGCCCAATGTCTCCAAAACGCTCAAGGCCTCCTATTTTATCGGTCCCACCGACCGCGCCATGCTCGCCAAAATGCCTAACCACCTTGAAGATGCCGTCAATTTTGGTTGGTTTGACTTTTTGGCCAAGCCCATGCTCATCGGCATGAATTTCTTTTACCATTACGTGCATAATTACGGCGTTGCCATCATCCTCCTGACCATCGTCATCAAACTCATCTTTTGGCCTCTCTCCCAAAAGAGTTATGCCTCCATGGAACAGATGAAAAAGCTACAGCCCATGGTTGCCAAACTCCGTGAGAAATACGGTGACGACAAACAGCGACTCAATCAGGAAACCATGGCATTATACAAAACCTACAAAGTCAACCCCATGGGCGGCTGTTTGCCGATGGTCGTGCAGATTCCGGTCTTTTTCGGACTTTACAAGGCACTGCTTGGCGCAATTGAACTGCGTCACGCTCCGTTCATTGAGTATTTGCCGTTTACGGATATCCCCTGGCTGGCCGATCTGTCTGCCAAAGATCCGTACTACATTACTCCAATTATCATGGGTGCCTCCATGTTCCTGCAACAGAAGATGACCCCCAGCGCAGGCGATCCGACGCAACAGAAGATTATGCTCTTCATGCCTGTGATATTCACCTTCATGTTCCTGCAATTCCCGTCTGGCCTGGTTGTCTACTGGCTCCTTAACAACGTCCTTTCCATCGGACAGCAGTTGATGATCGCCCGTTCCACCAAGGCCGGGGCGGCTAGGCAGGATGCGTAAAACAAACTTGAAGGGCTGCTTGGCTAGCCCGCATAAATGCCTCCGGGAAGGAACTCTATATATCCCGGTACTATAAGGATGGAAAAAATGAGTGATTTCAAGGAATTTCAAGGAAAGGGTCTCGATGAAGCCATTGAAAGTGCATGCAATTATTTTAATCTCAAGCGAGATCGATTGGAAATAGAGATTCTTGCAGGCGGCTCTTCCGGCATCTTCGGCATCATGGGCGTGAAAAAGGCCAGGGTCAAGGCCCGTCCGCGCGTTCAGGTCAATGCCACAGACATGCTTGGCGACAAGGAAGCCAAGGACAAGGCACCGAAGAAATCGTCAAAAACAAAAGAGGCCAAAAAATCCAGGCCCGCCAAAAGCAAGTCGCAACCCAAGGTTGCTCCTGAGTCTGGAAATGTCATGGAGCCCGAGATTGATTACGATATTTTGGATGCTCAGATTAACGGTAATGTTGTGGAGCCGGAGATTGATCTCGACACCATTGATGAGGAAGTGAACGGAAACATCGACCCCGAATTGCTTGAGCAGAAAAAAGGCAAAAACAGGCGTGACCGTAAGCCCCGTGAGAAAAAAGGCCGTCCCACCCGCAGTCACAAGGACTCTCGTCACACCCCGAAAGCCCGTGACCGCAAACCTCGTGAACATAGGCCGCGCGAAGAAAGACCACAACGCGAAGAACGCCCTCGTCCCAATATGGATGACTTTGATCCGGAAGTGCTCACTGGCGCGACCATGGAGGTCATGACCGAACTGCTCAAACCCATTGTCGGTGAGACCTCCATTGAAGTCTCCATCGAGACTGACCGGGTTAAAGTGTTTATTGATGACGAAGAAAACAGTGGCCTTATCATTGGGCGGGAAGGGCAGACTCTTTCTTCGCTTCAATATCTCGTCAATCGTCTTGTCTCCCGCAAAATGGAGGCTTCGGTCCGGATTCAGGTGGATACTGGCGACTACCGTAAACGTCAGGACGAGAAGTTGAGCCAACTGGCCGAATATCTTGCAGAAAAGGCCGTTGATGTCGGACGGACCCAGTCCACCAAGCCCCTGTCTTCATACCATCGGCGTGTCGTTCACCTCGCGCTACAAGATAACGAAGACGTGTTTACCCGGTCGAAAGGAGAGGGGCCACTGAAACGGGTACTCATCGTTCCCCAAAACCGTCGAAACGACCGCAGGAGTTAAATCGGTTGCCGATAAATCGGCATCTGCGACGTTGAAAGATCAGTCCCTCAGATGATACGTTTCGGTTCTGATCTTTTGCATTGGACAAGCCTTTCTACCTCCTTTTTGGGGGCTCTTCCGGTTTGAGCGTCCTTTTACAGATCTGGGGAGGTTGCCAAAGCAAAAGATTGTTCACGAAGCGCGGGAGGCCAAACCGCGCTCGCTTAGCAGGAGCCGTCCGTTTCGCTCTCGGCTGACGTGCGGTAGCGGTAGAGGGTGCCTGTCGGTGCGGAATGTATGATGGAGTACCCTCAAACTGATGAGCCTTTTGGGGGAGTACGGCTTACCCTTTGGGGTAACTTTGCTACACTTGAGGAACGCAACTTTGCCCTGATATCCATGCAGGCGGGCTTGATTCTTTGTATCTTTTAAGGCATACTTGCGCGAATACCTACAGAAACGATTGAGCTTCATTTTTTACGGAATATTCCGTCCGGTCCGAACCGGAACCATCCTATCAGGAGAATTTTATGAAACGTATTGGAACTATTTTTATTGCGCTGACTCTTGTTCTTTCCGTGATCAGCTTCGCTTTTGCCGGAAAACTCACTGTTGCCACCGATACCAATTTCCCCCCATTTGAATTTAAAGATCCCGAAACCGGTCAGCAGACAGGTTTTGACGTGGAACTCTGGGCTGCCATCGCCAAAGAGGCTGGCGTGGAATACGACCTCCAACCCATGGCCTTTAAAGGCATTGTTCTCGGCCTTCAATCCCGCCAGTTGGATGTGGGTATTGCCGGAATGTCCATCACCGAACAGCGGAAGAAAATTATCGACTTTTCGGACGGATATTACGATTCTGGCCTGCTCCTGCTTGTGCGCGCAGAGGAGTCAGACATTAACGACCTTAAAAGTTTGACCGGTAAGGTTGTTGCCACCAAGCAGGGAACCACCAGCGTGACATTTCTGAAGGAAAACGCCAACCCCGCTGAGACCAAGCTGTTCCCCAATGACAACGCCATGTTTATGGAGTTGCTCACCGGAGGTGTGGATGCCGTTATGTTTGATAAACCTGTTGTTGAGTCCTTTGTTACCAAGCGCGGTAAGGGCAAAGTCAAGGTCGTCGGTTCGCTGTACGCTGGTCAGCCTTATGGCATCGGCTTCCCCAAGGGATCCGAACTGGTCGCCAAGGTCAATGCCGCTCTTAAGACCCTCAAGGCCAATGGCACTTACGGCCGGATTTATAAGAAGTGGTTCGGTGTTGAGCCCAAATAATGCGGTAATCAGAGCTTTATTGACGAGGGGCGGCCTTGTGTCGCCCCTCGGTTTTTTTCAACACAGGAAGAGTTTATGGCTTTTGAATTTGAACCGTCCGTGATGGTTGAGTCCCTTCCTTTGCTTATGGGCGGAGCGAAGCTGACTGTTGTTCTTGCCGTAGGCGGATTGTTTTTCGGTTTTATTCTTGGTGGGATTGCTGGCATGATGAAGCTTTCCCGTAATATCATCATACGCAAATTGGCCGGGATTTATGTGGAATCTATCCGTGGTACCCCCATGTTGGTACAGGCGATGTTTCTCTATTTCGGCATTCCCATGGCTTTGGGGATTCGTATTCCAGCCGTGGTGGCAGGTATTATCATTATTGCCGTTAATTCGGGTGCCTATATTGCCGAGATTGTGCGCGGTGCGGTCCAGTCCATCAATGTAGGGCAGGGCGAGGCAGGTCGTTCCATCGGCCTTACACGTTTCCAGACCATGCGTTACGTGATCTGGCCGCAAGCCTTTCGGCGCATGATTCCCCCCCTTGGCAATCAGTTTATCATCAGCCTCAAGGATACCTCACTGCTCATGATCATCGGTGTGGGAGAATTGCTTCGTACCGGGGATGAGATCGTGGCCGTCAATTTTCGCTCCTTTGAGGTCTATCTTACGTGCGGACTGGTCTATCTCGCCATGACCATGTCTATAGCGAAAGTGCTTCGTATGGTGGAAAAACGGCTACATATCCAGGGAAAATAAGAGAACATTGAATGATAAAAATCAAGAATCTTCACAAGAGTTTCGGTGAGCTCAAGGTTCTTCGGGGCGTTGAGCTGTATGTCAAGAGGGGCGAAGTGGTCGTCATTATAGGCCCGTCCGGCTCCGGGAAGTCAACGGTCTTGCGCTGTATCAACAGGTTGGAGAAACCTACTTCCGGCACTATTATTGTGGACGGGCACGACATCATGGCCCCGGAAACCGATATCAATCTGGTTCGTACTGAAGCCACCATGGTCTTCCAGCAATTCAATCTGTTTCCACACATGTCTGTTCTCGACAACGTGATTCTCGGCCCCGTAAAGGTCAGAGGCATGTCTGTGTCCAATGCCATGTCCCTTGGTATGGACCTGCTGGTTAAAGTCGGGCTTGCGGACAAGGCAGGCAATTTCCCTGAACAGCTTTCCGGCGGGCAGAAGCAGCGGGTTGCCATTGCCCGTTCTCTGGCACTGCAACCCAAGGCCATTCTTTTTGACGAACCAACCTCAGCCCTCGACCCTGAATTGGTGGGGGAAGTCCTTGAGGTCATGAAGCAACTCGCCAAGGAGGGCATGACCATGCTCGTGGTTACTCATGAAATGGGATTTGCCAGAGAAGTGGCAGACCGCGTCATATTCGTTGATGAGGGTAAGGTACAGGTAGACACCGACCCGGAAACCTTTTTTGCCAATCCTGAGAACCCCCGACTGAGAGATTTTCTTGGCAAAATAGTTTCTCATACTTAATAGTCATCGTTGTTCAGGTCGCCCAATCTTCCAAGCGCAGACGCATCTTGTCCGGGCTTGGAAGATTGGGGCACATGTTGGGTTCCCGTTCTTGTTTTTCTTGCGGAACGGGGAAAAGCATCCACCTTCCAAAAGGGCGGGGAACTGCATACAAGAAAAATAATTATGATGCGTTTGCCCGGTCGTTGAGCGAATATCATTCTTGCCTGCTCTGTGGAAGGCATGATATCCACAGCATGATATCCACAGCCGTTGGCAGTTACACTCCTGTCGCTTTTGGCTCAGTCTTCTTCATGGCATTATGCACCCGCCATGTTGGTAATGTACCGGTAACGTTTGCAACACGAAGAATCAGATAATTATGTCCGACGTTATTTTTCCCAGACCAGTTCAATTCTCCATAGTGGTTCCCTGTTACAAAGTTTTCACGCGGGAATTGCTCCAGTCTCTCGACCTGAAAGAAAAACGCTTCGGCATTGAACCGGAAATGGTTTCAAAGATCGCACACGAAATCGGCTGTAACGCCCACAAAGCTCCGGCTCCTCTTCAGTTTTTAATTTATTTTTTCATCGGAGCCGCTGCGGCTCTTATTAACGCAATTACCTTTGTCGCCCTTTTGTCTGCCATGTCCGTTTCGGTTTCAGCCACAATAGCCTTCATCGTCGCGGCTGCGGTCAATTACTGGCTGTGCATCAAAATCCTCTTTCGCCACAAGGCGCGATGGACGGCAAAGGGAGAGCTGACAATTTATGCGGCCTCGGTAACAGGGCTATGCTTCCTTGATGTGCTCATGACAGTGGGTATGGTCGGACTTGGAATGTCCGCCCTAGCATCCAAGTTGCTAGCCACGCTTATCGGCTTTGTGCTCAACTTTACGGCGCGAAAATATCTGGTATTCCCTGAAAAACAATCTGAAAAAAAACAGTTATGACTTACCATCAAAAGTCCCTTCGCTCCCGCAGTTTCCTGATACCGCTATGTATTTTCACATGTAGCATTGCTCTTCGGATTCTGACTGCTGAATACCTCGACATCGGTGGGGACAATGCCGCCAAATGGATGTGGGCCAAGTATATTGTTGAGGGAGTGCCCTTTGATCATTGGTATCAGCAAACAGTGCGCTGGCCGATCCTGTATCCACTGGCCGGTCTGATCAAGCTCTTTGGCTACAATCCAGTGCTGACGTATGTCATGCCCCTGCTTTTTTCGTCTTTGGCGACGATGATGATCTATCTCATCGGTACACGGTTGCATGGTCGGACGCTCGGACTGTGTGCTGCGGCTTTGACCATGCTATTCCCGCAGATGGCGCAAACCGGCAGTCAGCTTTGGCCCGGCGTATTTGAACTGGGATACCTTTCCCTTTGCCTCTGGCTCATCCTCTGCTGGATCGACAGCAGAACGCCGTGGATGTTGCCTTTGGCTGCGGCCATTTTCTTCCTTGGTTGGGGAGCCAGGGTTTCCATGGTATATGCCTATCCTGGACTGGTGCTACTTATATTCCTGCCAACCCGAGACTTCAAGGCGGCTTTCAGGTTCAGTGCTATCATAGGCATCTTATGTGGGATGGAGTGGCTGGCCTTCTGGCTCATTCAGGGTAATCCCATGGGGCGTATCGGCATTATCTCCAATACACATCTGATAACCGCCCACCTGGATATTACCTGGACAGACTACCTGCTCAACATCAGAAAACTCACCAAGCTACGTGGCCTATTACCCATTTGGGTACTCTGCTTCATCGCCGCATTATGGATTGTCACTTCTTCGGACAAACGGTGGTGTGCCGTCGGTTGGCTCTATGTAATTCACTCCCTGTTACTCTTGTACATGCCTGCCGGGTTTTCCCCGCTTAAGCTAGCCCTGCCTGTGGGAGTCCGTTATTGGGGAGTCATCGCTCCTTTCGGATTGCTCTGTCTGGCCTACGCCTTGCTGACGTTCCGTGTCACTTTCTCCAAGACGGGCAAAACATTGCTGGTCATTCTTTTCCTTGCCTTCACATTCTTTACCCTCAAAAAAATACCAGCGCATAACGCCCTGTTGCAGACGAACCGGGACTACAAACTGCTCAAACCCATATTGGCTTCGGGTGCGCCCGTCCTCATGGAGTATCAACATTGGCAACCCAATTTCAT
>PDWI01006565.1_pt1 | contig 14537 bp, 13 predicted proteins | sample 1430891 | NCBI WGS metagenome assembly PDWI01 (sample SAMN01162508, study PRJNA174530) | Oral metagenome, whole genome shotgun sequencing project. | biome: Marine environment; feature: Marine mammal; material: Swab sample of the gingival sulcus; isolation source: swab sample of gingival sulcus...
TTCCAGCCAGTGTGCCAATTCAAACTCTTCTGCACGGGGGTCTCGCCTAATATCGATCAACAGCACCAGTCCCAACAGGTTTTTCCGGGTGGACAGATAGCGCTCCACCATGGGCTGCCACTGTGCCCGGATTTTTTTGGAGACCTTGGCATAACCGTATCCCGGCAAATCCACCAAGGAAAGATCATCATTGACCAAAAAAAAATTGATGAGCTGGGTGCAGCCCGGTTTTGAACTTGTCTTGACCATACCCTTTCTCTGGATCAAGGTGTTGATCAGAGAAGATTTTCCCACATTGGACCGGCCGGCAAAGGCAATCTCAGGCAACTCATACTCAGGATATTGCTCCGGTTTTACGGCACTTTTAACAAATTCGACCCCGTGAATTATCATGTGTATGTCTTTAAATATCCTTCCATCCGATCCATGCCGATTTTAAGATTGTCCAAAGAGTTGGCATAGGAAAACCTAAGATACCCTTCACCATTCGCCCCAAAATCAATCCCTGGCGTTACACCTATATGGGCCTTTTCCAGGATATCAAAGGCCAATTGATAAGAATCCATGGAAATATGTTTGGCATTGGCAAAGACATAAAATGCACCGGTGGGTTCCACTGTAATCCCCAGCCCCATCTCCTTGAGGCGCTTCACTACAAATAATCGCCGCGTGTTATAGGTGTCCCGCATTAATTTGATCTCTTTATCGGCATCGGCCAGGGCTGCAGCGCCAGCAAGCTGCACCACGGAATTGGCACAGATGAAAAAGTTCTGCTGTAACACCTGCAGGGGCCGTATAAACTCTTTTGGCGCAATGAGATAGCCCAGCCGCAGTCCGGTCATGGCAAACAACTTGGAAAACCCGTTCAGCACAAATGCCCGATCCGTAAACTCAAGTATGGAATGATCTTTCCCCACGTAGGTCAGCCCATGATAAATCTCATCGGAAATAATATAAAGCCCATGGGCCTGGGCAACCGCCACAATCTCTTTCATCCGCGCTTTGGAGATGACATTTCCAGTGGGGTTGGACGGCGAATTGATGAAAATAGCCTTCGTTTTGGGCGTAATCTTTTCCTTGATCGCTTCGGGGGTAAACACAAAACCTTCTTCCTCGTAGACATTAACTGTCACAGGAATCCCTTGGACATAGTGAACAAAATTGGCATAACAGGCATAATGAGGATCAGAGATGATGATCTCATCGCCAGGGTCTACCAACACAGAAAAAAGCAGCAGCATGGCCGGAGATGTGCCAGACGTCACAAGAATCTGTCCTGGATCCACCACCGTCCCGTAGGTCCGGCCATGGTAATCGGCAATGGCTTGCCTGAGCCTCATATCCCCTAAACTGTGGGTATAAGAGGTCTCATTTTGGCACAGCGCTGCCACCGACACCTTGTTGACGCATTCGGGCACATTGAAATCGGGTTCTCCAATCTCCATGTGCACGACATCAATGCCCTGGGCCTCCATCTGATGAATCTTTTCCAGGACATCCATTACGATAAACGGGGTAATTTTCTCACATCTCCTGGCGGCGGTCATAGTTAAATCACCTTATTCAATGCGTATTCTATAATCCCTTCAGCGCCTGCCTTCAACAGCTTGGGCACCAGATCGCGCACCACCGCCGTCTCCACAATAGTTTCCACTGAAAACCAGTCAGACTGATACAAAGAGGCAACCGTGGGCCCCTCAAGGCTGGGCAACAGATTAACCACGGCATCAAGCTTGACCTGTGGCACATTCATTTTGATCATCACCAACTTATCGGCCACCAGCGCGGCCTTAAGCAACATAGCGATCTGTTCAATTTTTTCTCGTTTTACAGGGTCTTTCCAAGCGCCTTTGTTGGCGATGAGCTGGGTGTTGGTTTCCATCACCTCGTGGATGACTCGCAGGTTATGGGCTTTGATAGTGCTTTCAGTTTCAGTGATCTCCACAATGGCATCGGCCAAGCCGGAAACAATTTTGGCTTCAGTGGCCCCCCAGGAGAATTTCACATTGACATGAATGCCGCGGTCTTTGAAAAACCGCTTGGTGTATTTGACCAGCTCCGTTGAGATTGTTTTGCCTTCAAGATCTTCCAGGGTTTTAACAGGAGAATCTGCGGCAACGGCAACTATCCACCGGGCCGGACGAGCCGACACTTTGGAATACACCAGGTCGCACACCACATGGACATCGGATTCATGTTCCGCAATCCAGTCCAAGCCGGTGAGGCCGGCATCAATCACCCCGGATTCCACATTGATGGACATTTCCTGAGCCCGACACAAGGCACATTCAATGGTCTCATCGTTAATATCTGGAAAATAGCTGCGGCCTTCCACATTGATGTTCCACCCAGACTTTTTAAACAACTTGATAGTCGCGTTCTGAAGGCTTCCTTTGGGAATGCCCAGCTTTAAAATATGATTCATTCTTGCTACACCTTTCTACTTATATACTTTTTCTGGATCAAATACTTGAGGTTCAACGATATTGAATTCATCGTTTTCAACGGTTCTGTAAAAACAGCTTTTGTACCCTTTATGGCAGGCCGCCCCGCCCACCTGTTCGACCTTTAAGAGTACAGTGTCTCGATCACAGTCCACCCGGATTTCCTTGACATGCTGAACATGGCCGGAGGTCTCTCCCTTTTTCCATAATTTTTGCCTGGAACGACTGTAATAAACGGCCACGCCCGATTCAAGGGTCTGCTCCCAGGCGGCCTGGTTCATGTATGCCATCATCAAGACCTCGCCAGTGACCGCATCCTGGGCAATGGCCGGAATAAGGCCACCGGTTTTTTCAAAATCAAGTGCTGCCATGTGCGTTTCGTCCTTTAGCTCTGATTTTTCAATTCATTATAATGCAACCCACATTAAAACTTTTATACATAATCGTTTGACCTTTAAAAGTCAATTTTATATGCAACAAATTATCTAACCTTTTAATTTCTTTTAGAATTTATCATCAATAAATCTCGATAAAAGATGAAGATACTATGGACCGGTTATATATATTGCCATCTCAAAAGGAATCTGGTAAAAGCAGGTATTTTTTCACTAAAATCTATAACATCCCAGGACTGTATGAACACCCCAAAAAGCCGATCTGAAATCCTTAAAAAACGAAAGAAAAAAACGGAAAAAAGCCTGTTCAGGTTCATTTTAAAGTGGAGTTTTATTCTTTTAGTAATCGCCGGTCTTGCGGCGGCGGCGGCACTTGCAGGGCTGCTTTTCTACCTCGGCCAGGACCTACCAAAAATCAATACCCTCAACGATTACCAACCGGCCACGATTACTGGTGTTTACTCTGACGACGGAAGAAAAATTGGAGAATTTTATAGAGAACGACGCATTGTCATTCCCTTGTCACAAATGCCGGACAATCTGATAAACGCCTTTGTGGCGGCGGAGGATTCACGATTCAGGGAACATCCTGGCATTGATATTCAGTCCATTGCCCGAGCATTCATTAAAAATCTTAAAGCGGGAGGGATCGTCCAAGGAGGCTCAACGATCACCCAGCAAGTAACCAAATCATTTCTCCTCACTCCTGAACGAACGTATAAACGAAAACTAAAGGAGGCGATTCTTGCCTACCGCATTGAAAAAAAATTTTCAAAAGATGAGATCCTGTTTCTCTATTTAAATCAAATATATCTGGGACACGGAGCGTATGGTGTAGAAGCCGCCGCAGAGAACTATTTCGGCAAGCACGCAAAGGAACTGACCCTGGCAGAATGCGCCATGTTAGCTGGATTGCCCCAAGCACCGAGTAAATACAGTCCCTTTCGTTTCCCCGAAAAAGCCAAACAACGGCAAATTTATACTTTAAATCGGATGAAAGAAGAGGGAATGATCACCAATCTGGATGTCACCAATGCCATCAACGCCAAGCTGGACATCCATCCCAGGAAAAACTGGTTTATCGAACGGGTTCCCTGCTACACTGAATACGTCCGGCGGTATGTGGAAAAAAAATATGGATCTGAAATGCTTTACACCCAAGGATTGAGCATCCACACCGCCGTGAACATTGAGCTTCAAAAGATAGCCCGTACCGCTGTAAAAAAAGGGTTGCAAGCTCTGGACAAACGAACCGGATACCGTGGGCCTGTTCAAAATATCCCAACCCTTCAAGTTGAAGCGTTCTGTCAAAAGATCCATGCCGAACTTAAAGGCAGTCTGCCCAAAAAAAACGGCATCTACCAGGGTGTGGTCTTGAAAGTGGATGATGAAAACAAGGTGACCCATGTGCGGGTTGGAAATACTTACGGCCTGATCCGTCTGGCCGCCATGACCTGGGCCAGAAAGCCCGATCCCGAAGTGGCCCACTACCAGGCAAAGGTTAAAACCCCCTCCCAGGTACTCAAGCCCGGTGACGTCATTAATGTTCAAGTACTCAACAAAAACATGGCGGACAATCAATATGAATTTGCCCTATACCAGGCGCCGGTAGCCCAGGCCGCCCTATTGAGCATAGAGGCCGAAACCGGCCATGTCAAAACCATGATCGGTGGCCGGGATTACCGCAACTCCCAATTTAACCGGGCATACCAATCCCGCCGCCAGCCCGGCTCCGCATTCAAACCCCTGGTCTATGCGGCCGCTCTGGATAAAGGATATACGGCAGCATCGGTGATTGTGGATTCCCCTGTAGTCTATGAAGATACCACCCACGATTTTGTATGGAAGCCCCAAAACTATAAAGAAAAATTCTATGGTCCCACCCTTTTCAGGGAAGCCCTGACCCAATCCAGAAACATTGTGACCATTAAAATTCTCCAGGATATCGGTATCGATTATGTAATCAACTATGCCAGAAAACTTGGGATCACCTCACCCATCAATAGAGATCTATCCATCGCTCTGGGCTCATCGGGCCTTTCTCTCTTAGAGGTGACCAATGCCTATTCTGTTTTTTCAAATTTGGGTTATCTCATTGAACCAGTATTCATCACAAAAATTTACGACCGGGATAACCATCTGCTGGAATCGGCCAAACTGGTTCGCAAAAAGGTGATGGACATGGACACGGCCTATATCATGACCAGTATCCTGGAAAGTGTGGTCAAATCAGGGACCGGGCGCAGGGTCAAAGCTTTAAAACGACCCGTGGCCGGTAAAACCGGTACTACCAACAACTTGTTTGATGCCTGGTTCATGGGATACACGCCCAGATACACCACCGGCGTATGGGTCGGACTGGATCAGGAAGCCCCCTTGGGACGTGGAGAAACCGGTTCCAGGGCAGCCAGTCCTATTTGGCTTGACTATATGCAACAGGCCCTGAAGGGTAAATCTGTCCGTACCTTTAATGTGCCTGAAGGGATTGTGTTTGCCAAAATCGATGCCAAAACCGGACTCCTTCCCAATGAAGAAAGTGAAAAAACAATTTTCGAATGCTTTAAGGAAGGCACCGTCCCTACGGAATACTCCCCAAGATCGGACGAGGTGCAAGGACAAGAAGATCTTTTCAAAGAGGGAATTTAATCTTTAATGGCAATCACTTGATCAGGGCTGAGGGTGTCATTTATAATAATTTGAAAGCCCATCCCCGGATATTTCTCAGCCAACCGTTGAAGGTTGATTTTTTTATTTCCCTGTAGCCGTGATAGGGAACGGGAGGACACTTGAAGCTGAATGGTCCCCATTGAATGTATCTGTGGTAGTGCATCAATAGCCGCACACACCTGATCAAACATCAGCGCAGAATAGACCAGATGGCCGAAGGCCGGATGCCACGGTCCAGCCAGCATCTGTGATGGATCCGACATCATCTCTCCAGATTGCAACCCCATACGAACCACTGGCACCCCTGCACGAAAAAACACCTTGTACATCTCCTTAACCTGCATCACCGCATCATCCAGTGACAGAGGCGTGTACCGCCCTTGAGCATACCATTGAGCCATCTTTGATCCCGCCAACACTAAAAGGGGATAAATACGCGCCAGATCAGGCGTTCTACCTGCCAGCACCCGAACGGTTTCAAGGGCCTTACCCAAGGTATCCCCCGGCAGCCCCACCATCACCTGGACACCAATTTTCATATTTTTACTTTTCAACAGCTCAAGGGCTTTTAGGGTATCTTCCCGTGTATGTCCCCGCTCCGAGGCCGCCAGCACACCATCATCCAATGACTGAACCCCAAGCTCCACCAATTCCAGCCCATAAGAACAGACCAGATCCAATACGTCACGGGTCACTGTATCGGGCCGGGTGGAGCATCGGACACCATGGACCAGCCCTTTTTCTACATAGGGGTAAACCCGCTCAAGCAGGTAACAGATGCGATGGGGTGGCAGCCCTAAGAAATTACCGCCGAAAAAAGCAAACTCCACTCGTTTCCGATGTCCCTTAAACGGCAAGTAATCCTGAATTAGACGCTCCATCTCACTGGCAATAACACGATCATTCTTGCCGGTAATCACGGACTGATTGCAGAAGACACATTGATGGGGACATCCCTGGTGGGGAATAAAAAAAGGAATCACCAGCGGGGCAGCGGTCATATAAATTTACAGGGATTGCGGCATTAATATCGTTAGGGCATTGCGGGCGGCATCCTGGGCCGCAGCCTTTTTGGTCTTTCCTCTGCCCACAGCCTTGAGTGTATCTACCGTTATGCTGATTTCAAAGGTTTTGTCATGGTCAGGTCCCATTTCCCGTTCAACACGATAGTCTGGTGTTTTGCCATAGTGCTCCTGGGCATATTCCTGGATAAAACTTTTGTAATCAGCGGTTTTTTCAGTGGCCAGAATCGTTTCCACCGGTGCTTTAAACAGCCGCTTCAAAATGGTGTTTACAGCATCAAAACCACCATCCAGATACAGGGCTGCCACTACGGCTTCGAAGGTATCGGACAGAATAGAGTCTTTATCTGTCCCACCGGAAAAAAACTCACCCTTGCCCAACTGAATGTGCCGGCCCAGATCAAGTTGCCTGGCCATCCGGGCCAGACCTGTCTCACTGACCAGGGTTGAGCGCAACTTTGACAACTCGCCTTCTTTTTTGGAAGGATCCGCTGTCATAAGCATCTGTCCGACACAAAGCCCAACCACAGCGTCGCCAAGAAACTCAAGCCGCTCATTATCGGTTTGACAGCGCTCCTGATTCTCATTTAAAAAAGAACGATGGCACAATGCATTGGAAAGCAAAGAAAGGTCATTAAATTGATAATTCAGGTGGTGCTCCAATAATTCCAAACGGGGACGAGACCGCAGTGACGCCAAACGTGCCATCAACGCCTTAAACACAGACATTCCCACTTTAAGGTGACCTGTACCCCGGCCAAGATCAACACCTTCATTGAAACTGCCGTGAAAGTCAGATCCGCCGGTAGTCAAAAGGTTATACCGATTCGCCAAAGATGCCAGCATCCTTTGCTCTTGCTGGCAATGATCCGTATAATACACCTCAAGACCTTGAAGGCCGGCCGCCACAAGATCGCCCACAAAATCAGGCAAGCCTTTTTCATCCCGAAATTTCAAAAGCCCGGGATGGGCAAGCACTGGCACACCACCGGCATCAAGAATCAGTTTAATGGCATCCTTACACGACACCTTATATTTTTCAACATACGCGGGCTTATCTTTACCCATGTACAGGTCAAAAACCTCTTTAAAACTCTTTGCATACCCTTTTTCTACCATCAGCGATGCGATATGTGGTCGGCCGGTCTGCTGTGCCCCAAAACGTGTTACCACTTCAGCCATGGAAATATCAAACCCAAGCTGATTCAGCTTCTCAATAATTTTAGGGTTTCGCTCTTCTCTAGCCCGCACCGCGCGGGCCAAAACCGCATTGAGTTCCGGGTTGTACAAAGAGAACCCATATCCAAGCATATGGATACTACCAAGGTACTTGAATTCCCGGGGGGGCTCACAAGAGATCTCTACCCCGGTAACAAAAGCGATGGGAAAAGACTGAACATCGGAAAGAATCTCTTTGATTCCCCCTATGGAATCATGATCGGTCAAGGCAAGTGCCTGGAGACCCGCCTCTTGGGCCAAATTAAGAATCTCCAGCGGTGTAAAGGAACCGTCTGAGGCTGTTGAATGTACGTGAAGGTCAATCAAAAATAAAAATAATGCCCCAGGTCACTTTAAATACCCAAGGCTTTCTCCATATTTTCTTCCCGGGTTTTGCATTGGATGCACTGGGTGGTCACCGGACGTGCCTTAAGACGCTCGATACCGATTTCCTCCTCGCATGTTTCACAATACCCAAATGTACCGTTTTCAATGCGAGCCAGGGTTTTCTTTATTTTCTTGATCAACTTATGTTCTCTGTCCCGAATGCGAAGCTCAAAACTTCTTTCTGCTTCATGAGACGCGCGGTCTGTTGGATCAGCAAAATTTTCTTTGGGCTTGGCCATACCTGTAACCGTATTGTCCGCATGGGAAATCAGCTCATTGAGCCGGTCCGTCAACAGCGTTTTAAAATAGTCGAGTTCGTCTTGTTTCATGGTTTATCCTTGGCGTTTGAATATACAACTTCAACCAAATATTAAACGTTAATCATATCAAAATTCATAAAAAAGTAAAGGTTTTGGTTTTACTTCTCATCTGGCACATCCAGGTTGAACAGCTTTCTGGCGACATTGAGATACAGGGAATCGTCCCGATGGTCTCCGGTATTTCGTAAAAATACTATAGGATCATGGATAGCCCGCGATGCAATGGCACGGGTCATCCGCCGAAGGGCTTCAATATCTTCAGTTGCCAGATGTTTCATACTGGGGATGGTTTTCTCAAATTCCATATCCACGATGGCGGTCATTTTATCATTGATGGCTTTAATGGTGGGCACCACTGCCAGCCCATCCAGCCACTTGCGAAATGAAACTATAGACTCGTCTACGAATCGGTTCGCTTTCACAGTTTCATTGGCCCGCTGTTGGATATTGGTTTCCACAATATTTTTAAGATCATCAATATCGTATAGATATACATTGGGCACCTTACTGATATCTGGATCAATATCTCTGGGCACCGCAATATCAATAAAAAATAAGGGATTATGATTCCGTTTTTTCATGGCCCGGCTCACTTGATCCCGGGTCATGATATAATCCGTGGCGCCGGTTGAGCTAATAATGATATCCGACTGCGCCAACATAGCCTCCCGCGCTTCAAATTGTACGGCATTGCCATCAAATTTCTGGGCCAAAGTCAAGGCATTTTCAAAGGTCCGATTGGCCACCACAATGCGCTTCACATGATGACCAATCAGATGCGCCACCGCCAGTTCAGCCATCTCTCCAGCCCCCAGAAGCATCACCGTTTTGGTGGACAAGTCGGCAAATATCTTATTGGCCAATCCAATGGCGGCATAGGAAACGGACACAGCATTATCCCCAATACCGGTCTCTTTTCTTACACGTTTGGCCACTGAAAACGCTTTATGCATCATCCGGTTCAAAAGCACGCCGGGCGCACCGACCGTCACTGCAGTTTTATACGCCTGCTTAACCTGCCCAAGGATCTGGGGTTCCCCAACCATCATGGAATCCAGGCTGGCCGCCACGCAGAAAATATGACGAATGGCCGTATCATCTTCATAGATATACAACGAAGATCTGAAATCGGTCACCGCTATATGTTTATGTACAGAAATAAACTGAATCATCTCCTCAATCTGGTCCCCTGTTTCCGGCACATAAAGAATTTCCATCCGATTGCAGGTTGAAATGACCAAGGCTTCTTTGATCCGAGCATCTTGTTTAAACTGCTCAAGTGCGGCCATGGTTTCGTCCGAGGAAAACGACAATTTTTCTCTTAATTCCACGGGTGCAGTTTTATGATTGACACCAATCAGTATTATCTTTGACATAATTTATTTCGCTGCTTTGTTGTATTCTCCGCTTGCCAGGGTGTAAATTTTAACGGGTAAACGCCTGGTGATGTCCCCCAAAAAGCAGGTTGACCCCCAAAAAGGTGAAGGCAAGCATGGCAAACCCAACAATTGACATCATGGCAGATCGCCGGCCCTGCCAGCCCGAGTAGAAGCGCAGATGAAGTAAAGTAGCATACACCAGCCAGGTACCCACGGAAAAAATTTCTTTCACATCCCAGCCCCAGAAACTGCCCCAGACAGCTTTGGCATAAATAAATCCGGTGACCAGACCAAAGGTCAACAGGGCAAACCCTGTGGTGATGCAGGTGTAAGACACGGTATCTAGAAAATCCAGTGACGGCAGGCGGCTGAAAAAAAATCCTGGTGCTTTTCCCCGTATACCCTGTTCCTGTATCAGGTAAAGTATACCGGCGCCGCAGGCCATCACCAGGGTCGCTTCCCCGGCAAAAATAAAAATGATGTGGGCTAAAAACCAAAATCCACGAAGTACCTTGTCTGGCTGCACAGCAGTATCAGGGATAATCACCACGGCCAGCATGAGTACAGAAAGCAATCCTGTTGCAAAAAGCCCAAGGATTTTAAGGTTAAACCGATATTGCGTATAAAGAAACATCCCACCTACGGACAATGCTGCCATGGACAGGCTTTGAACCAGGTTGTGAACAGGCAGCCCACCCATTGAAATGCCTTGGATGATGATCGCTGCCAGTTGAATCCCAACGGCCAGCGCCGTACCCCCCAGAGCCATCTTTTGAATATGATCCTTTTGGTGAAACAAATAATAGCCGTAACCGGCCATGCTCACAAAATAAAGTATGGCTGAAACCCTCAGGAGAATATCTGAAAACGCCATATCATTCACACCCCCTGGCAGTACGGTTACGGGACAGATCTTTTTTCCAACAAAACAATCGAAAAAATCAACGTGCCGTAACAGTCTGTCAATTCAAATGGCCTGGCCTGCCAGGCGCTCATAAGTAAACCCTTCCCCGAGAAGTTCGGTCAGAAGTGTATCAATATCTTTTATTTCACCGTTAGCAATCAATGCCGGTAAACCCGCCTGTGCCAAGGTTCTAAATATCGTTTTATGGCCTTCAGGGTCATGCCCTCGGTCCAGCAGCACTTTTCTCACATTGGCCATGAGGGTCAGCATACTTGTGTATTCCGGGCCAAACATCCCCTCTAATTCCATACGTAACTGCCGAGCAAAGGCCGGGCTGGCCCCTCCAGTGGACACCGCCACCTGGAGGTCCCCGCGATCCACCACAGCGGGCAGGATGAAATCCCCTTTATCCATACCGTCGGCAATATTGCACAAAATGCCAGCCCTGTGACACGCGTTCCGAACCTCAGTATTAAGGGCCATATTATCCGTGGCGGCAAACACCAGACTCACCCCGTTCAGGTCATCTGGTTCAAACGCTTTTTGTTGTTTATGGATGCCACTCAAACATGGCTCTGACAAAGCGCGATCAAATTCAAGGCTGACCACACGGACACTGGCACCAGCTGCCAACAGCCCTTTAGCCTTTCGAGCCCCGACTTTCCCACCCCCCACCACCAGGCAGGTTTTACCAGATATATCTAAAAATACGGGATAGTATTTCATGCCATCCTTTTGTTTAACGCCTTGTTTGAATAAACAAAATAATATATATTGCTCAATGTATTTTTTCAATATTTATTCATTTTGGTTGGATACGCCCGGTGATCAGTGACACCCATACCTATTTATTTCACACCGCTGTTGAACAGGACCGAACGCCCTTTTTCCATAACGAACTGGTGTTCAAATGTCGATACGATTCACTCCGGAGCAATAATACTATAAGAATCTGGTCACAACAGGCCTGACAGAGAAAAAGAGGGGTCTTTCCATTAACAACTGCGGTGTCAAAGGGTCTTTGGCGGTTTCGGACAGACACGATCAATGATGACAAACAAATTCAAGGATATCCCATGGCAACCTGTAAGAAACACCCTTCCAGGGAGACTTCGTTCTATTGTGGCCAAAACAATGAATACCAGTGCAAGGAATGCCTTAGATGCAAACATCCAAAACAGTATTGCAAATATCGGACCTCCTGCGCTATCCATATGATCACCGAGCAAGGCATTGACCCTGATGCCTGACGCAACTGTTGGGCAGACACTAAATTAAATTTAACAAGAACACACAAAGCGGATACCATGAAAAAAGACAGTCACCAGTTTATTCAAAATTACAAAGGCATAGCCGCATTCGGCATGGGGCGAGAGACCGACGAAGAAACCATTATGTTTTACCTGCAAAAATTCAGTGAAGATTCGTTTCTCAACGCATTTTTACCCAGACTCAGCGATCAAGAGTTAGAAGATATCTATCTGTGGGTAAACACCTATCTGAAAAAACATATTACAGAAGATGAATACCATGCACTATTTCTCAAAGATCGATAGAAAAAAGTGTCGGTAATTGTTAGAAAAAGTTATCTATAGTCATTTTCCTTGGTATGACCATCCAATTTGCTTGACAGTATTCATGGATTAACATATCCAATGCCCATACTTGGGGCTTCCCAAATTAATTTGAATTAACAAGGAGAAAACGAATGAACGTGAAGCAATTGATGTCCGGCCTGATGGCCATGCTCATGGTGATGGTTTTGGTCACCACAACCCAGGCCGCTGCAAAAAAAGACCTCATGATGGCCACCACAACCAGTACCGACAACACAGGGCTGCTGGATTACCTCATGCCCTTTTTTGAAAAAGAAACCGGTATCACCATCGAATGGACGGCTACCGGTACCGGGAAAGCCCTTAAACTGGGTCAAAATTGTGACGTTGACGTCCTTTTGGTCCATGCCCCCCCTGCTGAAAAGAGATACCTTGCCAGAGGTTATGGTAAAGACCGTCGAGAAATCATGTACAACGATTTTGTCATCATTGGCCCCAAAGACGACCCCGCAAGCATTAAAGGCAAATCCATCTCTGATGCCCTGACTGCCGTTAAAACCAAAGGCGCCCTTTTCATGAGTCGCGGCGATGATTCCGGCACCAACAAAAAAGAGAAACTGCTCTGGAAAAATGCAGGTATGGCCCTGCCTGATAAAGAAGCATGGTATGTGCAGACCGGTCAAGGTATGCTGGCCACCATCAACGTTGCCCAGGAACGAAACGGGTACACCATGACTGACCGTGGGACATACATCAAATATCAAGCCCAGCAGGACGGCAATGCCCCCCTCACCATTCTGGTTGAAGGGGATGACATCCTCTTGAATCAATATTCTGTTCTGACCCTGAACCCCAAAAACTGTCCCAGGGCAAAATATGAGCTGGCAGTGAAGTTTTCCGATTGGATGGCCTCTGATTCTGCCCAGAAAAAGATTGGCGAATTCAGACTCCTGGGCAAAAAGCTGTTTATCCCCAACGCCAAGTAAGCCCCACCTTTAATGGAGTTCCTGGCCGTCGGCATTCTAAATGCCATTAAGCTGCTGATCAGTGGTGATGCTGCCACCTGGTCAGCAGTTTCTGCAACAATTCAGGCCTCTACCTGGTCCATGCTCTTCAGCCTCATCGCAGGGCTGCCCTGCGGATTTTGTCTGGGCTACTTTGATTTCAAATTCAAACGTCATGTCAGAACTGTCGTGGATACCCTTTTGGCCTTACCCACAGTGTGTGTCGGCCTTCTGGTCTACGCATTCATCTCCAACAGAGGCCCTTTGGGCGAATTTGGCCTGTTATTCACCCTACCCGGCATTGCCGCAGGCCAAGCCATCCTTGCCTGGCCCATTATCGTTGCCATCACGGCCGCCATTATTGAAAACATTGATGAAGACCTCAAACTCACATTGATTTCATTGGGTGCTGGCAAAAAAGACATCATTTTCACCTGCCTGTGGGAAGTACGGTACGGGATTCTGGCCGCAGTGGTCACTGCGTATGGCCGGGTCCTTACAGAAGTGGGGATCTCCATGATGGTTGGGGGGAACATCAAATACCACACCCGGACCATCACAACGGCCATTGCGCTTGAAACCAACAAAGGGATGTTTGCCGACGGTATTGCCTTGGGTCTGGTGCTCATGGCCATTGCATTTGCCGTGAACATCAGCCTCTCATTTTTGAGGAAAAGATAATGCCCGATTCCCTGTATGAAATCAGTAAGGTCAGCCACTTTTACAGCACCCAAAAGGTCCTGGAGATCCAATCACTAAAAATTCCCCGGGGTGAGATTTTAGGCCTTTCTGGCCCCAACGGCAGCGGGAAAAGCACCTTTTTGAAACTGCTCTCCTTTGCCATGTCTCCCACGCACGGTGAGATTCGTTTTGACGGTCGGGCGGAACACCCCATGTCCCCCAGAATCAGGTCCCGGGTCAGTCTACTCACCCAGCGTCCATACCTGCTTAAACGCACCGTCCTGGAAAACGTCTTATACGGCCTGAAAATCAGAAAAGACACAGCAAACCAGACCCAGCGTGCAGCTGCCGCCCTGGATGCCGTCGGCCTGGATTTTGACACGTTCAAAGATCGGTCTTGGCATGCCCTTTCTGGCGGAGAAGCCCAGCGTGTGGCCATGGCCGCCCGGCTTATTCTCAAACCCAAAGCCCTTCTGTTGGATGAACCCGTTGCCAGCGTGGACACCCATAGCGCCCAGTTGATCCGAAAGGCCTCCCTTGCCGCCCGAGACGCCTGGGGC
>PDWI01006566.1_pt1 | contig 14536 bp, 15 predicted proteins | sample 1430891 | NCBI WGS metagenome assembly PDWI01 (sample SAMN01162508, study PRJNA174530) | Oral metagenome, whole genome shotgun sequencing project. | biome: Marine environment; feature: Marine mammal; material: Swab sample of the gingival sulcus; isolation source: swab sample of gingival sulcus...
AAAATATAAAGAATGTAAAGGGAGTCAACACCGTGTATAAAACGATTTATAAGCCTTCTCATATAGTTATATTTATCCAATTCCATATTATAATCATATGAAGAAAAAAATACTGGATATATAAGACTTCTAAGTTCCTTAAAAGAAGTTTTTTTTTTATTTAAAAGAAGATTACTAACACTATCTATATAAATTGTTTCTATCAAATAGTTATTATTAAAATCGCCATTTACAATACCTTTAATAGAAAAATTATTCTTTCCCCAAGCTCTTAAAGAAGAAATATTAACATCTCTAAATGATTTTTTTAATGACAAATAAAAAATACTTTCTAAGATAGTGGTCTTACCACTTCCATTACATCCATGAATTAAATTTGTTCCAAAATCAAATAAAAATTTTCTATTATTAAATAATCTAAAATTATTTAATTCAATCTCTTTTATGTGCACATTAATTTTTCAACATAGGAACAATAGTTAATTTATAATTAACCTTACTTTTATTATCTTTAGGTTCAAACAAAAAATTCTTATAATCTTCATTATATTGAATTGTTATTTCATCACTATCAATATGGTTAATGCCATCAAAAAGATTATTACAATCAAATTTCTTATTAAACTCAGGACCATTATAAATAATATCTATCTCCTCTTTGGCAATTCCTCTATCTGGACTTACTCTGTGAAGTAATAAAAGATCTTTTTGAAAATCTAAGGTCACATCATTAATATTGGATTTAAAAATCATTAATCTTTTAAATGAATTTATTAATTTATTTTTATCTATTGCAACTATATAACTATATTTATTAGGCATTATAGATTTATAATTAGGAAATTTAAAATTTAGAATTCTTGAACTTAAAATTTTATTTTTATATTTCAAATAAATATTATTTTTATCGTAATTAAGATAAACTATACCATCCTCATCTATAAGTTTAAGTATTTCCACTAAAGTTTTCTTTGACAAAAGAAGATCTATTTTATCTAAGTTATTTTTATAAAAGAAGTCATATAATTCAACTTTTTGAGAAGCATAAGTTAATCTAAAACTATCTGTAGCTGCCATTTCTATTAAATCTTTTTTTATAGTTAATATAGCTCCACCAAGTTGAAATTTTATTTCATTGGTAACAACATAATAATTTTTTTCTATTAAATCTCTTAATAAAGAAGCTTCTAATTCAATAAAACTACTAAAATCAGCTTTAGGTAATTGTGGATATTCTTCACTACTTTTCCCCAAAAGTTTATAATTAATTCTACCACTTTTATCTTTTACATGAACTTGTAAATTTTCCTCTTCTTTAATATAAATAACTCCCTCAGGCATACTATTAATTAATTCATAAAAATCTTTACCAACTAAAGTAATTTTTCCTTTTCTTATAACATTTATATTTTCAATAGTAGTTGTTAAACATATATCCATATCAAAGGCTGTTAATACCATATAATCTTTTTCCACAACTATAAGTATATTTTCCAAGATATCCATTACATTTTTTTTCTCGAATATCCCCAAAAAAGACTTTAACTCTTTAGCTAAAATATTTTTTTCCACAATTATTTCCATTTTACACTCCCTTATTATTTATATTAATAATTAATATTATATAATATATATAAAATATTAAAAACAGGTAAACTTTTTTTGTTAATAACATTCAAATAGCTATAATTATAGCCATTATACACTGTTAAAAAAAATGTTAATTTAATATTTTTATCTGTTAATATCATTCTTTTGTTTATAAATTATCTATTTAAAGTTTTTAACAAAACTTTCAACTTTTTTGGAAAACTCATTATCATTCAACATCTTTTTCTTTATTTTATTAATTGAGTGAAGCACAGTAGAATGATCTTTTCCGCCAAAAAATTCACCAATTTCTTTTAATGATTTATCTGTTAATTTCTTACTTAAATACATTGAAATTTGTCGTGGTTCCACAATGATTTTTCTATTAGTTTTTGATTTTAAATCATTAACACTTATGTCATAAATTGTTGCAATATATTCTTGAATAGATTCTATACTTATATTTTGATTATTTTTAGGCAGATATGGAAGAAGTGCTTCTTTGGTAAAATCTTTTGTTATTATATCCCCTGAAGTTAATTTAAGTTCCGCCAGACCTATTAATCTTTTCAAAGCCCCAATAAGTATTCTTATATTTTCGGTAACAGATGAAGCTATAAAGTAAATAACTTCGTCTGGTATAATAAATTTTTCTTTTGAAAAGATTGATTGTTTTTCTATTTTATCCTTAATTATAGCTATTCTTGATTCTAAATCATAAGGAGCTATATCTGCCATCCCCCCCATTTCAAATCTTGATTTTATTCTTGATGGTAAATCAGGAATATTGTCAGGGTGTTTATCTGCACATAAAACAATTTGTTTTTGATTTTCAATTAATTTATTTAATATATAAAAAAATTGTTCGCTTGTTCCTTCCCATCGAGTTATATATTGAATATCATCAATTAATAAAGCATCAACATTTGTATATTTTTCTATAAAATCATGTCTTTTATTAATTCTTGTACTTAAAACATAATCATTCATTAAATCTTCTGTTGTTAAATATAAAATTTGAATATTTTTATGCTTTTTTTCTAATCTATTTCCTATTGCATGCATTAAGTGAGTCTTACCAAACCCTACATCTCCATAAATATACAAAGGATTATAGTTCATACCCGGAAAATCGGTAACATTGTAAGAAAATGCGTATGCCATGTTATTATTTGGGCAGACGTGAAAATTTTTAAAAGTCATATTTTTATTTATATTTGATATTATTTTTTTTTCTTTGGTTATTTCTTTTTCGTATTCCTCGTTATTATCATTTTCATTAAAGAGAGGAATGATTTTTAAAGACATATTAAATTGATCTTTAACAAAAAAAAGAGCCTTATCGTATATATTTTCTACAAACCACATATAAATATTCCTATTTGGTATTCCTAACATAATTATATCATTTATTGTATTTACAAATTTACACGGTTTAATAAATTTTTCAAAATCCATAGAGTCAGTTATTTCTTCTAAGTAACTTATTAAAGAATTATAATTTTCCATTATATTTTATACCTCCATTATTTATTAAACAAAAAATAAATAATTAACGAAATCATCCACAAGTATAACATTATTGTTAAAACTAATTCACTATTTATCTTATCACTAAAAAAAGATATTACCAAAATCATAGATATAATTATTAATAAAATTAAAAAATTTATTATTATTTTCTTTTTCATGTATAATAACTAACAAATTTTTAAGGAAAGAGGAAATTATATTGAACGATAAAATTTATTTTTTTAAAGAAGAATTATTAAAATATAGAGAAAAGATAAACATAATGTCAAAAAATACTACCAATGAACAATTGGATTTATTAATAAAAGAAACATTATTAATAAATAATTACACAGACAAATATAAATACATTTATGATGTAGGGAGCGGAAATGGTATATTAGGGATACCTATAGCTTTATTAAATCCTGAAAAAAAAGTTTTTTTAATAGATACTTCTTTAAAAAAAACTACATTCTTATCTTATATAAAAAAAAAAATTAAAATATCAAATATAGAAATTATAAGAGACGAAGCTTGTTCTTATATAAAAAAAAATAAAAAACAAAAAGCAGCTTTAATATCAAGAGGGTTTCCTAAAAATACACTTTTAATTGATTTGTTAGTAAAAAAACATATAAATTTTATAACACTTATAACTTCAAAAGAAAAAGCATTGCAATATAGATATAAATATAATAACCTTATTTTTGTTGAAAAAAAAATACCATTAAGAGATAAAATAGAGATTCTAACGATAAGGAGAGTTTCACGTGAAACATAAAAGAGCTGAAATAATAGCTGTAGCAAATCAAAAAGGTGGAGTGGGAAAAACAACCACAGCAGTGAATTTAGGAGCGGCTTTAGCATTTAAAGGTAAAAAAATATTGGTAATAGATTTAGATCCTCAATCTAATACAACAACAGCTTTTGGAGTAAGTAAAAAAGAAGTAACAAAAACTATTTATGATGTTTTAAGTGAAAAAGAGAAAGTAAAAGATGTTTCACGTGAAACAGAAGTAAAAAAAATGTTTTTTGTTCCCGCTTCAAGAGCTCTTGCAAAGTTTGAATTAGAGACATCTGAAAATGAAAAAAATATTTTTATATTAAGGAATGCTTTAGAGGAAATAAAAGAAGATTATGATTATGTTTTGATAGATTCTCCCCCTTCTCTTGGTGTATTAACAATAAGTTCTTTAACGGCATCTAATAATGTTTTAATACCTGTGCAGACAGAGTATTTTGCTCTTGAGGGTTTGTCGGATTTAATAGGGACTATTAATAGAGTTAAAGAGAATTTTAATAAAGATTTATTTATTAAAGGAATTTTATTAACAATGTCGGATGAAAGAACTAATTTATCTAAACAGGTAGAAAAAGAGGTAAGAGAGTTTTTTAAAAATAAAGTTTATAAAGTTGTTATTCCTCGGAATATAAGGTTATCAGAGGCACCTAGTTATGGTTTGCCTATTCAACTTTATGATAATAAATCAAGTGGGGCAAGCGCTTATAAAAAGTTGGCAAAGGAGATTTTGTTATAATGAAAAAAAGATTAGGTAAAAGCTTGGAGTCGATTTTAGATAATAAACCAAGAGAAGAAGATTCTAGTAATAGTATTGTAGAAATAGATGTGGAAAATATTGCTCCTAATCCATTTCAGCCTAGAAAAAATTTTGTAAAAGAAAAAATTAATGAATTAGCATTATCAATAAAAGAAAGTGGTTTACTACAACCAATTGTTGTCTTTAAAGGAGAAGATGATATTTATTATATTATTGTTGGGGAAAGAAGATGGAGGGCGGTACATTCTTTAAAATGGAAAAAAATACCTGCAATAATAAAAGATTTTGATGATAAAGATAAAATGGTTGGAGCTCTTGTTGAGAATATACAAAGAGAAAATCTAAATGCTGTTGAAATAGCGGAAGGGATAGATCAGATTGTGAAAAAATTAAAACTAACTCATGAAGAAGCATCTAAGAAAATAGGAATAAATAGAAGTACATTAAGTAATTATTTAAGGTTGCTTTTTCTTCCTGAGGCTGTTAAAGAGGGTATTATAAGAGGAGAGATTACCCAAGGTCATGCTAGGGCTTTATTGTCATTAAAGGAAGAAGATATTTTGACAGCTTTTTCAATAATTTTAAAAAATAAACTTTCTGTAAGGCATACAGAAAGTATGGTAAGGCTGTTTTATAAAGAAAAAGAATTAAAAGAAGAAGATGATGATGTTAATATAAAAAAAACAGAAGAAAAAATTGCTAAAAAACTTTCTACAAAAGTTTTGTTAAAGTATAGTAAAAAAGGTAAAGGTAAGATAGAAATTTATTTTAATTCTCTTGATGAATTTGATAGATTATATAATATAATAGATAAAGGAGGTAAAGAATGAATGATAATGTTGGTATTAGTGGTTTTATAGATGAAAATACAAAAATAGAAGGTAGTATAAAGTTTAATCAATCTTTTAGAATTGACGGTAAATTTAAGGGAGAAATTACAGAGGGAAAAAGTTTAATTATAGGTGAAACAGGAAATGTTGAGGGAAATATCTCAGTAGATTTTATTATTATAAATGGTTCTGTGAATGGTAAAATTATTGCAAATGAAAAGGTTGAAATATATAGTAATGGAAAGCTTAGTGGAGAGGTAAGCACTCCTAAGCTTATAATAGAAGAGGGAGCTTTCTTTCAGGGAACGAGTAAAATGATTGTTAAAGAAAAAGATGGTTTTCAAAATAATACTGTAAAAGAAGAAAAACAAAAAAAAAATAAAGAGAAAAAAAATAAATGAGGGTAGTGGCATTAATACCTGCCAGATATGAATCCCAACGTTTTCCCGGTAAACCTTTAATAGATATTTTAGGAAAAACCATGATTCAAAGGGTTTATGAATCTGTAGAAAAATCAAAAGAAATAAATGAATTATGTGTTCTAACTGATAATACAAAAATTTTTAAACATGTCCGTTCTTTTGGTGGGAATGTTTTAATGACAAGCACAAAGCATACATCGGGAACTGAAAGAATATCGGAAGTAATAGATTCTTTTGATTGTGAAGGTATAGTAAATGTGCAGGGAGATGAACCTCTCATTGATTACAGACTTATAGATAGTTTGGCAAAAGAATTAAAAAAAAAGAAAGCAGATGTTATTAGCGCTGTTAATAAGAATTTTTCTTTTGATGAGTATAAAGATAAAAATGTTGTTAAAGTTATTATGGATATAAATTCTTATGCAAATTATTTTTCTCGTTCTCCTATACCATTTTTTTCTGAAGAAAATTTTGATTTTTTTTATAAACATATTGGAATATATGCTTATACAAAAGATAAAATAAAAGAATTCTTTAATATGAAAAACAATAGATATGAAAAAGCAGAAAAATTGGAACAGTTGAGATTTATTGAAAATGGCTATAAAATATATCTTGTTTTAACCAATTATATCTCAAAAGGAGTTGATTCTCCCGAGGATGTTTCTTATATAATTCGCTTATTGGAGGAAAAAAAAGATGAACAATGAAGTTAAATATATTTTTGTGACTGGTGGTGTATTATCTGCTTTAGGAAAAGGAGTAGCTGCTGCATCTATAGCTAATATTTTAGAATCTTATGGTTATAAAATAAGAATGATAAAACTTGACCCTTATTTAAATGTAGATCCGGGTACAATGAGTCCTTTTCAACACGGAGAGGTTTATGTAACAGAAGATGGTGCTGAAACTGATTTGGATTTAGGACATTATGAAAGATTTACTAAAAGTATTACAAAACAGGACAATAATTGGACAGCAGGGAAAATTTATTACGATGTTATAGAGAAAGAGAGAAAAGGAGATTATTTGGGTAAAACTGTTCAGGTAATTCCTCATATAACCAATGAAATAAAAGATAAAATTTTATCCAATGTAGATGACAGTGAGATAATAATAGTGGAAATTGGCGGTACTGTGGGAGATATTGAGAGTTTACCGTTTTTAGAGGCTATCAGGCAGATAGGGCTTGAAAGAGACGAAAAAGATTGTGTTTATGTTCATTTAACATTAGTTCCTTATTTAAAAGCTGCAGGGGAATTAAAAACAAAACCTACTCAACACAGTGTTAAAGAATTGAGAAAAATAGGAATACAACCGGATATTTTACTTTGTCGTTCAGAGATAGCCTTACCCGAAGATATAAAGAAAAAGATAGCTCTTTTTTGTAATATAAAAAAGAAAGATGTTGTTAATTCTTATGATGTTGATTCTATTTATGAAATTCCTTTGATTTATAAAAGAGAAGGTCTGGGAGAGCATATTTTAAAAAAATTAAACCTTGAGAAGAGAAAAGACGAATCTGCTGCTTGGATTAATTGGTTTGAAAAAAGTCAAAATTTAGAAAAGAAAGTGAGAATTAGCGTTGTGGGTAAATATGTTAAATTTGGAGATTCTTATAAGAGCTTAAATGAAGCTTTAAATTTTGGCGGTGTTGAAAATAATTGTGAAATAGAATTACATTATGTTGAGGCTGAAAATTTATTGGATTGGAATTTAGATGAAACCTTTGCCGATACAGACGCAATCTTAGTTCCCGGAGGTTTTGGAGGACGAGGTATAGAAGGTATGATTTGTGCCGCAGAATATGCAAGAGGGAATAAAATTCCTTATTTTGGCATTTGTTTGGGGATGCAAGTTGCCTGTATAGAGTTTATAAGAAATGTTTGTAATATAAAAAAAGCTCATTCATCAGAATTTTATGATACTGTTGAAGAGAGTGTTTTTGTTAAATTAAAAGAGCTTAAAGGTGTTGTTGAGATGGGACACAATATGAGACTTGGAAACTATAAATGTATTTTAAAAAAAGACAGTTTGGCATATAAAGTTTATCAGCAGGAAAAAATTATGGAAAGACACAGACACAGATATGAATTTTCCCCATATTATGAAGATATGATAGAAGAAAAAGGAATGATTGTCAGTGGAAAAAATCCTGAGAGAAATTTGGTTGAAATTGTTGAGGTAAAAGAACATCCGTGGTTTTTAGGATGTCAATTTCATCCTGAATACAGGGCAAAACCTCTTGATCCTCATCCTCTTTTTGTTTCATTTATAAATGCCGCATTAAAAAGAAGAGAAAAGAGATAGGTAAATGAATAAAATTATTGTTATCTTAATTCAGGTTTTTTGCTTTTTATTGTCAGTTTCAATACATGAAAGTGCTCATGCTTGGACAGCTTCAAAGTGTGGTGATAACACAGCTTTAAATATGGGGAGGGTAACTTTAAATCCTATTGCACATATTGATTTAATTGGAACTGTTATTCTTCCTTTGGTTTTAATACTTATTGGAGCTCCTGCTTTTGGTTGGGCAAAACCTGTTCCTGTAGATTTGAGAAATACTGATAATCCTAGAAGATCTAATCTGCTTGTTTCTGCCGCAGGGCCTTTATCAAATATTTTTTCTGGAACAATAGCACTTGTGATTTTATTGTTAATGAAAAAAGTAAATTTTCTTGGTTTTAATAATAATACTGTAAAGTTTATTTTAATGTTATTTTTGTACTTTATTGTTATAAATATTATTTTGGCAGTTTTTAATTTAATACCTATTCATCCTCTTGACGGAAGCGGAATACTTGAAAGTTTATTAAAAGGTGAAGCTTTAAGAAACTATATGAAGATTGCTCCTTACGGATTTATTATTCTTCTTGTCCTTTTTTATACAGATGTTTTAGGGTATATATATAATCCAATAATAAATTATGTTTATAGACTTATAATTCAGTAAATATTATGTTGGATAATAGTTTTAAAGTATCTTTAGATAAATTTAGTGGTCCTCTCGATTTACTTTTACATCTTATAAGAAAGAAAAAAATGGATATAATGGATATAAAAATAGCAGAGATAACACAAGATTATCTTAGAGCTTTAAATAATAGAGGAAATCTTGATCCCTCGATTGAAAGCGATTTTTTGTTAATGGCTTCCACTTTAATATATATTAAGTCGGGAAAAATTTTACCTAAGATGAGAGATGAAGAAGAGAATCCAGAAAAAGAACTCATAAAAAAACTAATAGAATATGATAAGGTGCAAAAAATAAGCTTATATTTAAAAGAACAAGAGGAAATCTTTAGAAATTTATTCAGCAGAGATACAGAAGATCCCAAGGAAGTAAATTTTATTCTTGAAGAAATAGACTTTAGTCTTTTGGGAAGTATTTATTTTAATCTTTTAAAAAGAAAAGATAAAAATGAGGTTTTCTTTATAGAAAATAAATCTGTAGCAATAAAAAAGAAGATAAATGAGATTAACGATTTATTAAAAGATAGAAATTTTTTAGATTTTACTCAATACTTAGAAGAGAGAGAAAGTATAGAAGATTGTTTAATTAGTTTTTTTACTGTTTTAGAGTTGGGTAAACGAGGGGTAATATCCATTATTCAACGTTATAATTTTGATAAGATTGAACTTTGGTATAAAAATGCTTCTTGACAATAAATGTGCAATACTTGAGGCTATTCTTTTTAAATCTCCCAAAGGAGCCGATAAAAAAGAGTTAAAAGAGTTTTTTAATACAGACAACAAAGAGCTTAACAAGTGGATAAAAAATCTTCAAGAGACCTATAATAAAGATAATCACGGTATTATGATAAGAGAGAGCAAAGACAAAATTGAAATGGTAACCAAACAAGAATACAGTAGTGAAATTAAAGAATTTTTTAATATTAAACAACAAAGTAAATTAAGTCTGGCTTCAATAGAAACATTATCTATTATTGCTTATAATGAAAAAGTAACAATAGCTGAAATATCGGCTATAAGAGGAGTTAATTCTACAGGACCTGTCAAAAATTTATTGGGGAAAAAATTAATAATATCAAAAGGTAGAAAGGAAGTTCCCGGAAGACCTATAGAATATGGGGTAAGCAAGGAATTTTTTCGTTTTCTGGGTATTAAAAGCAAACAGGATTTACCCACAATAGAAGAGCTGATGGAATTATATGGAGATGATAAAGAGTTTAATATTATTGATAATCTATAATTAATAATTTTTTAATTCTCTATCCATATCTCTTTTAATATCTTTTTCCTTTATAGATTGTTTCTTCTCCCAATTCTTTTTACCTTGAGCCAAACCTATTTCTAATTTTATTCTTGATTTATTGTTTAAGTAAAATCTTAAAGGTACTATAGTCAGACCTTTTATCTTAATTTTTCTTTCTAATTTATTAATTTCTCTTTTATTTAATAAAAGTTTTCTGTCTCTTTCCTCTTCATGGTTATTTATATTAGAAAATTTATATTTTGAAATATGTAAATTAACAAGCCAAGCCTCTCCCCTCTTTATATCTATATAAGAATCTTTAAAGCTGACACTTGCAAGCCTGAGTGATTTAACTTCACTTCCTTCAAGCACAATACCCGCTTCAATTTTTTCCAATATCTGATAGAGATGAAAAGCTTTTTTGTTTAAAGCCAAATCACTTTTACCTTTTTTCATATTTTTTCCTTATAGATAGATTTTTTTATAAATCATCGGTTTTTTTAGCGTTTAAGTAAAGATAAACAGATAACAAAGCAATCATGATAAAACCGAGAATTTCTGCACTTCCACTTTTTACCCAATTATCAGTCCCCACGGCTATACTTAAATTCCACTTATTACCTACACCGGCAAGATGAAAAACTTCTTGACCAAGATATGCTATTGCCGCAGATACAACCCCCATAATAGCTCCGCCGGCAATAAATCCGGAAGAAATAAGGTTACCTTTTTGCTTTCTTTTATTAACAATATCTTCATCTTTACTGCTTTTGGTAACAAAATAAGAAATAAGCCCGCCAAGGAGAATAGGTGTGTTTAAGTGCAGGGGAAGATACATTCCAAGAGCAAATGCCAGAGGAGAAACCCCTATCCACTCAAGAATAAAAGCAAGAAAAGCTCCGGCAATATATAAAAGCCAGGGAGCAGACTGACCGGTCATTAAAGGTTTGATTACTGCTGCCATAGCAGAGGCTTGAGGTGCTTCCAATTGACCCGGCTCTGTACCAAATCCGTAAGTTTTATTTAACATAAGAATAACAAATCCTACGGATGCAGCTGAAAGTAATGTTCCCAGAAATTTATATTTTTCTTGAGTTCTTGGTGTTGTTCCAAGCCAATAACCTATCTTTAAATCTGTAATAAAACCACCTGCCATTGATAATGCCGTGCAAACAACGCCACCGATAAGAAGTGCAGCCAAAATACCGTCATTACCATTGACACCTATTGATACCAAAATAATCGAAGATATAATTAAAGTCATTAAAGTCATACCGGAAACAGGATTTGTTCCTACAATTGCCGTTGCATTGGCGGCAACGGTTGTAAATAAAAAGCTTATTATAAAAACTATTAAAAGCCCTACTATAGAGTAGAAAAAGCTCCCTTTTACAACCATTAAAATAAAGAAAGCAAAAACACCCATTAATGTAGCAAGAAGTAAAATCATATTAGATTTCATAGATATATCTTTTTGCAATCTGTCATTCTTTTCGTTTTTATGTGATTTTGAAAAAATTTCATTTTTTGCTAATTTGAATGCTGACATGACAATTTTTCTGCTTTTAATTATTCCTATAATTCCTGCTGCTGCAATAGCACCAATACCTATATGCCTTATATAATTATTAAAAATTTCCATTGGAGCCATATTGGATATTAATTCATTGGCAGGAAGCACAACTTTATCGAGATGTTGACCTATATAATAAACAACCGGTACAAAAACCCACCATGCAAGGAATGAACCGCAGGCAATAATTAAAGCGTATTTAAGGCCTATTATATAACCCAATCCTAAAACAGCAGCCCCTACATTCATATTAAATTCAAGTTTAAATTTATCCGATAGAAATTTACCCCAGCCAAAAATTCTTGTTGAAACAACCTCTTTCCATAAATTAAAACCATTTAAAAGAAAATCATATACTCCGCCTACCAAAAGAGAAGTTAATAATATTTTAGCTTGATTTCCGCCTGTTTCTCCGGCAACGAGGACTTCTGTAGTTGCTGTCGCTTCAGGGAAAGGATATTCTCCGTGCATATCTTTTACAAAGTATTTTCTAAAGGGAACTAAAAATAAGATACCTAAAAAACCGCCTAATAAAGAAGCAAGAAAAATTTGAGTAAAAGAAGTCTCGATTCCTAATATATAAAGACCGGGAATGGTAAAGATTGCCCCGGCAACAATCACTCCCGAGCTTGATCCTATAGATTGAACAATAACATTTTCAAGCAGAGAATTTTTTTTCTTTAACATACTTGAAAATCCTACAGCCAATATTGAAATAGGTATTGCCGCTTCAAAAACCTGACCTATCTTTAAGCCTAAAAAAGCGGCGGAAGAAGAGAAGACAATAGAAAAAAATATACCCCATAACAGAGAATATTTACTTATTTCTTTATAATTATCATTTGAACTTACAACAGGAGTGTAATTTTCCCCTTTTTTAAGTTTTCTATAAGCATTATTCGGTAATTTAATATTATTACTCATTTCTACTCTCCTCCTTTATATCCTAATTCTTTACAAATAAATATATAACAAATATCTCTTTTAAACAAGAAAATATTTGACTTCCCCTACTCTGTTAGAATATGTTTTGATATTTTAAAAATATAAATATTAAAAATTTATAAAATCTTATATATATTAATAAAAAATAATATTAATTTTGAAATAGAGGTGAAGTATAAGTATAATTACTTTATCTGTTTAATCAACTTCTTCTGTTTTTTTATCTTGTATGCAAATTATATCTCTACCTAAATCTTTTGCTTTGTACATCATTTCATCAGCTCGTTTAAGAAAAGAATGAATCCCTTCGTTTTCGATATATTCAACAACTCCAATACTGATAGTAAAAGTTATCCCATTAACTTTTGTTTTTCTTACTTTATCCTGCATACGTTTAGCCCAAGCTTTGGCACCTGACAGATTGGTCATTGGTGTAATAACAAAAAATTCTTCTCCACCACTTCTTGCAGGAAAATCTTCCTTGCGACATGATTCTTTCAATATTTTTGCGAAATGTACTAAAACTTTATCTCCAATAGTATGTCCATGTTTATCATTGATAAGCTTAAAGAAATCTAAATCTGCCATCAACAGACAAAGAGGACTTTTATGACGTTCTGCAATAGATATATTACGTTTTAGAGTTTCCATAAAACAACGCCTGTTGGCAATTTGGGTAAGATCGTCTATTTTACTTATTGTTTCTATCTTAGCTTTAATCTCATTGATTTCTTTAATTTTATCAACTAATTCTTGTTCTGTTTTTTTCTGTTCGGTTATATCAACAATAAGACCAATTAAGCCATGATTCTTTCTTTCTGAATCAAGCAATCCACAACTCCAGTATAGACAATGATGTATTTTCCCGTCTGCCAAAAGAAAGTCAATCTCCCTATGAGTTATAGCACCTGTGGCAATCATTGCCATATCTTCTTTCTGATATTGGATACGATCTTCAAGAGGAAGATAGTCCAAATCCATAACATTTTTCCCTATGAGATCCTCTCTATTTATACCAAAAGCTTTTTCATAGGCACTATTAAAAGATATAAAACGAGCTGAACCATCTTTTATAAAAACAGGATGAGGAAGAACTTCCAGAAGTCCTTGTTGAAATAATAATTGTCCTTTAATTTTTTCTTTAAGTTTGTATTCTTCTGTAATATCTCTTATTATACCGCCAAAACAAGAATTTTTTTTGGAAAGAGAGACAACCGTTCCATATAATTCAATCCAACGCCAAGACAAATTTTTGTGTTGTAAACGGAATTCCAGTTGTATCGGTGATGGATTTTGTTTTCTTATATATTCTTGCACAATTTTTTTTAATATATTTATATCATCGGAGTGAATACGAGAAAGCCAGAATTTAAGATTTTTTTCAATATTATCAGATGATTTAAACCCGATAATATGTAAACAACTGGTAGTAAATAAAACTGAGGATAAAGGTAAAATCTTTTTTTCTTTATTAATTTCAACATACCAACGCCCTGTTTCCTTAGAAGTACAATCCTCCAATTGAAAGGACTCTTCTTTTAACAATTTTTGTTGCAGGTCAACAGAAGAGAAAAAATCCTTTTTATCCATAATCAGTTTTTGGGTATGGCAAGAATTAAATTGTAATACTTATGCACAATTTGTTTTGCTTGGTTTAATAGCTTTGATTTATTTTTGGTCATATAATAAGATTATTGCACAATTTATCCTTAAGATAAACTTTAAATTTTTTGATATATTTCTTCCTTTTATACAGGTAAATTTTCATTTTATTTTTAATAATTATAACAAATAAAGACCGTTGTAGAATTTATCATTAACTCTAAACTTTTCATTTTTTGATGTTTTTTTTTCTTTTTATTAATATAAATTTTCATTTTATTCTT
>PDWI01006567.1_pt1 | contig 14535 bp, 16 predicted proteins | sample 1430891 | NCBI WGS metagenome assembly PDWI01 (sample SAMN01162508, study PRJNA174530) | Oral metagenome, whole genome shotgun sequencing project. | biome: Marine environment; feature: Marine mammal; material: Swab sample of the gingival sulcus; isolation source: swab sample of gingival sulcus...
TCTAAATAAATAATATATAAATAATCCCTATGTTTAACTTACTTATATTGGTTGTAAGTTTGAACATAGGGAATTATTTTTTTGTTTTTTATTATAATAAAAAACAAAGGATTAAAAATCCTTTGTTTTTTTCAAGCTATTCAGCGTAAACGCTAACTTGCTTTCTATTTCTGCCTTTTCTTTCGAATCTAACTACACCACTTACTTTAGCGAAAAGTGTGTCGTCTCCACCTATTCCAACGTTGTTTCCTGGATGGATTTTTGTTCCTCTTTGTCTTACTATGATACTTCCGCCACTAACGAATTTACCGTCACCAGCTTTAACACCTAATCTCTTAGATTTACTATCACGACCGTTTTTAGAAGAACCAACACCTTTTTTAGACGCGAAAAACTGAAGATTTAACCTCATAATCCCACCTCCTCTGATGTGATTTGAACATAATCGGGATACTGTTTTGATATAGAATATATACCTAGCTCCATACTTTTTATTAAAAGTGTTAGCATCTTAGTATCTTCATCTGAACATTTCTGATTAATTTTGAAATTAACTATACCATTATCTTCGTTTTCGTAATATGAATATTTTAATTTTAAAATTTCATCAACTGAACCGATAGTGGTTTGAACTAATATTGAAACAGCAGCACATACAATATCGCTACCATATTCATCATAATTAGCGTGACCAGAAACGTTGAAACCGATTTTTTGCTTTCCATTATTTAATATACAAACTTTAATCATTATGCGTTGATTGATTTGATTTCAACTTGAGTATATAGTTGTCTATGACCACGTTTTTTTCTTAGGTCTTTCTTAGGCTTATATCTCATCATAAGTACTTTTTTGTGTTTGCCATGCTTAAGTATAGTTGCATTTACCTCTGCACCTGATACATAAGGTTGACCAACAGTTGTTTCAGAATCTTTTGAAACAAGTAATACTTTATCAAATTTCACATCACCATCAGCTTGTGGTAATTTTTCGATGAATAGTACATCTCCCTCTGTTACTTTGTACTGTTTGCCACCAGTTTCTATAACTGCGTACATTAAGGCACCTCCTTAAATTAAATCTCGCCAATTCAGGTACGCTACACAGCGTTTCGACCCTTATTGAGCGGTAACTATGAAAGTTTACCATGTAATACGAAAAATGTCAAGTGTTTTATCTGTAACAAAATTGGTTAGCGGCGTATTTTTTAGTTGTTTGGGCTGTTTTTTTACGTATTTGAAAAGAAATCTATTAATGAGTCTACTATTGATTTACTATTTGATGCTTAATTTTCTAAAATTTAAGCATTAGTAGTTTAAAGATTAATGATATTTGTTCAAATTATAGTAGTTTGACCCACTAATCTATTGTTGAAATAAATATTGAATTAGTATATACTATAAAAAAAGGAGTTTACATGATTTTCAAAAATGACATACAAGAGCGGGAACTACATAAAGAGGACGTACTTCTGATATTAGCTATATTCCCGATAGTGTTTTTTATATTCGGAACAGTAATGGCAATCATTGAAAGTGATTTTGTTAATAATTATTTAAAAGTTCTAAGCTCACCGACGATATTGATTACCGATTTTTTTGCGGTAGGTGGTATTGGCGTGGCTTTTATAAATTCTGCCATTATAGGATTTTTTAATATTTATTTACTTTGGAAATACAAAATGAAAGTCAACGGCATCATTATCGCATCTTTTATGACTGTTATTGGTTTTTCTTTTTTCGGCAAAAATATAATTAATATTATCCCGATTTATTTGGGCGGTTATTTATTTGCTAGAAATCAAAGGAAAAGTTTAAAAGATATTATAGTAGTTGTTATGTTTGCTACTGCGTTATCACCGATAATAAGTCAATTGATTTTTGTTCATAATATTATGGAGCCGTTAAATATTATTTTTGGCGTCGCCTTAGGTGTTTTAATTGGTTACATAATGGTACCGCTTTCGGCTCAGATGATTAAGTTTCACGATGGTTACAGTTTATACAATATTGGGTTTACAGCGGGGATATTGGGTACTGTTATTACAAGTTTTTTACGAGAATTAAATTTAGATGTGATGCCTGTTAGTATAATTTATCAAAAGTATGATGGTCACATTAAAGTAATTATGCTTACTCTGTTTACATTCCTGATATTTTTAGGGATATATATCAATAAAAAAAGCGTCAAGAATTATCGTAGTATATTCTTTTATTCGGGTAGAACAGTTACTGACTTCACGTTTCTTATGGGATATGGAATAACTTTTTTAAACATGGGGCTTTTAGGAGTAATTTTTACTACGTTAGTGATAGTGTTGGGTGGCACTTTAAATGGACCTGTTTTAGCAGGTATATTTACAGTTGTTGGTTTTGGAGCATTTGGTAAGCACCTAAAAAACTGTTATCCACCAGTTTTGGGTGTTATCATAACGGCTGTTATCTTAGGATTGGATTTATCTAATACAGAAACTGTACTTGCCATACTGTTTTCGACAACGATAGCACCGATAGCGGGGAAATTTGGAGCTATTTGGGGTATTGTATCGGGAGTATTACATTTAGTTGTTGTACTCAATATTGGTATGGTTCATGGTGGTATAAATTTATATAACAATGGTTTTTCGGGTGGCATTATAGCAGGGGTACTTGTACCTATAATTGATGCGTTTAAGAAAGGTAAATGATGAAACACGAGATAAAAAAAATATGTAAAATTGTCGATGAGATGACAACTCTATTACTTAGAGATGATACTGATGTTGTAGATTTTAAAATTAATAGAATGAAAGACAGGACAGTAATATCGATAGTTGACTATAACACACGATATACGCAAAAAGGGGTCGATGACCTTATCGAATGTTTTAATGTGCAAAGGCAAAGAGAAGTTGAAGAATTTTATTGGCAGTTAGTTGGTGAAGCTGATAACGATTCGGAAATAACGGTAATCGGTGTTATGGTGGATAGTGCTACAATTGAGTTAAGAGATAACAATATGTATATTGAGTTGATTAGACTTAATTACTAACTATGATAAATAAATTTCTGTAAGTGATAAGGTGCTTATAGAAATTTATTTTGTTTTTATTGGGAAAAGGTATTATTGTCATATTAATTTAGGGTTAGTATTACATGAAATTATTAGATATAGAGCTAGAGAGGGAACATAATGGAGAGTTTTTTAAGATACTTTAAACAGTCAAAATCGGTTAATATTATACTTTTATCAATTATCATAAATGGTATAGGTGGTCTTATTGGGCAATTTATCACTCTTATACTAAAAAATGATTTAAATTTTAAACCGTTAACAGTTTCTATAATTGTAACTGTAAGTACTTTGTCAACTTTGTTGGGAAATTACCTGGGTGGTAAACTTTGTGATAAGTATAGCCCACGCAGAATTAAGTATTTGTCAAGCATGACTTTTGGGATTATAAATATAATCATTGCTTTTATTGGGGCGAATATTTATATGATACCACTACTTATTTTGGGTGGGTTTGTTATCGGTCTGTCGGGAGCGACTAATAGCCTGCTTATTTATATCCATGCTGAGCCAGACGATAGAAAAAATGCTTTTTCGCTTGTTTATACTGCGATTAACATTGCGGCGGCATTAGCACCTATTATCGCTGCTAATGTACATAAATACTATGGATTTTTCTTATTATTTTTCTTAGATGGTTTGACAACAATACTTTCTAGCATCTTGGTAATGTTGTTAAAAGAGAAAACTGTTAGTGACAAGAAGGTCAAAAATAAAGAAAAAATCAATGTTTCTGTATTGAAGATATTACGTGATAACAAAGCTGTGTTATATACGTTGATAACTATGGCGTTATATTTTGTAATGTTTGCTCAAATAAAGTCTGTTCTTGCATTCCAAGTTTCTGATACGTTTAATCTTACTTGGCGTAAAGTTTGGTCGGTAATGCTTACAATTAATGCTGTGATTTGTATAATTTTACCGCCTATTATAAGGATAGTATTTCAAAAAGCAAAAACTAAAAATTTGATAATGCTAAATGGAGTGCTGTATATAATTGGTTTTTTCATGTACGCGTTAACTAAAAACCAGTATGTGTTTTATCTCTCGACGATTATTTGGTCGGTGGGCGAGGTCTTTGGAGCTTTAGAGTTTGAAGTTTATATGGCAGAAAATTCTCCTGCTACTCACAAAGGTCGGATTTTATCGCTTAATCCCCTTATGCGTAAAGCGGGTCAAGTATTGGGAATATTGTTAGGTGGTGTTTTATGTCATATGTTTGGTACAAATTATCTTGTAATCTGGGCGGTTTTATGTATTTGTCCGTTACTTGGTGTAGGGTTAATAAAAATTTCGCATAAAGAAAATTAGGGGTGTTTTAAGGGGGCAGATTTATGGAAATTATAGGTTCTTTTATAGTATTTGTACTTTTTATTTTTATATATTTGGTTATAGTCGAAGTTTTTGTGATGCTATTTAGAATAACTGGTATGTCAGATGAAAAGGCAAGATTTCAAGTAATATCGATGTTGACTAACAGTGGCTTTACAACTAGAGAAGCTGAATATGTAGTTAATAGTAAAAAGCGACGTAAATTAGCCAAGATAGTTATGATGTTTGGTTATGCATTTACTGTAACTATCGTGTCGACAGTTGTTAATATCATTTTTCAGTTTACTGATAATTTTACAGGTGGAGCAGCGGCTTTTATTCCAGTAATAGTTGTTTTGATATTGGTTAGTTGGTTTTTCAAGAAAAATAAGTGGGTCAACTCGCTGGTTGATAGATTTATAAAATTTATCACTGATAAGTATATATATGGTGATAATTTCAATCCAATAATAGTGGTTGATGAACATGGCAGTCTTGTTATCGCAAGGGTTGAATTAAAAATAATGCCCCAAGAATTAGTCGATGTTGAATTAGGAGATAGTACCATAAAAACAGAACATGGTATTAATGTTTTGCTAAAAACTTCTCAAGAGGGTGAAGTGTTACCACAAAGAAACACAACATTTGCGGTTGGCGATACAATAGTAGTAATGGGTAAAGAAGTTGATATTAGACGAGTGTTTGGTTTGAAAAAGTTGAAAAACTAATTATAAAAATAAAACTTCACGTAACTAAGTTGTTATGACGTGAAGTTTTATTTTTTTTATACAAATGTAGTTATGTCGTCTAGACTTTTTTTGGCTGGTGGAACGCAGTCACCGTCTTCGATGCCAAGCGAAACAAATGCTGACACAAAATAGTCTTTTTGGTAGAATATATCATTGTTTTTTAGGAAATCTTCTATTTCTTTAGCGGCTAAAAGTACGCTAGTCATCCAACAACTACCGTAGCCTAGCGAAGTAGCTTCGAGTAGCATGTTTTCGACAGAAGCACCGATAGTTTGCATGGATGGGTTTCGCTTGTATAGTATTTCAAAAAGTTCTTCATTGTCGTTTTCAAGATACATAAGTTCGTTGAATCCACTTTTGTGATATTCGGTAGCCATAACTATTACAAGTGCAGGTGCGTCTTCAAAGAAACAAGCAAATTTTCGAGCGAACTTTTCTACTTTCATAGAAGTTTTTTCGTCAATTTTTCTGATATTTTCGCATAAGTCTAAATATTTGTTGATGATGATAGTTTTCAGCATTTTTTTAGTTTTTTGGTCTTCGATGACTATATAGTGCCAATTTTGTGAATTTTTACCAGAGGGTGCAAGTCTAGCTGCGTTTAGTATTTTGTCTAAATCTTCTCTTGGTATTTTTTTGTTGACATATTTACGTACACTTTTTCTTTTTTGGATAGCAGTATTTAGATCCATGATGACTCCTTTGTTTTTTCGTTTTAATGCTTTACGTTTTTAAAAAACTAACGCTGCTTACATGATAGTTATCGGCATAATTTAATGCTTTGTTATCTTGAATTTATGATGATTACTACTTGCAAATATTTAGATAGATAAACTATTTTAAAATAATCACCGATCTAAATAGTTCTTAGATTATTTGGCAAATTAAAAACTATCATAGTATTTAATATGATAGTTTTTGAATGGTAGTTTTTTATATTATGATAATGTTTGACTAGCACTTATAAGTGCTAAGTTGTACACATCATCTTCGCTACAACCTCTTGATAAGTCGTTTACAGGTTTATTTAAACCTTGTAAAATTGGTCCGACTGCTTCGAAATTACCAAGTCTTTGAGCGATTTTGTAACCAATGTTACCAGCTTCAAGACTAGGGAATACAAAGACATTTGCCTTACCTGCAACTTCAGAGTTAGGAGCTTTTTGTTTACCTACCGATTCAACGAAAGCAGCATCAAATTGTAATTCGCCATCAATTATTAAACTGCTGTCCAGTTTTTTAGCAATTTCTGTTGCGTTTTGCACCTTGATAGCTTCATCCGCCTTAGCAGAACCTTTAGTTGAGAAACTAAGCATGGCAACTTTTGGGTCGATACCAAATGATTTGGCTGTCTTGGCACTTTCGATTGCTACCATTGCCATTTCTTCATCGCTTAGTGTGATGTTGATAGCACAGTCAGCGAAGATGTATTTTTCGTTGTTAGGTGAAATCATTACAAATGCACCAGAAGTCTTTTTAACGCCTTCTTTAGTTTTGATAATTTGTAGGGCTGGTCGAACAGTATCGCCAGTGGCGTGAATTGCACCTGATACCATGCAATCAGCAATGTCCATAAAACATAGCATTGTTCCGAAATAGTTGACGTTCTTGAGAATTTTACGAGCGTCTTCTTCGCTAGCTTTGCCTTTTCTGCGTTCTACGAATATTTTAACCATTTCATCAAATTTATCATAGTTTTCTGGGTCGTATATTGTAATACCAGTTATGTCGAAGTTGTTAGATTGTGCAATTTGGTTTACTTCATCAGGGTTACCGATTAAAATCGGTTGTAGTATTTTTTCACTTTGCAACCTAGCTGCTGCACCTAAAATTCTTTTGTCTGTTGCTTCGGGTAAAACAACTGAAATGTTTTTGCCGTCAATATTTTTTTTAATAGTTTCAAAGATATTCATACGTCCTCCTCTATGTCAATACGTGTCTTGCAATATTATAACATAGCTTGCTAGACTTTAAAACAGAAATGATTTAAAAAAGTTATCTTTTCAAGTGGTCGCTGATGTTTGGTGGACTGGTCAGTCTAACCAATTTTTATTTACTAGGTTTAACTTTTGATAGTATATGCCGATTATTATATCTGAGAACTTGTAAAGTTTGATTGAGTATAAGATAACTTGTATATAGAAAAGAGGTGAAATAATGGCTAAATTACTAGATAAAGCTGGTCCATTAATAAGTGATGATAGGTATCAGGTTGTTAAGCGGGTAGGTAAAAAAGATGAGATTATTCATAAGCATAACCACCCCGATGTTAAAATTGTTTTTGTAGTTGTTAAGGGTTGTGTTGTGATGACGATTGATAATGCTGATTTTGTTGTAGTACCAGGTCAAGTCTTATCGATTGATGGTAAGTCTACGATAAGTGGTACATTTAAAGAAGATTCAGAAGTTGTGGTTACTTTTGTTAAAAAGTTTTAGAAATCGAGATGTTAGCTGGAGGTTGTTGTGAGTAATAGTAAAAATAGCAAAACTGTATATGATGGTTACAAGAAAATTTTTGATAAATTTGTCGAAATGTGTAAAAGTGAAATATTGTTTGAAGATTTAAGAGATAAACTTACAGCATTTGTTGAAGTTAATGATAAAAATGAGATATTGTACTATTTGAATGAATATAAGGTTAGGGAAGGACTGCTGGATACTTCGGAAAATGGATTTTGGAGTGTGTACAATGTGTTACTAGGCGTGCTACTAGGCTATGTTGTACCAAAGACTTTTGTGGCAGTTTTGATTGCTATTTTTGGTGAAAGTGCGAAGTATTGGTCAGCTTTAGTGGGGTTACTATTGGCATCTTGTGCAATACTGGGGGCGATTTATTATTTGAAAAAGGGCAAAGGAAAAGATAAAAGTGATAAAGCTTCATATATTGTTCATATTGAAAGGCAAATAAAGTTAATTATCGATGAGAAGCGTAGCAAATAGCAGGAAGTTTTGATTACTTCTAAAAATAATCTGATAAAGAAGTGTTGGCGATTTATTTATGGTTGCTAGCACTTTTATTTTTTAATTTTATTTTACTCTGTTCAAATCTATCTTTTTCGTGTATCATATAAACAGAAACATTTTAACGCAAGAGTTTGCTGGGCTTGCATCATAACGTAATTAAATATTTTTTAATAGAAAAGAGGAAAAATGATTAACAAACTTGCTAGCTTTTTTATAGTAGCTATCGGAACGATAATGCTATTGATATATGGTCAATCTATATTGATACAAATAATAGTCGCATTTTTACTTTGGTTTGCAACTGTGCAAATAAAAAAAGGACTTCGTAAAATAAAGGGATTTGACACTTTTTTACCTAATATTATTCAATCAATAATAATCGCCTGTATATTGGTGCTGGTGGTTTATTTTTCAATGAATATAATTATAACAAATTTATCGGAAATAATATCGTCCTATTCATCTTATGAAGCTAATGTTTACAATGCTACTTCTAAAATAGAAGATTTACTGAATATTAATTTAACAGAACAGCTGATGGGGCTACTGGAATCGATTGATTTGAAAAATATTTTGACACAGTTTGCCAACGGATTATCAAGTGCTTTTTCTAATTTTATGATGGTGTTGATTTATTTGCTATTTATTTTCCTAGAATCAAATAGTGTAAAGCTTAAAATAGTGGCACTTTTTCCCGATGAAAAGAAAAGAGCAAAGTTTAATGATACCATAAAGAAAATCGAAATTTCACTAGCTAGTTATTTTCGAGTAAAAACTTTAATGAGTTTATTAACGGGGTTTTTAAGTTTTATAGTATTGAAAATCATAGGTCTTGATGCCGCAATCTTTTGGGCGTTTTTGATATTTTTGCTCAATTATATCCCAACGATAGGCTCACTGGTAGCGACTGCTTTCCCTGCTGTTTTTAGTTTACTCCAATTCGGTACTTTTATGACTTTTATCATAATTATTGTATCAATTGGTGCGATACAAATGGTTGTTGGTAATCTAATCGAACCTAAAGTTGTGGGCAAAAGTTTGAATGTCAGTCCGATGGTTACAATAACTGCCTTAGCTTTGTGGGGCAAGTTGTGGGGCATTATGGGTATGTTGTTAAGTGTACCGATTACAGTTATTATGATTATAATATTATCACAATTTGAGAGTACGCAAAAAGTTGCTATTATATTATCTGAAAAAGGTGAGTTGTAAGTTTGGTATTAAGATAATTAATATGTTATTGTGTATGCGAGGAGTAAAAGAAGTGAGTATAAAAATAAATAATGAAACATTTACAACTTTAAGTGATTACCTGAATGATGAAACAAAAGTTGATAAGGTGCAAAAAGCACAAATTGAATTTAAAGTTGAGTTGATAGGAAACCTAATTGATTTGAGAGAAAAAATGGGTTTATCAAATGATAATTTATGAAAATTGGTGGTGGTGTAAAACAGCCTGCTATTGCAAGGTTAGAGAGTTTAAAGTTGATGCCACAAATAAATACGTTGGTTAAAATCTGATAATATCAATATGTTTGAACTGTAAAAATAAAGGTGTTAAATGAAAAAGAAATCTACTATACAAAATATTGTTTTTGCCCATGAATATATGCTGAAAGAAAATGGAATCCCCTACTACTGGGGATTAACTTTGTTTATTTCGGTAATGAGTATTTCTATTTTCTTTGCTGAGGTACATTTACCAGCTTTTGTAATTAAAAAGTTTCAAGACTTGTGGTGTTTTAATCAAGTTATAATCTATGTTTTATGTTATTTATTTTGTTTGGTCATTGTTGATATTATAGTTAAACGGATGGAGAGAAATTTAAATAAGCAGATATGTAATACTAGAATGCTTAGAGCAAGAGATTATTACGCTTTGGGATTGAAATTAGACTATGAAACAGTAGATACAGCAAGTTATAGACTAAAGTTTGAGAAGGGAATTGATTCGTATTATGATGGTTTTCATATGGGATTTCATCATATTTTAATTGATTGTCGTACGCTGCTTACTAGTATTATTGGACTTCTTGTGTTTATAGTTTATTCTTCTAATATTAGTGTTGCAATGACTTTGATTATTTTCGGTACTTCGTGGATTACGCTATATTTATATAGCAAAAATAATCAATGGCTCAAAGAAAATGAAGATAAGCGTCAGAAAATTGATTTAAAGATGAAAAATATTTTCAGAGACTCACTATCTTTAAAAAATGCGAAAGATATTCGATTTTACTCTTTATTATCTTTGTTCAGTAATGAATTTGAAAAGCTGGATGCACGTAGAAAAGAATGGGTAATTAAAGAAGCTAAGAAAACTTATACAGTTAAATTTGTAGAAAGAACACTCGCTTTGTTTAAAATGTTGCTTTTGTTTTATGTAATTTTTCATAGTCCAGATGTAACAGCTGAGGAAGCTATAATTTTAATCGGATTGATGATGGGCATGGAAAAGTGGCTAAAAAATATCTTTGACAGTTTGAAGTTTTTACATAGAAATGCCATCAATGTTTTCAATACGCGAGAGGTGCTGGAATTGGAACCAAAGAAAATGTTAAATCCAGTAGGTGAAAATAGAAAATTATCATCGCCAAGTATTGAGTTTATTAATGTTTCTTTTTCGTTTCAGGAAACGGGAGTTCAAGTCTTCAAAAACTTTAATTTAAAGATTTCATATGGAGAAAAAATTGCAATTGTGGGTAATAATGGAGCTGGAAAGACTACACTAATTAAATTGTTGTGTGGATTGTATAAACCAACTGAAGGAAAAATTTTATTAGATGGAGTGGATTTACAGTCTATACCGAGAAGCGTATTATTTGAAAAATTATCTGCGGTTTTTCAAGATTTTAGCATATTAGCAGCATCAATTGCAGAAAATATATCTTGTACTGATGATTTTAACGTAGGGAAAATAGATGAAGTTATAGCTAAAGTGGGATTAGCTGAAAAAGTAAAATCTCTTTCAGACGGAGTGTTTACAGAGATGACAAAGGAAATTTTTTCAGATGGTATATTGTTATCTCGAGGAGAAACTCAAAAGATATTGATGGCAAGATGCTTGTATAAAGATTCTCCTATTGTCATTTTAGATGAACCGACAGCGGCATTAGATGCTATAGCTGAAAATGAATGGTATGAGAGATATTCGTTACTATTTAATAATAAAACAGTATTATTTATTTCTCATCGCTTGAGTTCTACAAAATTTTGTGACCGAATTATTATGTTACATAAAGGTGTGATTGAAGAGGAAGGAACTCATGACGAACTTTTAAATAAAAATGGAAGATATGCTCAAATGTATAAGTTGCAATCATCGTATTATGAAGGATAGGAAAAATATGAAATTAAAACATTTTGAAGTCCATAAACAAGCGTGGAAAAGTTTAAGAAAAATTCTAAAAATGGATAGACAAATTATTTTTACTTCATTTTTTGAAGCTTTGTTAACAGGAATTTATCCTTATCTATCTTTATATATGGTTAACATTGTCATTGATGCACTTTTGAATAAAAAAACAAATGACTTACCACGAAATTTGATTATATTAATACTTTCTACTTTTTGTGTGGGTGTTCTGATTGATATTCTAAACTCTATCAATGAAGTCAAGTTAAAAAACGTTCATTATAAATTAATTTCTATGATTAATGAAAAATCAATGACAATGGACTATGAGGAAATGGAGAAAGGTGATTTATTGCAAAAGCTTTCGGATGCACGCTACGTGGTCGAACACTTAGGTGGTTATGATGTGTTTCTGAAATATTATACTATATTATTGGGAAAAGCAATGATTATCGGTTTTTCTTTGTTTATGATTGTTCAAATGTGTTTTTCACAAGCAAAGGAGCGGATAGTAGGAGTTTATGGCGTTTTATCGAATCCTTTTATTTCTTTATTAGTCATTATAGGTCTTGTGTTTTTTAATATTGTTGTCAGTTCGATGCTTTCGAAAAAAGCAAAAATTAAGACTGCAGAAGGTTATCAAAAGAAAATGAGTGTTGAACGCAGTTTAAATTATTATGTAGATAAGGTATTTAGTGATATTCGTTTTGGTAAAGATATACGAATTTTTCAAATGGCGGATTATATTCTTTCTTCATATACAAAAAGGCTGGAGTCGTCCATTATTTTTTATAATGAATTTTATGATGATGTTAGCAAAAACAAGGAAAGTTTTAGTAAAATTTTGATTTTTTTGATTCAATCTGTAGCATATGTTATCATTATTATTAAAGTTTACGCAAAATCTATTTCTATTGGAACGTTGTCCAGGTATGTGGGAGTGATTCTTCTTTTTCATAAATCTATTGGAGAATGGATTGAAATTAATCAAAAAATTTCTCTGCAAGTAGAATTTATTAAGATATTTGATGATTTTTTAGATCTAAAAAATAATAAGGAAAGTGGAAATAGGAAAATTCAATTTTTTGATGAAAAAAAATACGTGATTGAGTTTCATAATGTTTCTTATCGATATGAAAATGCTGAGCAGTATACACTAAAAAATATATCGTGCCGTTTTGATTTTTGTTCTACAGTAGGGATTGTTGGTTGCAATGGAGCGGGTAAAACTACATTTGTTAAGCTTTTAACCAGGCTCTACGACCCTACAGAGGGCTATATTACGCTAAATGGCATAAATATTAAGGAATATGATTATAAAAATTATTTGTCTTTGTTTTCTGTAGTATTTCAAGATTATCAATTATTTGCATTTCCTCTTGACGTTAATATTTCTACCGATTTCAAACCAAATGGTGTAAAGGTGGATTTAGCCATAAGAGAAGTTGGGTTGACAGGGCGAGTGGAACAATTATCAGCCAAAGCTAAGACGCCTCTATTTAAAATGGAAAAGTCGGGAGTTAATTTTAGTGGTGGCGAAGGTCAAAAAATTGCCATTGCTAGAGCTATTTATAAAAATGCGCCTATGGTTATTTTAGATGAACCAACAGCCGCATTAGACCCTGAAAGTGAGTATGAAATCTTTCAAAGAATGTCTAGGTTTATCCATAAAAAATCTGGGATATTTATTTCTCATAGAATGGGAAGTTGTAGATTTTGTAATGAGATATTAGTCTTTGATAAGGGAACAATTATTCAAAGGGGGAATCATGAACAATTAGTTCAAGATAGACTGGGGTTGTATTATAAACTTTATTTTGCCCAAGCAAAACACTATGGATAATTTTAAAATACGTTGCATATTAATTTAGTATTAGTATAAGTTGTAGATATTAGAAATAATAATGGGGGTGATATAAGAAATATATTTAATTTTTTTGCATTATTTGATATTGAAGTATAATGTAATAAAATTGATAATAAATCTGTTAATTTCAAGGTTAAAAAATATAGTAAAGAATATATTTTTAAAATAATAACAAATGAAATGACTGCAAGTTCAAGTGGAGTTATTTGTTGGATTTGTAAATATTATTTTAAGACATATTTTTGGGGTTCACATACTTATGGTAAAAATATTATTTGTGGTTCAAAGGTGTTTTATAACTATAAATTGAGAATTCCTATTTATGATATTTTTGTAGATGGTTTTGAAATAAATAAGTTGTTTCCAAATTATTTTATTAATGATTTAAATGCGTGGGAATTCGATGAGTTATATTTAATGGAGGAGTTGTATGTTCAATAATAAGAGTTTAATAAAAAGTAATTTTAAAATTATTTTTGTTATGAGTTTTTTTACGGTTATAAATACTATCTTGATATTTTTAATACCTGTTTCAATATCGTATCTACTATCTAGAATTAAAATGTACGATATTTATATGTTATTTGGATTTTTTTTAATTTTAGCTATTATAACATTGTTGATAAAACTATTTATTAATTTTCTCAAAAATAAATATAGTGTACTTTTTAGAACTAAATTAAATATGGACATATATAATGTATTGTTTAGAGTGAAATATGATAAACTTAATGAGAAAGGCATAGTTTATTTTATAGAAAGTATTAATATGGCTGTAAACAATATTAATACTTTTATGACACAAATGTTACCTAATTTATTTTCAACTATTTTGATGCTATTTATAAGTTTAGCTATAGTAGTATATTATTCATTTTATACAGCGTTGTTTTTATGTGTGTTGATATTTTTGCAATATTTTGTATTTAAGTATATAAATAAGAATTTAAGCGAAAAGAGTATAAAGCTTCAAAATGTATGTGCTAAAAATTTTTCATATATTTTATCTGTAATAGAAAATTTAGATTATTTTAAATCATATGGTTCTTTTAAAATATTTAAAAAACTATTAAAAGGTAAAGTCAAAGGTATTCATAGTATAAACGAAGAAGTAAATAATTATGCCGCTAATATGAGTAATATTTTTACAATATTTATTAATTTTTGTCAATATTTCTTATATTTATATTTTGGCTATGCTACACTTACAAATAGTTTGAAAATAAATAATTATATAT
>PDWI01006569.1_pt1 | contig 14534 bp, 9 predicted proteins | sample 1430891 | NCBI WGS metagenome assembly PDWI01 (sample SAMN01162508, study PRJNA174530) | Oral metagenome, whole genome shotgun sequencing project. | biome: Marine environment; feature: Marine mammal; material: Swab sample of the gingival sulcus; isolation source: swab sample of gingival sulcus...
TTTTGTAAAATTAAATTCTTAGCTACACTTTTTAGCGAAAAATACTGTAATTAACTGATATTCAATAAATAAAGAGAATTTGTAGCATGAACTTCCGTTTTAACAAAAAACAAAGATTTTCGAGACAAAAACAATCTATAAATAACTGACTACCAGAATATTACCACTTCATAAATGTACCTATTTATACTTTTTCCAAACTAAAAAGTTCGGGCAAAAATTGTCTGTAACTTATATTTAAACCTTTGCAATAACTCATCAATTCTGCAAGTGTAGCCCTATATTTATTTGTTTCAATTAGCAAAATAGTATTTTCATCTAAACCAGTTTTTGCTATTTTGTATTTCATAGAAAAACTTGATTTTTCGAGTGAAGATAATTCTTTCAATTCGTTAATTGTTAATTTTTGTATCTCAAAATCACTTTTTAAGTATTCATTATCAACACTTTTAGCATTTTTAGACCTCAAAACAGGCTCGCCAATTAAATCTTTTTTTATATCCAAAACACTTAACGACTGTATAAAATCATCTTGCTGTTCTATCGTTTTTTCTATGTGATTATTATCTGTCATCGCTTTCACTAAATGCTGTTACAACAATAATGTTATTATGTTTATCCACACTAAATACAACGGTCAAATTTTCTGACTTATTGCGCAATTTATCATTTTTTAATAAACCAACAAACAAGACTAAAAAAACAGCCACACACATAACCACCTGACCACCACCACATTAACACATCCACTTAGGCGTCAGCACCCAATACCCAAAACCCAAAACCCAACACCTACCTCAAGCGCCAGCACCCAATACCCAACGCCCAAAACCCAACACCCACTCCACTTACAAATTCTTAGAATTAAAAGTGATATATGGGATAAGCATTTCTTCGAGGGAGACCCCACCGTGTTGGAATGTTTCTCTAAAATATTTTGTAAATTGGTGATAATTTTTGGGGTAAACCAAATAATCTTGATTTTGCGCAAAAATAAATTTTGTAGAAACATTAGAGAGCGGCAATCCGGCCTCTTCGGGATTTTTAATTTCAAAAACCTCTTTGTTGTTGAACGCCAGATTTCGCCCCTGCTTGTAGCGGATATTCGTACTTGATTCGCGGTCACCCACAACTTTGATGTCATTTTTGACCAAAACAGAGCCATGGTCAGTTGTCAAAACAATTTTTACATCGAGTTTTGAAATTTCTTCGAGCAAATATTCCAAATATGAGCCTTTGAACCAAACCTCAACCAGCGAGCGATAAGCCTTTTCGTCCTTTGCCAAATCCTTTACCATTTGCAAATTTGTTTTAGCGTGCGAAAGCATATCAACAAAATTAAAAACAAAAACGTTCAAATCATTTGTCATCAACGAACGAACATTTTTAAGTCTTGTATTCGCAAAATCTTCGTTCAAAATTTTATGATACGAAATTTTTATATCCTGTCGATTTCGACTAAAAAATTCTTTTATCAAATCTTTTTCAAAATCGTTTTTGGTACCCTCGTCGTTTTCATATTTCCAATATTGAGGGTATCTTTTTGAAATATCCAACGGCAAAAGCCCTGCAAAAAAAGCATTTCGGGCATATTGAGTAGCAGTTGGCAAAATTCCGCTAATCACATTTTCGTGTTCGATGTTCAGATATTTATCAAAAATAGGTTTCAACACACGCCACTGGTCGTATCGCAAATTATCGACAACAATCAAGAAAATTTTATCCTTATTTTTGACCATCGGCAAAACACTTTTTCGCAACATTTCAAAAAGCATTGGCGGGCGTTGATTTTCGTCTTGTATCCAATTTACGTAATTATTTTTCACAAATCGACAAAAATTTCTGTTAGCTTCGTTTTTTTGCTCCAACAAAATCTCTTGCATTTGATTTTTTTCAGTTTTTTCGAGTTCAAGTTCCCAAAAAACTATTTTTTTATAAATATCAACCCATTCGTCAAAAGAATTTGCTTGATTTATGATAGTTCCGAGTTTTCTAAATTCGAGGAGATAATTTTGCGCTGTTTTTTCATCTATCAGCTGTTTGTTCTGCACGTTTTGTTTTATGGCAAGCAATATTTGGTTCGGATTTACGGGTTTTATCAAATACCCATCTACTTTTGAGCCTACCGCATCGTCCATCACCTCTTCCTCTTCGCGTTTTGTAACCATTATTACGGGCAGATTTTCCGAATATTTTTTTATAATTGGCAAAGCCTCCAAGCCCGAAAGTCCGGGCATATTTTCATCTAAAAAAACAATATCGTAATTATTCTTTTTTATTAATTCAAATCCATCTTCGGCATTATTTGAGGTCGAAACCTCGTATCCTTTTTGTTCCAAAAAAAGAATTTGAACCCTCAAAAGGTCTATTTCGTCGTCAATCCAGAGTATTTTTATTTTGTTCATTGTTGCATTTTTAATGTTTAATTTGCTTATCCCCAACTAAGGAACATCTACGACAAAACTTAGCGACCTACGGATTTAGGGGAATATTATAAAATGTTTTATCGCAAATTTCTTTTATCACGGCAAATTTACAAATTATCTTTTGAGTTTGCAAAAACTTGATTTTTTTTGCAGAAACAAAATGATTTTTACAATTTGGATTTTTTTGTCAAAAAAAGTTCGGAATTTTATTTTTATAAACAACATTTCAGAATTTTAAGAAGGAAAAGCAAATCACCATAAACAATTGAATACCAGAAGATTAAGACATTTAACAAAATCATTATGTCAATAAGTTTTTTTATAAAAAAATAAAACAGTTAAACATCTCACTTTTCTGATATTTTTTAACAACAAATGTTTCTTTTACGTTCTTTGCAGTTAATTTAAAAGATTTATAAAATATTTTCGGTTTTATAAAAAAGCCCCAATAACAATCTAATAATCAACAACTTAACCCTCAATTCAGCAAATAATTAAACGCGTCCAAAAAGGTCAAAATCCTCAGCCGAATAAATTTCAACATCGTAAAATTCGCCAATTTCAAGTCTTTTAGTTTTGTCGATAAGCACTTCGTTGTCCACTTCGGGCGAATCGTACTCTGTGCGCCCAACGTAATAATCATTCTCTTCGCTATCGATAATAACCTTCAATTTTTTCCCGATTTTTTCAGAGTTCTTATCTCGCGAAATATTACTTTGGAGTTCCATAATTTCCTGCACCCGTTCTTGCTTCACGTCATCGGGGATATTATCCTGTAAATGAGACGCTTTGGTGTTTTCTTCCTCCGAATAAGGAAAAACACCAAGTCGGTCAAATTTTGTATCCTCCACAAATTTATACAACTGATAAAATTGCTCTTCAGTTTCGTTCGGATAGCCCACAATCATAGTCGTACGAAGCGCAATATCAGGATTTTTGGCTCTAAAAAGCTGTATCAAATCACGAATAGTTTTTTCGTTGTGTCCCCGATTCATAGATTTCAAAATCTCCGAATTGATGTGTTGTAGCGGAATGTCGATATATTTACAAATTTTTTCACTTTCCTTCATCAAATCCAAAACCGGCGCCAAAAAGTTGGTCGGATACAAATAATGCAACCGCAACCACTGCAATTTGTCGATAGTTATCAATTTTTCGAGCAAATTTTTCAATTTATATTCCTTGTAATAATCCTTGCCGTAAAACGAAAGGTCTTGCGAAATCAACATAATTTCTTTCGCACCGTTTTTGGTCAAATTTTCGGTTTCTTCGGCTATTTCTTCGATAGATTTAGAGATGTGTCGCCCTCTGATTTTGGGAATTGCGCAAAACGAACAACTTTTGTTGCAACCCTCTGCAATTTTCAGGTAGGCATAATGCGCAGGAGTAGAAATAACGCGTTGTCGGCTGACTTTTTGAACATAATCGGTACTCATTGCATTCAGAATTTGTGGCAATTCGTTTACGCCAAAAACTCCGTCAATTTCCGGAATATCGGCAGTTATTTCATCGCGGTATCTCTCTGTCAAACAACCCATTACATAAACTTTTTCTATCATTCCGGCATTTTTTGCCTGAATATAATCAAAAATCGTTTCGATAGATTCTTCCTTCGAATCGTTGATAAATCCGCAAGTATTTATGATTGCAATATCGTTGTTTTCGACCTTGTCATCAAACTTTATTCTGAATTTATTTTTTTTCAAATGCGTTGCCAAAACTTCCGAATCGACCAAGTTTTTTGAGCAACCAAGCGTTATTATGTTTACTTTTTTTGACATAAATTTTCTGCAAATTAAAATAGTATTTTCCAAAAAATAAAATTAACAACAGATTCAACCGCTAATTGCGCTAACTCCTTCGTCATAACGATATAATAATCAGAGTTTTGTTGAACAACACTTTGTAAAATTAAAAGTTAAAAACCAGAAACTAAAACGCTGATTATCAATCAATTACACAAAGACATATATAACAAACTAATAATCAGCTACGAAAAAATACTGCGATTTAATTTTAAAAATCAACACCAAGCGACAAATGGAATTGTTTTGGGTGCGAATAAAATCCCTCTTTTCCCCAGCCCCAGTCCAATCGAATAAAGTAACCAAGAATTTTTGTTCTAATTCCAAATCCGTAACTATACACAAAAGGCGGTCTTTCGACATCAACAATAACGGTAAAAGGTTTTTGATTTACAATAATTGTGTTGTAAATATTTCGTTTGTCGTATGGCGACCAACCGTTCCAAGCCGAGCCAATATCCAGAAAACCAACAATTTGAAAATTATAAAAAACCGCAGAATTTACCGTATTATTTGCCAAAACTTGAATTATGGGCAAGCGAATTTCGTTGTTTATAACAGCAAAATTACTACCATTTCGGATATTTTGTTTAAAGCCGCGCATATTTGTTGCAACTGCCTGAAACATATAATTTTCGTCGTAATTTATGTTTACAGTTTTGTCAAAATAATAAAACGGGTCTAATCCGAAAGACAAATTTTGCCATTCATCTACGCCCCCCAAATAGTACAAAATTTTGCCCGAGCCAAGCGAACTACTGCCGGCAACACGTCCGGCATAAATCATATTTCTAAAAATCTTTTTGTAAAAACGAAAATCGGCGCCCAACACAACCGTGTAATCGTACTGCCCTTTCACCTGTTGATAAAATTCGCTAAACGCCTTAAATTGCATTCCTTCTTTGATGTTCAACGAATATTCTTTTGTGTTATCAAAAATATACTCAAATTTTGCGCCGGCATAAACGTCATATTTGTCCGGTTTTACAAGCGAATTGTATTCTGTCGATAAAAATATATTTCTATCGTACTTACCAATCAATGAGGCTCTTACCGCCGAAGTTTGATTGAACGGATAGCGCAAAATGTACATCAATTGATTTATTTTGGTTTTATTTTTTTCGTAAGGCGAAACTTTTTTGTTTTGGGTCTGCCGATAGTAAACCAATTGACGGTCGGTTCGTTTTTTTAGATTTTCTACACTAAAAAGATACTCCATCGAACCACCAAATCCCCACTTAAAACCGGCTAACAGTTTGTAATTATTGAAAAGTTCGTCGGCTCCAATTGTCGTAAACAAGCTCATGCCGGAGTTAAAGACAAACGGGCCTCCCGTAAACGGCTGATAGGTTTGATTTAGTCTGCCAAAATCAAATTTATTTTCAATTTCGGTAGCGTAAAATGTTGGGTGATAAACCCGCATTTGCGGAAATTTCAGTTTAGAACTGTCGTTTTCGGTCATATCTTCGTAAAATAATCTAAACAAAGTGTCTTTTTCTATTTCAAAAGTGTAATTATTTATATCAATTTCCGAAGAATCCGGCGTTTCTATTTTTTTATAATACAATGGTCTTAAACTATCTAATCGCCTTTTAACCAGCTTTTTATCTCGTTCTTTTTTTAATTTTATTTTAATTTCTTCTTGCCTTTCGTCAAAATATTTTTCTCTAAAATACGTAGGATTTTGCTCATAAGCAGGCGTTCCCAAATTCGCCAAATTGACCGACTGTTTATACATTTTGTACCTATCCTTGTCGTAAATAATTTCGCCTAACCGGCTTCTGTTCAAATCAAAAAATTCTATATTTTTCTTGTAATTAGAAACTTTCTTGCTTTTTGACACATATTTATAATGTACAGCCGTATCGACAAAACTTATTGTGCTGTCGAAATTCATCACGTATCTGCTCACAACTCCCGAAGAATCAGATAGATACATATATTGATTTGCCTTTAATCCAACAACTTGTGTTTCGTTAGAACTTTGAGTTGAAGTCAAAGAAATGGCTCTTTTTATATCTCCCTCAATATCAATATAATACAAATCGAGCGTGCGTTTCAATTCGCTGTTCATTTCGTACTCAGTACATTTTTTCAGAGTGTCGTTGCTACGGTTTGACGAAAAAATAATTCGGTTAGAATTGGGACTAAAAACCGGATTTAGGTCGTCTGCAAGGTCAAAAGTCAAACGCTGCATCTGACTCGAAAGCATATCGAACAAAAATATATCCGAATATCCGTTGGCAAGCGCCGAAAACACCACATAACGTCCGTTTGGCGAGTACGAAAACGACGTTACTTTGCTTATGTACGGCAAAATTTTCGATTTCAATGTCTGTTTGTCCAAATTGTAAGTCCAAAAAGTAACGATACTTTCTTTTTCTGTTGTGAAAGACAAAATTTTTCCGGTTCGATTGGTCGCAATGTACGGATAGCTGTAATCTACAATTTGTTCGATTTTTTGCCCCTCTTTGTATATTTTTTTCTTCTTTTTAGTTTTCGTATTGTATATAAAAACCTTGTATTTTCCGCCATTATTTTCCACAAAAGCAATATTATCGTCGGCTAATTTTACCCGCAAATTATTGTAATTTCTGCCTTTTTTTGTCTTAAAAAGTTCAGTATCGGGCGCAAGTGTGGTTGTATTTTTTATATTAAATTTTTCTTCGTAATAAATCTGCCAATTTAGGATAACGCTTTTCAAACTAATTCCCAAAACGAAGTAGATAGAGCTTTTTATACTTTTACTTATGCTACTGAAATACAGAATATTAAGTATTGCAGCTTCGGAATATTGGTCGGCTATGTAATACCAAAACGAATGCCCAACTTGTCGGGCTAAATTTTCGTCCAAATAGTTAAATTTGATACTTTTATTGTTTTCAACCAAATCCAAAACGCTGTTAAAAACCTCGACATCATAAGGTTGCGAAAAATAAGAAACAAAACCTTCCTCGAACCACACCGGCACGTTCAACAGAGCCGAGTTTGCAAGTCGGTCGGTAAAAGCCTTGCCGGTCAGCAATTTATTCAGACACAAACGTACAATCGCCGCCCGAATTTCTCTGTCAAATTTTTGGTGGTCACCCTCAAAATAAATAAAAACTTTGTTGTCTATAATCTTGTCTTTTCCGCCCGGATTTAGGTTAAAACCGGCATTTTCTAAGCCCAAATTACTTTGTCGGAAATCACTGATTTTATTATAAATCAAAAATATTATTTTTTCGTCAAACGATACCGAAAACCTGTCTTCGTATTCCTTCAAGATAGGTCCAATTTCGTCGGCTACATATTTCCCCAAATTCACACCACGCTCATAAAAATACACATCAAAATTATCGTACGGATAATATCGCCAATTGAACGGTTTGTACTGAACTCGATTTTGTCCAAAATACATTTTCAATCCGTTGTAATACTGCGCATGCCCTATCCCAAAGGACAATAGCAACAACATTAATGTAAAAACTTTTTTCATCTGTTTGTTTTTTGGGCTGTTGGCGGTTGGCCGTTAGCCTTTGGCTTTTTTCCCGCAAAGGGTGATATTTTTTTTCACAAAAACTTTACAAAGCTAATAAAATTTATTTGAATGAATATTTTTATGCAAAAAACTTTTTTTCAAAAAACAAGAAAAAAACGACAACCAAACTCATTGCGTACGCTCCAAAATATCGATAATAGCCTCAACCCATTCAGACGAATAATTCAACGAATCGACCAAATCCAAGCGTTCGCCACCTGCTTCGAGAAACATTTTTTTGTAATCAGCACCTATTTCAATCGTAGTTTCCAGACAATCAGCAACAAACGAGGGCGAAATAATTAGAATCTTCTTTTTGTTCTGCTTCGCCAAATCTATCAAAGTTTTATCCGTAAAAGGTTCTAACCAATCCTTGCTCATGCGCGACTGAAAACACATAGAGTATTCATTTTCAAACAGTTGCATTTTTTTCGCCAACAAAGCCGTAAGGTGCAAACACGAATGTTTGTAGCAATTTATAATTTGTTCCGAATGCGACACCGAACAATTGCAAGTAATATTTTTCAGTTGTTTGTGCCCCTTTTCGATTTGTCGTGTCGGCAAACTGTGATACGAAAACAAAATATGGTCATAATCCGTTAGTTCATAGCGTCTTACCTTACTAACAAACGCTTCGATAAAAGAAGAATAATGATAAAATTGTTCTATAAATCGGATTTTTGTTTGTTTCCATTTTTTTGTAAGTCGCAAAATTTTGTTGATGGTTGTTTGCGTAGTCGAACCACTGTATTGAGGATACAACGGAAACACAACAAGTTCGCTAAACTGCTCATTTTCAATTTGTTGCAACACATTTTTTAGCGCAGGATTTCCATATCGCATTGCATAAAAAACAGAATATTTATCTTGTTTATTTGATAATTTTTCTGCCAATTTTGCCATATTTGTAAGCAAAGGCGAGCCGTCGTTCGTCCACAAAAGCTTGTACAATTCGGTAGATTTGCGAACCCTAAAAGGAATGATTATAAAATTAACCAAAAATTTCCGCAATATCCAAGGCAAGTCAATCACGAGCGGGTCGTTCAAAAACTCTGACAAATATCGACGTACCGCCGGAGGCGTAGGACTGTCGGGTGTACCTACGTTTACTAATAATACAGCTTTTTTTGTTTGTTTTTTATCCAATTGTTTATTTATTTTTTTATTTTAAAAAGTCTTAGACACAACACCTAACCATCTCACCTCCAACAATATACACATTTTTAATTTAAAGAACCGCTAATTTTATCAGCCAACAACTTAGCCTGTCGCACACGATGCGGAATCCCAACCCCGTCTCGCAGATTTCCGGCAATATACAAACCTTTGTACTTGCGTTCCAAATTGTTCACTTCGTAGTAACGTTGCTCGCTATTTGCCCTGTATTGCGGGATTGCGTGTGAATACCTACAAATTCTAATCAAATCGGGCGTTGCTTTTGTTTGTAACATTTGCGCCACTTCGGGCAAAACAATATTTTTTATTTCGTCGTCATCTTTGTCGATAAAAGTAGGATTGTCCACCCCACCGGCAAAAACAGACAAAATAGTCCCCTGCCCTTTTGTTCTATTTTCAAACAAACTCGTTGGAAACAAAATCCCCAAAATCGGTCGTTCCTCTTTTTCGGGTATCAGTCCGCCAAACGCTTTCAGCTCTAAGCCGTCCCAATCCTTGTAAGCCAAAACGATATGCGCCAATCGGGCATATTCCAAGTTATTGATAATCTGCATTTTATCATCTTCCACAAACGGCAAAATTTCGGGCAAAGCGAACGAACCCACCGTCGTAATTACGTTTTCTGCTCGTATAGTTTCAGATTTATTATTTTTATTAAATTTAACCGTAAACCCCTGATTTTCAGGATTTACAGTAATTCCATCGGCATTCAAACAAATATTTTCGTCGCCCACAGCCTGCTCCAATGCTCTTATCAAATTTCCCAATCCTCCGTTTGCCGAAAAAACATCTCCGGTAGCCTTTTTTTCGCGTCCTTTTTTTCGCGGTTTTATCACAGCCCCGCCAATAAAACTGCCATACTTTTGCTCCAAATTGTACAATTTTGGCAAAGCAAAACGCGTGGTCAATTTAGCCGGACTTCCGGCATATATTCCTCGCACAAAAGGATTTACAGCATAATCCAAATAACTCTGTCCCATACGACGTAGCACCAACTCGGCAACAGTTTCGTCAGGATTTTTGCCACGTCTGCGAAAAGGTTCGCCCAACAATCTGATTTTATCGCTAAAAGTAAAAAGCGGGGTTTTTATTCCACCAATTATGCCCGACGGCAAATTCTCCCAAACATTATTTTTCCATATCCACCTAAATTTTGACGCCTGATTAGCAACTTCCAATTTGCACGCATCGCCCAAATCTTCAAACAATTCGACCAACTCCGGCGACGACAAAGCACCCGTACTCGGCCCAACTTCAAAAGTAAAATAGTCGTCTTTTTCTGTTTTTATGGCTCCGCCCACACGATTGGATTTTTCTAAAAGCACAAAATCTTTTCCGGCACGTTTTAAGTAAAAAGCTACTGTCAAGCCGGTCAAACCGCCTCCTATAATTATTGTTGTTTTGTTATTTGTCATTTGATTTCTATTAATTTGCAAGTATGCGTTTGGAATATTTTAAGTTTAAATATTTTTGACAATTCTATGTTTTTTGAGGTAGTCCAAATTGTTGGCAAATATATTATTTTTTTCAATAAATGATGTTTTTAAATATTTTTTCAACAAATAACTCAAAACTTTTTCGCCCAACACCAAAGACACCTAAAACACTAAAAACCAGACATTTAACCTCTAAAAACACATAAAAAAAACTAACCAAAAAATTTGATTAGTTCTTTTTATTCAAAACTAAATTAATAACTATTTTGTGCAAAAACAAAAATGTTTTATCACAAAATTATTTAATAACACCCAGTTCTTTACCTATTTTTTCAAAAGCATCAACAGCTTTGTCGATATGTTCTTTTTCGTGTCCTGCCGAAAGTTGTACCCTAATTCTGGCTTCGCCTTTTGGCACCACAGGATAATAAAAACCGGTTACATAAATACCTTCTTTGAGAAGTTTTGCAGCCATATCTTGCGACAATTTTGCATCATAAAGCATAATTGCAACAATAGCCGATTGAGTGGGCTTGATGTCGAAGCCCAATTTTGTAATTTTTTCTTTGAAATATTCGGTATTCCACATCAATTTATCTCTAAGCTCGGTTGTTTCGGTAAGCATATTGAAAACTTGTGTGGCAGCCCCAACAATAACAGGAGCCAACGAATTAGAGAACAAGTAAGGTCTGGAACGCTGACGCAACAAGTCAATAATTTCTTGTTTTCCGGTAATAAATCCACCCATAGCTCCACCAAGCGCTTTACCTAATGTGCTGGAAATAATATCCACTCTGTCCATAACATCGTGATATTCGTGAGTACCTCTACCGGTTTTTCCGATAAATCCGGAAGCGTGGCTATCGTCCACCATAACCATTGCATCGTATTTTTCGGCAAGGTCGCAAATAGCTTTCAAGTTGGCAATATCACCGTCCATCGAGAAAACCCCATCGGTAACAATCATTCTAAAACGAGCTTTTTGCGCCTGTTTCAGTTGCTCTTCGAGGTCGTTCATATCGGCGTGTTTGTATCTGAAACGTTGAGCTTTACAAAGTCGAATACCGTCGATGATAGATGCGTGATTCAGTTGGTCTGAAATAATAGCATCTTCGGCAGTCAAAAGGGGTTCAAAAATCCCACCGTTTGCGTCAAATGCAGCCGCATACAATATTGTATCTTGCGTTCCAAAGAACTTTGCAATTTTTTCTTCTAATTTTCTGTGCGTATCTTGTGTTCCACAGATAAAACGAACAGATGACATACCGTAACCTCTTTGTTTTAGAGCTTCTTGGGCGGCTTCTATAACTTTTGGGTGCGACGATAGCCCCAAATAGTTATTTGAGCAAAAATTCAACACAGTTTCGCCACTGGTTAGGCTAATTTCTGCTCCTTGGGGCGTATTTATTATGCGTTCTTCTTTATACAACCCTGCTTCTTTTATCGAAGCTAATTCTTCTGTTAAAAAATCTTTTATTTTACCGTACATATAAAAACCGTTTTTTTATTACATTAATATAATATATTATTTTAATTGTTTGTGGAAATGTGTATTGGCACCGAAAAAATCTTTGAGAAATCTTCGCCATTTTCTTTCATTACTTCATCGTACGAAGAGTAAATCCAATTTATTCTCACATCATTTCCATTCTTGTATATTTGGTCAAAAACCTTAATCATATTAGCTATTTGTCGTGCCGAAGACGAATTGTAATAGTCTAATTTTAAAGTGACCACAGTTTGCGGATTTGGTTCTTTTTCGTAGAGAGCCAACCACTCAAAGACTACCGAATAAAATTCGTTACTATCTTCGGGAATAGATTTTCCTTCAATAAGGAATATATTCTCTTGCTTACTGAAATGAATTAGTGGCAAAAAACGACTTCTACGTATTATCAAAGGTTCTAACATAATTAACTTTTCCACAAAGGAAGCAAAAAAATTTGTGCTAAAAAAATTTTTCTATTTATTTTTTATAAAAAAGTTTTATTGATACTTTTGTTCATATTTTTAAAAGGCAAATATGTCTAAGCAAAAATGTTTTTGAGTGGTTGATTTTCAACAAGAAAAGTGCTTTTGTTATATTTGATGCAAAACGAAAATTTTGTTTTTTTTGAAAAAGATTAAAGTTTTATTCTAACGATATAAACGCTTTGATTGAATTGGAAACTGTAAATTATGAATTATGAGTTGAAAATTGTGAACGGCGTAAGTTTTCACGCCAACAATTGAAAACGGCGTAAGCCCTCACAATAGTAATTACAATACTGATTTTCAATGAATTAGATTTTTTGATGCACGCATAACACACTCACAATCAGACAGTTATAAAGAAAAATATTAAATTACAATATTTTATAAAAAATAAATTTAGATGTCAAACAAGAATTTTATAGATTACATAAAAATATATTGTCAATCGGGCAACGGCGGTGCCGGTTCTGCCCACTTACGACGTGAGAAATACATACCCAAAGGTGGCCCCGACGGCGGAAATGGCGGTCGTGGCGGACATATTTATTTGCGCGGCAAAGCTGATATGTGGACGCTTTTGCATTTGCGTTATCAACGACATTTTAAGGCAAAACATGGCGAAAACGGACGGTCGGCAAACAAAACCGGTGCTAACGGAAGTGATATTATAATAGATGTGCCACTCGGAACGGTTGCAAAAAATGCCGAAACGGGCGAAGTGGTGTTGGAGGTTACCGAACACGACGAGCGAAAAGTTCTTTTGTCGGGCGGTCGTGGCGGATTGGGAAATACGAATTTCAAATCGGCAACCAACCAAACTCCCCGATATGCACAACCCGGCGAAGCCGGCGACGAGGCTGCGTTTATTTTAGAGCTTAAACTGCTTGCCGATATTGGGTTGGTGGGATTTCCAAACGCCGGAAAATCTACACTTTTGTCGGTTATAAGTGCCGCAAAACCTAAAATTGCGGATTATCCGTTTACAACGCTTACGCCTAATTTGGGAATTGTAAAATATCACGATTTTAAGTCGTTTATTGTGGCGGATATACCGGGAATTATCGAAGGAGCAGCCGAAGGAAAAGGCTTAGGTTTGCGATTTTTGCGCCATATTGAACGAAATTCGGCATTGCTGTTCGTAATTCCGGCTGATAGTGATGATATTAATAATGAGTACGAAATTTTATTGAACGAATTAAAAAATCACAATCCGGAACTTTTGGACAAAAAACGAATTGTTGCCATTTCCAAAATAGATATGCTCGACGATGAACTTATGAGCGACATTAAAAAATCTATCAATCTGAATGTGCCATATATTTTTATTTCGGCTGTCGCTAACAAAGGCTTAAACCAACTGAAAGACTTGCTTTGGGAGGCTGTAAATACTTAAAATTTCGTTAAATGGGAAGTAGTGAATTGTGAAGCGACGCTTTATTAAGGTAAAAGTTAAAAGATTAAAGATAAAATACTTATTATCAATAAATTAGAGTAAGAAGTAAATTATTTTAGAGGGGGAAGTTTTTGCCAAAAAAACTTGTTATTTCTGTTTATATTCAATTCTTTTTTGCGCAAGGAGTTTTTTCTCATTAGCAATTTCGTTTGCTGTTAATTTATACATTTCGGTAGCGAGTATGTGCATTTGTGTTGAAAACAGTTTAGGAATATTGTTTTCATCAAGTTCAAAATTTTTCTGAGAATTTTTTATTGCATTTTCAATTTCCAAAGGAGCTTTTCTTGGGTCAATCCCGCCTTTATGTTTTTTGCTTAAATATTTTTTAAATAATGAGCTGATTTTTAGTTCGTTTTTTGGTATATTAAAATCCGGAATATCCTCATAATAAGAGTAATACAACCAAATTTCAAAACAAGGATTACTTACGACAAGATTGATGTTGTTACTTTCGCATTTTTCCAAATTAGCTTTTATTTGTGTATAAAAATGGTCTAAATCCGTTACAACATTTATGCTGTCCAAAATGTCATCAGCTTTACTTTTTTCTTTTTCTTTTTTCACTTTGAGTGCAACATCAACCAATTTTTCAACATCTAATCCGCCAGTTCCCTTATCATCTTTTGCTATAAATTCGATAATTATTCTCGGAAAACTCTCGTTTCTGTTTTTGAAGAAATAAAAATAATCTTTTTCCCGTTTTTCGCCTCCCGAAACAATCACAAAAAGCGATGGGTCTAAGTT
>PDWI01006570.1_pt1 | contig 14533 bp, 6 predicted proteins | sample 1430891 | NCBI WGS metagenome assembly PDWI01 (sample SAMN01162508, study PRJNA174530) | Oral metagenome, whole genome shotgun sequencing project. | biome: Marine environment; feature: Marine mammal; material: Swab sample of the gingival sulcus; isolation source: swab sample of gingival sulcus...
AAGGAAAAGAGTTGCCCTCTTCTTGGGATAGTCAGCATCTTTTGACCGTTACCGGAAGTAAGGAGTTTAAGAAAAATTGGAGGGTTGGATTCAAATGGAGATTTGTAGGAGGATTGCCTTATACGCCTTATGATTTAGAGAAGTCGGAAAATATAAAGGCGTGGAGAGTATTGGGAAAACCATATTACGATTATTCAAGAGCAAATAGCGAGAGATTGAAATCATTCCACCAACTGGACTTGAGAATTGATAAAAACTTCTTTTTTAAAAGCTGGTCTCTAATGGTCTATCTTGATGTGCAAAATGTCTATAAGTTTCAAAATGAAGGACAAGATTATGTCGTTAGGAAAAAAGATGACAACGGCGAATATCTTACTAAAAATAACGGCGAGGATTATATATTGGAAAGAGTAGAAAATGTATCGGGCGTTTTATTACCTTCGATTGGTATTATGGTAAAGTGGTAGTTTAATGGTTAATTGTCAATGGTCAATTGTTAATGCTCTCTGACGGATGCAAAATAAGGTTTTAAGGAAACAATAAGTTAAGGAATTAATGTTTTAATGAGGCAATAATTTAAGGGAATAATTATCTTTGTTAAAAATATTGCAAGCTAACGGCAAAAGGCAAATAGCCAAAATCTAGTATTAATTCAAAATTATGGATATAAAACTAAAAATTATTGTATTGTTGTCGATGTTTCTTTTTGTATCAAGAGTTGAATCTCAAGATACAATAGTGTTATTCGATGATTCTTATTTGAGAGATGATGCAAAAGCAATAATCATTTGTAATTGTAGCATCGAAAGTATAAATAGTGATTGGCAGAACCGGAAGGAAGGTGCTTTAATAGGAGAAACCTTCTTTAGTTTTTACAATTCTATTGACAGTGTTAGGCTAGGCGAAGGTTACAAGGTTTTAAATACAAGTACCGACAGAGATTACCAGTTATTTTTTACACAGCTTCCTTTGGTAAGTATCACTACAGATAATGAGATACAAGACGAATCGAGAGTATTAGCTCATTTTACATTACTGGTTGATGGCGAAAAATCCGTTTCACAAAAAATAGGTATTGAGTATAGAGGTGGTTGGACTCAAACCTTGGATAAAAAGTCTTTTAGAATAGAGTTTTGGAAAGATGATAACGGCGATAAAACAAAGAATGTTGAATTGCTCGGTATGAGAAAAGATGACGATTGGAATCTTCAAGCTCTGACCAACGAGCCCTTACGAATCAGGAGAAAAACCGGACATCAACTATGGAAACAAATGCACTCAATATACTATAGCGATGAAGAACCTAAAGCGGTAAATGGCATAGAAACGGAGCATGTCGAATTGTTTTTGAATAATGATTTCAGGGGCGTTTACGCTCTTGGAGAAAGAATAGACAGGAAGCAATTAAAACTTGTAAAATATGAGGATGCGATAGAAGGAGAGCTTTACAAAGGAGTAGACTGGGATGACCCTATATTGTTTAAAGGGCTTAAAAACTATGATAACGATAGTGATCGTTGGGGTGGATTTGAGTATAAATATCCCGATAAAATAGATTGGAACAATATGTACAATCTTGTCGATTTTGTTGTGAATACTACAAATGAACAATTCTATAATGATTATAAAACTAATTTTCAATATGACAATATCGTCGATTATTTCATATTTATTAATATCATAAGAGCTCTTGATAACACAGGAAAGAATATTTATTTCGCAAAATACAAATCGGGTGAACCATACTTTTTTGTTCCTTGGGATTTAGATGGCATTTTGGGCACTAACTGGAGAGGGCATCTTGATAATACGACAAAAGGTCTTTTGTCCAATGGATTATACGATAGATTGTGGCACGATTGTAGTGATACCGGATTTAGACAATCTCTTCAAGAAAGGTGGGCTTACCTCAGGGAAAACACACTATCCAAAAGCAATATTATGAGCCTTATTCAATCAAACTTTAATTATCTAAAAGATAATGGCATTTATGATAGGGAATCTATTGCTTGGAGTGATTATGACAAAAATTTTACGGATATAGAATATATTTCCAACTGGTTGGATAGACGATTAGAATATTTGGATAGGAAGATATTGGAACCTTGTTATCCTGTCTCTGACAATACTCTATCTCTTAGATATATTAATTTTTACCCCAATCCTACTTGTGATTTTATAAACTTTGATAATGTTGACAATGCAATAAAAGAAGTTAAAGTTTATGATTCTTTTGGACGATTAGTTCTAAGATTTTCAACAAAAGAGGGCGAAAATAGATTGCCGGTACGCGGTCTTGCCAAAGGTCAGTACTATTTGCATTTTATGGCAAAAAATACGACTAAAGTGGTGAAAATATTGGTTTTTAAATGATCTTTTATGATGAACCAACAATTATTAAACACATAGCATAATGATGATAAAGACGGAAGACCGAAGTCGGAAGACGGAAGACGGGAGCAGTTTTAATGGTTAATTGTCAATGGTCAATTGTTAATGCCCTCTGACGGACGCGAAATAAGGTTTTAAGGAAACAATAAGTTAAGGAATTAATATTTTAATGAGGCAATAATTTAAGGGAATAATTATCTTTGTTAGAAACATTGCGAGCCAACGGCTAAAGGCTAACAGCCAAAAGCCCAAAAACATAAACAGATGAAAATAAATAATAACATGTTGAAAGCATATATCGTAAGCATTGGTGACGAATTGCTAATCGGTCAGGTTATTGATTCAAATTCTGCCTATATCGCCGATAAATTGACGGAAATTGGAGTGGAGGTGCGAAGAGTGATAAAAATAAAAGATGAAGAAAAAGATATTATTGATGCCTTGCAGTTTGGTACCGATGATGCTGATATTGTGATTACCACCGGTGGCTTAGGACCTACGGTTGATGATATTACTAAAAAGAGTTTTGCCAAATTTCTCGATGTGCCAATGGAATTCAATCAAGAATTTCACGATAAAGTCAAGGCGTATGTTACTATGCGAGGCGGTAATATGGATAAACTCCTCTTTAATTACAGTCATTTCCCCAAAGGCACAAAATTTCTTACAAACAATGTTGGCTCTGCTCCGGGCATGTTATTTTATAAAAATGATACTACGGTTATTTCCCTGCCCGGTGTCCCGAGTGAAATGAAAGATATTTTTGAAAACGAAGCCTTGAAATTGCTTACACAAAATATCGGTAGTTTTTATATTTCTAAAAAGACCATATTAACAAGTGGTGAATTGGAGGCGGTCATCGCTCAAAAACTTATGCCTATCGTTGACGATTTGCCTGAAAATATGTCAATAGCTTATCTTCCAAACCATGGGAGAGTAAGGGTGCGATTGATGGCAAAGGGAAAAGACAAAAATGCTTTGGATAATCAGATTCGAGAGTACACCGATAAAATAGAGGAAGTGATTGGTGACTTGGTATTCGGTTATGATGATGAATTACTGGAGAGTACTATCGGAAAATTACTGCAAAAACAGCATCTTACGCTTGGTACTGCGGAGAGTTGCACAGGAGGCAATATTGCTGCTAAAATAACGTCTATTTCCGGGGCATCGCAGTATTATGTGGGTAGTGTAGTGGCATATTCTAACGAGGTTAAGAAAAGAGTTCTGAATGTTAAAGAAAAGACACTCGTGGATTTTGGGGCAGTTAGTGAAAACACAGTTGTAGAAATGGTTAAAGGAACTTTGAAATCTCTCAATTGTGATTATGCTATTGCGACTTCGGGGATAGCCGGTCCAACAGGAGGTACTGAAGAAAAACCTGTGGGGACTGTTTGGTTAGCCTGTGGAAATAAAGATAAAATAGTGACTAAAAAATTGCAGCTTGGCAACAATAGACAAAAAAATATAGAGATAAGCTCGGTATTAGCCTTAGACTTGTTAAGGAGGATGTTGGTCGGGGTGTGATGTAAAAAAAATGAGGCTAATCTTGTAGGTTAACCTCATTTTTTAAGTTATTCAAAGGTTTTTTATAGACTATTTTGTCAACTTTTCAAATATTTCTTCCATTTCGTATTCGTCGCCCGGCTTAAATCCTGTATGGTCAAATACGATATTTCCTTTTTGGTCTAAAATAAAAGTTTGAGGTATGAACGAAAAGTTCATCGCTTTCATAAGCTCGCTATTAACATCGCTAAGTATGGTAAAAGGCCATTGTTTTTGAGCGACTAACGGCTTTACTTTCGCCAATTGTCTGGCATTATCAACAGTAATTGCTACTATTTCCAAATCGTAATTTTCGACCCAATCTTCGTATACTTCGTTGTAGATGTCCAATTCTCTTTGGCAGGGTACACAATAAGTCGCCCAGAAACTCAATACCGTTATTTTTCCATTATTAACAAATTCATCGGTATTTACAACCTTACCATTCAAGTCTTTTATGTCGATAGAAGGTATTTTTTTATCACTTTTAAATGCAACCATTGCAAACACGGAAAATACCAATAATAAAACTCTTACGTTCATTTTAAAATTTTTAAAGTTAGTAAATAAATAATTACAACAAAATAATGTAATAAAAGCCCACAAAGTTACACTAAGCACTAATATTAACGAAATTTTAACCCAAAAGAAATCAACGTTAAAAAAAAATCAAATAAAAATACTCTAATTCAGTTATTAACGTTATTGAAATTGTTCGCTGCTTTTATGTCGTCATATTGGCGCAACTCAGCGTGGTTTGTTATTAGTGTTATTATCATTTGATTCTTTCCTAAAACCTTTGTTTTTAGATAGGTGTTGGAAAGTGGTTGCTATTTTTAACCATAACCCTATAGTTGTAGTAGAGGTTATTGGATAAATGAAAAAGATACGAATGAAGTTTATTAAATATGTTTTAGGTTTTATTTTTGTCGGGGTATCATTTTTTGCTATAGATTCTTTTGCGAGAAATATTAATCCGGAGGATCCCTACAATTATGTATCGGAAAATGTCGTGGAGAGAGATACTATACCTCCCAGATACGATGATTTTATTAACGATACCATCAAAAATCCCTTTGATCTCAAAGATCCTAACATCGTTGAGAAAAATGTGGAATACGATCCTGAGTCCGGTTTGTATATAATCACTGAAAAAATAGGAGACGACTATTTTAGAGCACCTACTTATATGACATTTGAGGAGTATTTAAAGTGGAAAGACAGGCAGCAGAGAATTAATTACTTTAGTCAGTTGTCAGGTTCGGGAAGTGGGAATCGCAGTAAAAGAGGTATCGTAGACCCTGCGTCTTACGTCGATGTTAAGAAAGATTTGATAGAAAGACTTTTTGGAGGTAAAGAAATAACGATTAAACCTCAAGGGAGTGTACATCTTACTTTGGGAGCTTCGCGCCAAATCATGGATAATCCGCGTTTTGAATTAAGGGCGCAAAGAACTTGGAATCCTATTTTCGATGAAGGAATACAGGTGAATGTAGAAGGTGGTATCGGAGATAAGATGAAGTTGAATTTCAACTATAACACCAAGGCGAGTTTTGATTTTGATAATAAGATAAAATTGAAATACGATAGCAAGGATTTTAACGAAGATGCTATCTTGAAGACCATAGAAGCCGGAAACGTAAGTCTTCCCTTGCGTGGAAACCTAATACAAGGGGGACAAAATTTGTTTGGTATAAAAACAGAATTGCAGTTCGGGCATTTGAGATTGACCGCTATTGCTTCTCAGCAACGTTCCGAGCAAAAAAATATAACTATTGACAAAGGTGCGGTAAAGCAGGAGTTTTCAATTACACCTGATAAGTACGATGAGAACAGACACTTTTTTGTATCGCATTACAATAGAAAGTCATATGAAGATGCCTTAGTTGATCTTCCTAATGTCAGAACACCTTTTAGGATAACCAGAATAGAGGTTTGGGTTATTCCCGAAAGAAATCAGACACACGACTTGAGAGATATTTGTGCGATAGCCGACTTGGGAGAAGGTATAGAACTGTCTAATCCAAATGCCTTATATCCGCCTAATACATCACCTTTTTATCAAGATTATAAGAGAGATCCTAATATAATACTTCCTGATAATAATGTCAGTACGTTTTATTCAGGTAATCAAGGTAATCAGGGGCTTAAAGATGATGATAATGCCAGATTGAAAGTAAATATTTCCACTCAGTTGGAGAATAAATATAAGATGAAGTCGGGTAGGGACTTTGAGATATTCAAAGGAAGAAAACTATCGACTTCAGAGTATTCCTACAACGATAAACTTGGATTTATATCTTTGAACAGACCGCTTCAACCGGAAGATGTGTTGGGGGTTTCGTATGAATATACCTATGCTTATGGTGATAAAGCGGATAGTTTGTTTCGCGTTGGTGAATTTAACGAAATGTCAGATACTACCGGCAAGTTGATGTATGTGAAATTGCTTAAGAGTAAATCGCAAAATCCGAGTTTGCCGGAATGGGATTTGATGATGAAAAACGCCTATTATATCGGAGGTTCTAATATCGACAGAGAGAGCTTTAAGTTGGATATTTATTACGAGGATGTAGATGGAAGCTACAAGAGGTATATTCCTCATAGTAGTTTGGCTGATAATATGCTTTTGAAGATATTCAATCTTGATGAAATCAACGTTTTGGGCGATAGACAACCTGATGGTATATTCGATTATATACCGGGCGTTACCGTGATTCCCGGCTCGGGAAGTATCATGTTTCCTGTTTTGGAACCGTTTGGAAAATCTTTGGAAGAGTATATCGGGGCAATTGATCCGGCTTTGGTAGATTCGTTTACATTCAGTGAGTTGTATGATACTTCTATTGTGGTTGCTCAAAAAGATTTGGAGAAAAATAAATTCTTTTTAAAAGGGGAATACAAATCATCTCAATCTTCTGAAATTTCCTTAGGTTCTTGGAATATTCAAGGAAATCCTATAGTGACCTCAGGAGGTAAGACATTGATAGAGGGCGTGGATTATGATTTGGATAGAGGTGCCGGAAAAATAAGAATAATAAATCCTGCGATATTGCAATCCGGTCGTCCTGTGAATGTAAGGTTTGAGGATAATTCTTTATTCAATCTTACCCAAAAGAATATGTTGGGACTTAGGGCTGATTATGAGATATCGAAAAACTTTAATGTCGGTGCTACGTATATGCACCTTTTTGAAAGACCTTATACTCAAAAGGTAAGTTACGGAGATGATCCTATAAATAATAGGATGTTCGGTTTGGACATGGATTATAGCACGGAAGCAGATTGGCTGACCAGAGCCATTGATAAATTGCCATTGATAAGTACCAAAGCAAAATCACAAATTCATTTTAGTACTGAAGTGGCAGCATTAAAACCCGGACACTCTTCTGCCATTAACGGTTCAGATGAAGAGAGCAAAGGTGGACAAATAATCCTTGATGACTTTGAGGGAGCTTCGGTAAAATTATATTTGAACACTGAAAATGATTGGATTTTGGCAAGTACGCCAAAATATCCCGAATTGGAATTTCCCGATGGCAGCGATACCACATTGGCGTATGGAGCTAACCGTGCATTGCTGAACTGGTATGTGGCAGAAGGCGGCTCGAGATCGGGAGGAGATAAGAGCGATCCTTACTCCAGATTGGTGCTGAGAAAGGAGCTTTTTGAGACACAAATACCTGCGGGTACTTTGCCAGATCTTCGAACTTTTGATATAAACTTTTATCCGAGTGAGAGGGGACCTTATAATTTTGATATACCCAATGGCTATCCGGGAATATCCGATGGAATAGAATGGGATAATACGACCCAAATGCTCAAGCTTAAAGATCCTGAATCGCGTTGGGGAGGTATGATGCGATATATGAGATTTAGCGATTTTGAGAAGCTAAATATGGAATATGTTGAATTTTGGATGTTGAATCCATTTATTGAAACAGATGAAAGGAAACACGATATCAGTGAGATGGGAGAAATTGTATTCAACTTGGGAAATGTATCAGAAGATATATTGAAAGATGGACTACAGTTTTATGAAAATTCTATTTCTGAAGATGGTAGTTATGTGCCGGAAACAAAAACTATTTGGGGTAATGTGCCTAACGATACGCCTTTAGATGATGCATTTCCAAACAATCAGAACCAAATAGATTCTATGGACTTGGGATTGGACGGATTGGATGATGCCGGCGAGGGTGTTCGTTATTCCGCATGGATACAAGAGTTGAAAGATGCTTTTGGTCCTCAGGTATCTATTGGTAATGATGTGGCAAATGACAACTGGGTTTACTTTGGCTCAAGTGAATTAAGTGATAAGTCACTACTCGAAAAGTATAAGAAATATAATAATACTCAAGGGAACTTCCCTAATAGAGATAAGGGAGAGAGGCGCGGAAGGCTTAGACCTGACAAGGAAGAAATGAATGATAATAAGTCCTTGGATATAAATGAATCTTTTTACGAGTACAGAGTAAAACTCCCGATTATGAACGGTATCAACGGTATGGAAATAGATACCACCGATAATCTGGTAAAAAGATATATTACCGATGTTAAGAAGGTAAAGCCTTCAAATGGAGATGAAGAACTTTGGTATAGATTTAGAATCCCGATTGATCCCGATAAGCAATTTGCAAGAAATGGAATCGACGGCTTGAGGTCTATTCAATTTATGCGTATGTATTTCACAGGTTTTAAGACTCCAAAGACTTTCAGGCTTGCAGAATTTGGTCTGGTTAGAAATCAATGGCGTAAAAATATATATTGTAAAGGTGAAAATGTTCCTCCGAATTTGAATGTGGATGTTGTCGGTTTTGAAGAAAACCAGAGTAAAACACCTTTTGGCTATAGAACTCCAATCGGTGTTAAGAGAGAAAGGCTTTTGACCAACTATGAGAATATCGTTCAAGATGAGAAGTCTTTATCTTTAAAGTTTTCAAATCTGAGAGATACCTGTGCCGTTGCAGTGTACAAATTTACCAATTTTGATGCTCGTCTCTTTAAGCGCATGCAATTATACTCTCACGCCGAAAGTCAAAATATATCTGACGATACCGATTTGAGGTTGTATTTCAAGATAGGTAAAGATTTTGAAAATAACTATTACGAATATGAAATCCCGTTGACATTTTCTACACCGGAAGGAGGAAATACGGATGAAAATATATGGCCCGACTCCAATGATTTGGATATAGAATTAAGGGATTTTATAGATCTAAAATTGGAAAGGAATAAGAATAGCATACCGCTGTCTTCGGTTTATGTTAAGCAGGATACGGATAATTCTAAAAATCCGGAAGCCTTGATTAAAATCAAGGGAAATCCAAGCTTAGGGTATATAAAACAGATGGAGATAGGTGTTCGTAACTATGGTAATACACCGATAGAAGGAGAAGTGTGGGTGAATGAATTGGTTTTAGGTGGTCTGGAAGAGAAGGGTGGTGTAGCGGCAACTGCCAATTTAGATATTGGATTAGCCGATTTGGGAACTTTCAATGCTGCTTTCAATTATTTGAGTGTCGGATTTGGAGCATTGGATGAAAAATTGGCGGAAAGAAGTTTGGAAGAAGTTATGGATTATGACTTATCAACATCTATTCAATTAGGAAAATTCTTCCCAAAAACTTGGGGTGTGAATCTGCCTCTATTTATGCAGTACGGGCAGACGATTAGAAAACCTAAATATGATCCTTACGATCTTGATTTGACGGTTGATGAGAAAGTCGCCAATGCTGCTACTCCTGAGCAAGCGCAAGACTTTAAGGATAGAGCCTTAGATGTAGTTACTATTAAGTCATTGAACTTGGCTAATTTTGGCGTAAATACAGGAAGTACCAAATATCCTTGGTCTCCTTCAAATTTGAAATTGGGTTATTACTACACTAATAAAAATTATAAAAATCCGATAGTTGAAAACGAAGATGAGACCGACCAAAAAGTAACACTTGATTATACTTATTCTATGGGTAATAAGTATATAAAACCTTTTAAAAAGGTAAAATGGATAAAGGCTAAGGTCATAAAAGATATACATTTTAATCCGTTGCCCAATTCTTTCTCGTTTAATACTCAGCTTAGAAAGTTCGATAATCAAAGGACGTTGAGAGAATCGCAGGGAGAGCCTAGATTTACTTTTGAAGATAAAAGGTTCAATTGGGATAGGAACTACTCTATGAGGTGGAATTTTACCAAAGATTTAAAATTGAATTTTACAGCTAAACAAAATTCAATTGTAGATGAATATAAAAAGTATGGAGCCACTTCGTTTTATGTAGATGAGTATTTTGATGGAGATGAAAGCAATCTATTGCAAAAAACCGAACAGGAACGAAACGACTATATGTGGCAAAATCTTAGAGATTTTGGAAGACCAAAGTCTTATTTTCACGCTGTAGATGTTTCGTATAAGTTGCCGCTTAAAAATATTCCGTTTTTGAAATGGATAACGGTTAATGCCAATTATAAATCTACTTATGATTGGATGGGCGTTTCTCCTTCGATGGAAGAAAGCTTGGGGCACACGATTGCCAATACACAAAGGTCTTCGCTTGATGCCAGATTTGATTTTAAGAAATTGTATAAAAGTGTTAAATACTTGAACAGTATAGATAAGGGTTTTACAGGCAAAAAGAAGGCTAAAAAACGAAGATCTCGAACAGATGGTAAAAAGTCTGATAAGAAAAAGAAGAAAAGAGAGCCTTCTGCGGTAGAAAAAATAGTATTGAGACCTCTTTTGATGTTTAGAGATATAAAATTGAAATTTGATGTTGATAGAGGTACGACGGTTCCCGGTTATAGATTGAGACCCGAATTGTTGGGTACAACCAATGATTTTAGTTCTCCGGGTTTTGATTTCGTGGTCGGTGGACAGCCTGATTTCGATGGCGATTGGCTTATAAACGGAGCAAATAACAATTGGTATGTAACCGATTCACTGTTCAACAGTCTGTATTTGCAAGATAGTAGGTTAAATTTGAGTGCTAAGGTGAAACTGGAGCCTGTTAATCATTTGAAGATAGATATTGAGTTCAAAAAATCATTTACATTAGATAGGTCAAGGCAATTTAATGCTATTAATAAAAAGTTCTATCATAAAATGGATAGAGGTTCGTTTGAGGTTACCTATATGGCATTTAATACCTTGTTTACTAGTGACTATGAAACATTATTTGATAAGTTCTCAAATTCAAGGGCAGAAATTTCTCATAAGGTAGCAGAATTGAAAGGTGCTAACACGTCGGAGAGTCATGAAGATTACCCTGATTATGCTAAAGGTTATGGGCCACAGAGTCAAGATGTATTAATACCTGCTTTCCTTCATGCTTATACCGGTGCAGACATCAATGATGAAAAGACTTACGATATTTATAATACAATTAAAAGCAACACGTATATTCCAAAACCTAATTGGAGAATAGAGTATGATTTGAATAGATATTCGTTTTTAAAAGATATTTTTTCCTCGTTCAAAATTAGTAACGGATACAAGTCAATGCTTAAGGTAAGTTCTTTCCAGACTGATTTGAATTGGCAAGAGGGAGCGTTTATCGTTGATGGTAATGAGCATAATTATTACTCGGAGTTTATCATACCATCTGTTGTTTTAGATGAGCGATTTGAGCCATTGATTGGTATTGATATAAAGACAAAATCTGATTTTTCAGTTAGGTTTGACTATAAAAAATCCAGAAGTTTGTTGTTAAGCCAAAGATCATTGCAACAGACTAGAGCAGAAGAGATGGTGTTAAATGTCGGTTATTTGGTCAAAAATGTGTACATCCCGTTTTTGATGAAAAAACCTAAGAAAAATAAAAGGAAGAGAGGAGATGATGACGATTTGCCAAAGCCAAAGCGTAAAAGTACTTCCAATAATTTGAGGGATTTGCGTATATCTTTTGATATGTCATTAAGAGATAATGAAGTGAAAGAATATTTATTTGATAAGGGTAGGAACGGTAAACCGACTCATGGAAATTATCGAATATCAATAGCTCCTACTTTGGAGTATAACATTACGGATAATTTTTCATTGCAAATGGATTTTAGCTACGATAAGACTATTCCTTACGTAAATAACTCGTATCCTTCGACTAATTATAGGGGGACTGTTACTGCTAAATACTCTTTGAAGTAGGCTTGTGTTTAATTATACCACTATAGAGTGTGTGTAATTTTGAAATTGGAACGGAATTTGATATTAAAAAGGAGGTGTGATTTGTGATTTTGATGATTTTTGTGTGGAGTGTAGATTTTAAAAAAGTTTAAAATTTGTGTTTGTGTTAAAAAAAAATAATAAGATGCAGAAAAAATAATGTTACTTGTTTGTTGCTTATTAAATATATTTTATTTATTAATAAGTTTATAAATACTTCTATTTTATAGAGCTAAAACAGATATATTATTTTTTAAATATATTAAAAAAACACAAATTGTATAATATTTTTTTTTAAAACCTGTTCAATCTAAGGTGTTGGTTTTGGTTTATTTTACAGCAATTTTTTTTTGCTGAGATTAAAAAAGAATTTACCTTTACGCGCGTTTTAAGAATTTTAAGTTAAATTATATTTAGTTAACTATGAAAAAAGCAACGATTTTCTTACTGGGATTTACTCTTTTTATTTTGTTATTCTCTTCATGTGGAAGAAGGGAGTCAGGACAGCTTGTTGGGGTTCAAGATAGACCTTCTTGGAAAGGTATTAACCCTTATGGTATGGTTTATGTTCCTTCAGGTTATATGCACATGGGGCAAGATGATAGTGATATGTTTCACGAGTATATAAAAAGACCTAAAGCTGTTTCTATCAGTGGTTTTTACATGGATGACACTGAGATTACAAATAATGAATACAGACAGTTTGTATACTATGTCAAAGATTCTATAGCTCATGTGATGTTGGATGATGTTTATGAGGATGACAATATAGATTGGGAAGCCGAGATAGATTGGGAAGACGAGTCTCTTGATGATATGTTCTATCAAGGAGATATGATGATAAACGGTAAGAGGGAATTGGATACTCGAAAGTTGGAATATACTTACGAGTGGTTTGATTGGCCTAAGGCTGCAAATACCAAAGATGTTACAAATAGAAATGAATTTATAAATAGAGAAACTGTAAAGATTTATCCGGACACACTTGTATGGGTTAGAGATTTCTCATATTCTTACAATGAACCTTATACAAGAAATTACAATTGGCACCCTGCTTTTGATGATTATCCGGTAGTTGGTGTTAACTGGAAAATGGCGAAGGCTTTTAGTCATTGGAGAACTAAGTACTATAATGCTTTTAGTGGAGCTGGTGTTAATACCGAAGAGTTTAGACTTCCTTTCGAGTCTGAGTGGGAATGGGCAGCTAGAGGTGGTCATGAGAGGACTACTTTCCCTTGGGGGTCTTACTATGCTAGAAATGCAAAGGGATGTCCGTTGGCTAACTTTAAGCCCGGAAGAGGAAATTATGGAGAAGACGGGGGTATGTACACAGTAAAAGCTGATGCTTATTTCCCTAATGATTTCGGATTGTATAATATGGCGGGGAATGTAGCAGAATGGACAGAAACAGCGTTTTTCCCTTATGCGTATCAAGTGGAGCATGATTTGAATCCAAACGTTACTTATAATGCCAAAGAAGACGATCCTATCGCTCTTAAGAGAAAAGTTATTAGAGGAGGTTCTTGGAAAGACATATACTACTATATGCAAAACGGAACAAGAGATTATGAGTTTCAAGATACAACCAAGTCATACATTGGTTTTAGAGGTGCTTTGACGTTCTTGGGAAGATCTATAAATGACTTTAACTAAAAGCAAACTGAGAGTTTTTATTATTTAATATAAGCAACGAAAAAATTTAATCTATTAATTAACAAAAAAAATGTATTATGAATTTCTTACACACTAAAGGTTTTAAGTACTTTAAGAATTTGATCATCGGTGTAGCTGCCGCAGTTGTTATGCTCGGAGCAATGGGTAAATTGACTAATGCCTCTTGGGGTAATTTGGCTATTACTGTCGGTCTTAGTACCGAAGCGTTTATCTTTTTTATGTTGGGTGTATTAGGACCTGAAAAAGATTATTATTGGGATAAGTTGTATCCGGGTCTTGATAACATAAATTCAAAAATGCAGCCTTTGGTAGCCGGTGGAGCAGCTGGTGGTAAGGGACTTAACGCGGAGCTGGTAGAGTCTAAGTTGGGTACCATGTTGGAAGAATTGCAAACTATGTCAAAGAGTTTGGGGTCTCTTAGAGCATTGCAGGAAATAGATTTCTCAGAAACTGCAAAGAATGCTAAGTCAATGCATAATTTCTATACTAAGATGAATGATGCCATGAAGATATTGAGCGAAACTGCTGAAGATACAGCTAAGTATAAAGAGCACATGTCTTCTTTGAATGCTAACTTGGGGCAGTTGAATAACGTTTATGGTAATGTATTGTCTGCATTTAAAGTAGGATAGTTTTAATCATCGTACTGTAGAAGATTTTTATTTAATCAAAAAAAAAGTAAATTATGTCTATACCAAAGGAACCGCGGCAGTTGATGATAAACGTTATGTATCTAGTACTTACTGCTCTCCTTGCTCTTAATGTGTC
>PDWI01006572.1_pt1 | contig 14532 bp, 11 predicted proteins | sample 1430891 | NCBI WGS metagenome assembly PDWI01 (sample SAMN01162508, study PRJNA174530) | Oral metagenome, whole genome shotgun sequencing project. | biome: Marine environment; feature: Marine mammal; material: Swab sample of the gingival sulcus; isolation source: swab sample of gingival sulcus...
CTAAGTTCTTAAAAAAGAACTTAGGTTCTCTTAAATGTGGAGAGAGTTTAATCAACTATTTCATATTTTTCGGAGAAAACAAGGAATTCGGCTTTATTTTTTACATTTATCAACTCATATATTCTTAGCATTTCTTTTTTTACCACAGATTCAGAAACACAAATTTGTTTCGCAATATCTTCAAACTGCAGACCTTGAGAAGCCAACTTAAAACATCGTTTCTGCCTGTCGCTTAAGTCAAGCTGAGAAAGGCTGTAAGTTGCTTTCTTTGCAAAATAGTTTTTTAAATCGTCAGCAAAAAGTATAAAAATTCCGCCCAGCCCCATTAAAACAACAAAAATATTAAAAACACTTTCTTTTAATTTTTCCATTCCAAAATCGGAATACTGTAAATAAAAAGCCGTTATAAAAACAGCAAATAAAAGAGCAAGTTTCAAGGACTTATTATAGCTAAAGAATTTGTGTTTCAATAAAATCAATACAGCAAAACAATAAAAGAATAAACCTAATAAATGACCACCAACATAAATATTCACAAAAAAGGCTATAAGACTCATAACTGCCCATAATAATATATACTTAGGGCTAATTATCAAAAATACAGATATAAGCATAATTAGAATGTTAGACTTTAAAATCACAGCAGTAGATGCAATAACATTAAAATATTGTAAAATAACAATGGCTAACATAATAGGAGATACAAAAAACGCAACACCTCTTGATTTTCGAATAGCATTTTGTGAATAAATTATTCTTTTCAATGGTTGCTTAATAGGTTTTCCCATAAGTAAATAATAGCATATTTAGCCCTGTTTTGCAAGAATGTACAGCTCGCTAAATCTATTTACTTTAATTACAAATTATGATAAAATTGAACTTGTTACTTTATAAATTTGAGGTTTTTATGTATAAAAAAAAATTAACTATTCTTTTCGTAATTTTAATTAGTTGCCTATTAATAGGCTGTTCAAACAAATTAGGATATGGAGTCGTAAACTGGTCTCTACCTGAATATAATTTACATGCCGGAGACATCATACCAATATATGTAAAATCTAACATCGAAAAGAGGTACATCGTAGGCCTCAACGAGGAAACTCAAGTTCGAGTAACAATACCATTATGGCAGCTAAGCTTTTTTGAGTCAAAAAAAGAAGCGAACGCATTTAAAAATAAAATAGAAAAAGAAAGATACAGATATGCCAGTGTAAAGCTAGACGGACTTCCTATGCGTAAAAATCCTGAAAACACATCACAACAAGTATACCGGCTAAGAGAAAGACAAACAGTAAAAATTCTTTGGAATACAAAAAATGGTGTGCCGGTATTAAGAGCAGGGAAGCCTTTGGAAGGAGAATGGTACGAAGTTTTAACCGAAGATGGTGTGCGAGGTTGGTGTTTTTCCTATAATCTTGATATATATGATGAGCGAGAAGACCTGTCAGCAATCGAGGATGACGGGAACTTGAAAAAAGATAAGAAAGATGAAAAAATTACTTCCGTTTTAAATCAGTTTTGGTATCCTGAAAATTACAGGACTATGATAAACAACAAAAAAGTAAATCTAGATAAAATTTCTTTAACATGGGGATTCTTTCCCGGTGCAAGATCAGGTATCGCAAGAATTGAACTTGACAAGCTAAAATTATCTTTCAGATATGATAAAGTTGTAAAGCTGAGAGACAAGTATAACTTTGAGGGAACAAAACTCTATCTGCAAATTAGAAGTGATGACCTTATTACACTTGAATTTCTTGATAAGCAAGGTAAACAGCACATTGAAAATTTTGTAACATTAAAAAACGGACCGGAAGAAATAATAAATAAAGAAATACGAAGACGAAACAGGATTATTGCAAGAATTGCAAATACAGCTCAAGAGTTTTCCTCTGCCAATTTCGGTAAACTAAAAATATTGAGTGACGGTCAATTTATCTGGACAGGATACAATCTTATATCACCGGCAATAATACCACAAAATGCAGGTTCAACAGGTAAGGTTTACATCAAGCATTTTATATCAAAAAAATTAAAAGCAAAGTACGACGGAGTCATAAACTTTAAATTTGAACAATCAAAAGAACCTATAATCTTTATGTATGAACTGTCCACAAAAGGATTAAGACTTGAAGCCGTTGAGAAGAAGAATATAAAAAATAATATTGTCAACAGAAGAAGTTTCAGCCCTGTAATATTATTCTTCGCAGCAGAATAGTTTTAAATATAATGCTAAAAATAAGTAAAGAGATTTAATTTATGCCATTTGTTCAACTTTCAAAAATATCGCTTAGTTTTGGCGATAGAGATATATTAAAAGACATTACTCTAGTGCTTAGTGCAGGCTCAAAGGCCGCCTTGACCGGAGCCAACGGTTGCGGTAAGTCAACACTGATGAAGATTATCGCCGGCTTAAAAAAAGCTGACTCAGGAGAGATTTCTACTGAAAAAGAAACTCGCGTATCCTATCTGCCTCAAGATGGAATTGTACATAAAGGCAAAACCTTGTATGAAGAAGCAGAAACAGCTTTCAGCTATGGCAAAGAACTACTAGAAAAGATGGATAATCTCGGCGATAAAATGGCAAGCGAAAAAGACGAAGAAAAGCTAAACACACTTGCGCATGAATATCATGATTTGCAAATAAAGCTTGAAGATTCAGGCTGGGAACAACGTGAAGGTCTTATCGATGAAATACTTAGAGGTTTGGGTTTTTCAGCTTCCGACTTCAAAAAAAGTACTGATGAGTTTTCGGGTGGCTGGCAGATGCGAATAGCACTTGCAAAAGTTCTGCTGGAAAAATCAGATATCATCATACTGGACGAACCTACTAATTACTTAGATATTGAAGCGCGAAACTGGCTGGAGCTTTGGCTTAAAAAATTCACAGGCGGATTTTTACTCGTAAGTCACGACCGCTACTTTCTTGATCAATGCGTTACACAAACCTATGAGCTTTTCAATGGTGTTCTAAAAAAATACAAAGGCACTTACAGCGATTACGAAAAAACCAGAGAAGTTGAAATTAAAAGCTTGTTAAAAGCCTACAAAGAACAGCAAGAAGAAATTGCCAGAACCGAAGACTTTATCCGAAAGTTTAGATACAAACCAACTAAGGCTGCTGCAGTTCAAGATAGAATTCATAAACTGGAAAAAATGGAAAAAATTGTAATTCCCGAACACCTGAAAAAAATGCACTTTTCATTTCCACCGGCGCCACATTCCGGCAAGATAATTTTACAGGCAGAAAATATAAGCAAGGCTTACGGAGAGAAAACTATTCTAGCTAACTTAGACTTAACAGTTGAAAAAAAAGAGCGCCTTGTTTTAGTCGGAAAAAACGGTGCAGGAAAATCAACTTTATTACGCATACTGGCACAACAAGACAAAAATTTTTCAGGAAACATTAAAGAAGGCAGTGGAGTCTTAGCAGGTTACTTTTCACAAGATGCATCTGAAACAATAAACGGGGATATGAGCATTATAGAATTTTTGGAGCAATCAGCTCCACTCGATTTAATTCCAAAACTTCACGATATGCTTGGCGCATTTTTGTTCCATGGCGATGCAGTTTATAAATCGCTTTCAGTTTTATCGGGTGGAGAGAAAAGCAGATTGGCTCTTCTAAAACTTTTGCTAAAACCTTTAAACCTTTTAATTTTGGACGAACCGACAAACCACTTAGACTTGCATTCAAAAGATGTTCTACTTGAAGCATTACAAAAGTTTGATGGAACTGTAATCTTTGTTTCGCACGATAAGGGCTTTATCCAAAATCTAGCAACGCGCGTTTTAGAATTAAAAGCACCCGAAACAAATGAGTCAACACAAAGAACAGCATCTCTCGTACGCAATTTTCCAGGAACTTATGATTACTACTTATACAGAATTGAGCAGGAAGAAAACGGTGGTTCAGTTGCAGGTACAGGAACTACAAGTATTGTATCTAACTCAGCAAAAAAACAAAATGCACAAGGTGAAGAAACAGGAAAAATAAAACAGCAAAAACTTTCTTATGAAGAGCAGAAACGGCTCCGCGCCGAAAGACGAAAGCTGGAAAAAGAAGAGAGTCGTTTGCTGGCAGAAATCGAAAACTGCGAAGAAGAAATTGCTGAAACAGAAGAACTACTTGCAAAACCTGAAATATATTCTGACGGAATAAAAGCAAAAGAGGTTCAAACAAAGCTAAAAGCATTGCAGGAAAAACAGGAAAAAGTTTTTGCTGAATGGGAAAAGCTATCTCAAATTTTAGAAGCAGATAAATAAAAAGCTTACAAAACATCTAAATATTTTGTAAGCTTTTCAATAGAAAAATTAAATTCTAAACAGTATAAACAGATGCACAGTTCTGACACTTTAAATCTATTTTACCATTACCCTCTTTGTACATTTCATCCAATTCATCTTTCGAAATTAAAGACAGCCTTTGCTTAAAGTATTCCGCAGAACATGGACAATCAAAATTAATATCTCTCTCCAATAAAATTTGTGGATTACAATCTCTGAACAATCCGAAGATTACATCTTCAAAATCGCCACCCTCTGCAAACCACTGACCAAAAGACGGTGCCGCAGAAAAAGCTCGCTCTGCAAGACTTACGATTTCTTCATCCGCATCAGGCATCACTTGAATATATGCACCACCGGCACCAATTACATTCCCGTTATTATCAAATTTAATTCCGGTGTTAAAGCCTGTAACAGTTTGCTCTGACTGTAAAAAATATTCTGATAAATCTAAGGCTATGTTTTTATGTTTAATTTTTGTAATTCCCGTCATCGGTTCTTTTGCACCTTCAGCAAAACGAATTATAGAAACTTCTCCGTCTCCGATAAAAGGTTTAAGACTCCAACTTTTCAATTCTTCCGTAATAGGAATTCTATCCTGTAATAAATAGCCCCGAACAAAGCCCTCACTAAAAGCTTCAACACTAAAGCCGGAAAGAGCACCATCTGTTTCATAACGAAACACCCTTCGCTCCATTCCTTTCATCATAGGAATTAATAAGCCTGCACAAAGATTTGCATGTCCCAAAGCTAAAGTTTCTAAAATACCAAGCTCATGTTGCGATCTCATTTGATTTATAAAACGAGTTCCATTAAAAAGAGCCCCACGCACATCTCCATCACCTAAGATGAAAATACTCATACCGTCTTTATGTATAGTTTTAAAATGCTCTAAAAGCTTAATGTTAGTAATTTCTTTTTTTATCATTATTATTCCTGACTAATTATTCTTGATTATTTTGAGAAGAATTTTTCAATCCGCTTTTTACAATCTTTTCTTTTTTTGCATGAATTAAATAGAAGAAAAGTAAGCCTAAAAGAATTATACCAAGCAAGGTGAAAAATGCAACATAGCCTTGAATTAAAATGGCGACAACTACAAAAATATCAATAACGATTTGTAGCATCATAAAGACTATAAGAGTTTTTCTGCTTGAAAGACCAATCAACATAAGTTTATGATGAACATGAAACTGATCGCCATGACTTATTGGTTGCTTTTCTCTTATTCGTCGCCACACGGCAGCTATGACATCAAATATTGGCAACATTAAAAAACATATTGCAAAAGGCAACTTAATTGCTTCAGAGCCATAAGAATTCTTCATCAAGGGCAGACAAGCTAAAACAAAACCTAATAGTTGTGAACCACCATCACCCATAAATATTTTTGCACTAGGTCTCGCAAGATTAAAAAATAAAAAGCCAACAATTGAAAAAACTAGAATTAAAGAAATATATGAAATCATAGGATTTACACCATATTCAAAAAAGATTATCACATAACTTATAAGAATAGATGCACTTAAACATCCGGCTTGACCATCAATACCGTCAAGCAAATTCACAGCATTAGTAATTCCAATGATCCAAAGAAAAGTTATAGGATAGCTTAAAAGTTTTAAATCCCAATAAAAATTTATAGGCGCAAAATTAATCTCGGTAAATCTAAGTCCGGCAAACAAAACTAAAATTGCTGCAAAACTTTGCAATAGCAATTTCAAAATGGCTTTCCAATTTCGTATATCGTCTGATATCCCCATTATGAATATTGAAAATCCTGCAATTAGAATTAAGAAAAATTCTAGACTAAACAGTTTCATCTCAGGAAATCTAAAATGGAAAATTAAAATCGAAATTAAAAAGGCATTCACAAAACCCAAGCCACCAAGGCGCGGAACATTTCCCGAATGAATTTTTCTACCACCTACTGAATCATATAAGTCGTGTTTTTTTGAAAACTTAATAGTCAAATAAACAGAAATGGCCGAAATCACAGTTGGTAACACAACAATGTAAATTAAAAAGTTCATAAATTCAAGTTTCATATCATTCTCACCTATTTTTACTTATTTCATATAAAAGAATACCGGCAGCAACAGAAACATTCAAGCTGTCAAGTTTTCCCTTTGTTGGAATCGAAATTATTTCATCACAAGATTCTTTTAAAAGACGAGCAATACCCTTGCCCTCATTACCCATTATCAAGGCAGTCTTTTCAGGAAATTCAAACTCCGAAACAGACTTACCGCCTGCATCAGCTCCATAAACCCAAAAACCTTCTTTCTTTAGTTTTTCTACTGTTCTCACAAGATTGTTTACCGAAATTATTGGCACCCAAGCTGATGCACCAGAACTAATTTTTGTAATTACTTCAAAGCTACCCGCACTATTATTTGAAGGCACAATAACAGCATCAATTCCAAATTGGTCTGCACTTCTAATAATTGAACCAATATTATGTGGATCACTAATTGAATCTAATATAGCAAGGCTTGCTTTTTCTTTTAACTTTAAATTTGCCAAAAGCTCTTCAAGAGAAACTTTAAAATTTTTCTCTTTAGAATTTAAACGCAAGACAATACCTCTATGATCTTGCAATTGTTCAGGCAAGCTCGCCGTTAAATTATTCAAATATTTTTTATCACTCTCCGATATGGGTATATTCAAAGATTCCGCCAAGGCTAGAATTTTCTTAACCCTCGGACCTTTTTTTGAAACAAAAATTTCTGCTTCAAATTTTCGAACTGTATTTTTATTTTTCGTTTTATCATTTTTATCTTGACGAGACTTTTCGGCCTTTAAAGTTTCCTCTATCGCATGAAATCCTGTTATTATTTTTTGCATACTTAATCCAGCACGTATTCCTTTCCGTATCTTATAACATCTACAGGTTTGTAATCTTTCTCACCCAAATACTTGATAAGATGCTCTTGCGCATCAGGTTCACCATGAACCAAAAAGATACCTTTCAACTTTGAAGTATCAAGCGAATCTAACCAAGCCCTTGATTCAACATAATCAGCATGAGCACTAAATGCATTAATCTGCATAATTTCTGCACGAACCTTAAACCATTCACCCAAAATTTTAACTTCAGGCTCATGATTCTGTAATCGTCTACCAAGAGTATTGGCAGCCATAAAACCAACAAGCATAATTTTTGTTGTCGGGTCTTCTATATTATTTGCAAGATGGTGAGTAATTCGTCCAAATTCACACATACCACCGGCACTAATTATAACCATAGGTCCATTGATATTATTCAATTCTTTTGACTCTCGTACACTTGTTACAAGACGTAACGAGTTAAAACCAAAAGGGTTTTGATGGTGTGCTAAGAACTGATCATGAATTTCCAAATCATAACATTCAGGATGAACCTGAAAAACACTTGTTGCATTAACCGCCATTGGAGAATCAACATAAATTGGTACTTCGGGAATTATTCCCTTTGTAATAAGCAGATGGAAATAATATACCAGCTCTTGAGTTCTTTCAATTGCAAAGGCAGGAATTATCATCTTTCCCTTTTGCTTAATAAGTTCCTTTGTTTTATCTGCCAGTATCTTCAAAGCATCGTCTGTACTTTCATGTTTTCGGTTACCGTAAGTACTTTCCATAACCAAGTAATCAACAGCAGGAATTACTTCGGGGTCTTTAATAATCGGCTTATTGGGTCTACCTAGGTCTCCGGTAAAGGCTACTTTTTTTACTGAACCATCATCTTTCTTTATGGTAAATACTACCATGGCAGAACCTAAAATATGCCCTGCATCAAAGAATTCTAATTCAACATTGGGACCAATTAATATAGGTCTATGATAAGAAACTGTAACGAATTGATTAACAGTGTTTACCACATCCTCTTCATCAAAAAGTGGAGTCCATTTAAAATGCTCGCCCCTCTTTGCCGCTTGCTTTGACAGATACTCTCTATCTCGATTTTGTATTCTAGCAGAATCCATCATTATCAAATTTGCAATATCACGACTTGCCGGTGTTGCATAAATATTACCCTCAAAGCCATGTTTAGCTAAAAGAGGCATTAGTCCACAGTGGTCATAATGTCCATGAGTTAGAATAACAGCCTGCAATTCATCTGCAGGAACATGAAAATCACGATTTTTCTTGTCAGCCTCTTCTCTTTTACCTTGAAAAGCACCACAATCGATTAGGTATTTGTACCCATCTACTTCTAAAATATGCTTGGAACCCGTAACTTCTTCAGCGGCTCCAAGTGAATAAAGTTTTATAGCCATAACAACATTATATTACATTTTCTAATTTATTACAAGGTATTTTTTCAACTTCTTGCAGTCATAAAAATATTGTGCTATACTCTTTCAGAGAGGTTCTAAGATGAAAGCCGAAAATCCTAATAGACAAATCCCTTTTTTTATACCGTCTTTTTCACAAGAAGAAGAAAAGGCTGTTTGTCGTATTTTAAAATCAGGCTGGCTTACTACAGGAAAGGAAGCTCTTAAATTTGAAGAAGAATTTGCCAATTTTCTTGGAAGTAAATATGCCTTAGCAGTGAACTCCGCATCGAGCGGTTTAATCCTAGCTATGGAAGCCTGTGGAATAAAACAAGGCACAAAGATTTTAACCAGTCCCTACACTTTTATTTCAACTGCAACATCTGCTATGCACTTAGGCGGAGATGTAGTCTACGCAGATATCGAAAAAGACTCATACAATATTGACTCCAACAAAATAGAAGATTTTTTGAGAAAAGACAAAAGCATTAAAGCCATTGTGCCAATACATATTGCCGGCAACGTTTGCAAAATGCAAGAAATAAACTACCTTGCAGAAAAGTATTCTGTTTCAGTAATTGAAGACTCTGCGCATTCTTTTCCGGCTAAGACTAAAAACGGCTACGCAGGAAATCTCGGTACGGCAGGAGTTTTTTCATTCTACGCAACAAAAACAATAACAACAGGCGAAGGCGGAATGGTCTGCACCAACGATGAAAAAATTGCAAACAGAATAAAGCTGATGCGCTCGCATGGAATAAGCCGTACAATTTGGGATCGCTACACAGACACAAAAGCTTCTTGGGAATATGATGTTTGTGAGGAAGGTTGGAAATTCAATATGCCTGACATACTTGCAGCAATTGGCAGAGTGCAACTAAAAAAAGCAAATGATTTTTTTGAAAAAAGAAAACGAATCGCAAAAAAATACAATGAGGCTTTTGCAAATAATCCACTGTTTATTCTACCACCAGATGATGACGGAAACGCTTGGCACTTATATATTTTAAGATTGAATCTTGATGCTCTAAAAATTAACAGAAAAGAATTCGGAGAAAAACTGCAAAAAAAAGGACTAGGCATTTCCATGCACTTTATTCCGCATTTTAAAATGTCATATATGCAAAAAAAATATGGCTTAAAGGCAGAGGATTTTCCGGAAACTAATATTAAATATATGCAAAGTTTAAGCTTACCATTTTTTCCGTCAATGACTGATGAAGATGTTGACTATGTTATTGATACAGTAATAAAAACAGGAGAAGAAAATAAAAGATAAATGAACACAGAATTTACTTCAGACTTAGAATTTAAAGACCAACACTACGCTCGTCTAATTCGCACAAACGATATTGATGCAAAGATTATAGACATAGAAATTCCTGAATTACCTGAGGGCTATTTTTTCTATTCAGCAAAAAATATACACGAACTGGGAGGAAAAAATGAAATTTCTTTTTTAGGGAAAAGCCTCCCCGTATTTGCAGAAAATAAAATAGAGTACTTTGGTCAAGCTGTTGGGATTTTAATTGGAAAAGACAAAAACAAATTAAAAGAACTTAGCGAAACTTTTAAAATCAAAACACATTTGTTAAGTCCGGTAAAAATGGCAGGGTCTTTTGAAGAGGAAGAAAAATCTTATTTTGACTACCCAACCATTGCAAAAGAACGCTTAAGCTCCGAAGAGGAAACCCGAACAAGCGAAACAGATAATGTTCTGGAATATTCATCTAAGTTAGAAGAAATATTTGAGAATTCAGAAAGAGTTATATATTCAACTTGCTCCATAGCTCAAAGATATCATTATTATCCTGAACCAACTTGTGTAAATACAAACTGGAAAAAAGGAATTATAAATATTCATCTTACAAGTCAGTGGCCTATGAATATTTTAGATTCAGTTTCCGGAGTTTTAAATCTTCCTAAAAATAAATTAAATGTAATCTTACAACACGAAGAAGAAACTCTTGACGGAAAACTATGGTTCCCGACATTAGTTGCAACCCAAGTTTCAATTGCAACTTTACTCAGTAAAAAAAATATTTGTTTAGAATTTAGCAGACAGGAAGATTTTCTATACGGCACAAAGTCTCCCGCAATTTTAATTCAACACAAAACAGCAATTTCAGAAATTGATAAAATACTTGCCATGGATGTCTCCGTTATCGTAGATTCCGGAGCTTTCAATCCTTTTATTACAGAAATGCTAAAGCAAATAGTTGTAAGCGCAGCAAATATTTATCACCTAAAAAATTATAACATTACAGCAACGGCAATTAAAACAAACAATGGTTTAACAGACCTCTTCCTAGGTTGGGGAGATTCATATATAACGATGGCAATGGAAAAGCACATCAATGAAATTGTCGATAAATTAGATTTATGTCCTGTTCAATTCAGATTAGAAAATGCATTGCAAGTTGATCAAAAACATATATTTGGATTGAAGAAAAAGAAGCAAGCCTTTTTATTTGAAAACTTACTGAAGTCCGTATGCAACTCCAGTGACTTCTATCGCAAGTATCACTCATACAAAGTATTAAGCAAGAATAGAGAAAATCGCTATGACGGAAAATGGAGAGGTATAGGCCTTGCTCTTGGTTTCCAATACAATGTCTCAAATATTCTTATAAAATCAGGCATGACTTATAAAGCAGAAATTACATTAACGAAAGAAAATAAAGCTGTCGTAAAAGCCGAGCCCACAACAAAAGGCATTAAGGACTTGATAAAAAAACAAGTAGCAAAAGACTTAGACCTTGAAACAAAGGATGTTTCATTCTTAGACGGGTCAACCGATGTAATGAGTTCAACCGGTGCAGCTACAGCATCAAGCGGTTTAATCATATTACCCGAGCTAATTGAACGATGTTGTAAGGGAATAAAAAATCAAAGGTTCAGAAAGGCTCTTCCCATAACCGTAGCAAGAACTTATAGCATAACAAAAAAAGATGCTTGGGATAATGAAAAGCTAAAAGGAGCTCCATACACATCCGAAACACCGGGAGCTTGTGTAGTTGAACTGGAATTTGAACCAAGCACTTATAAGGTTAGTGTAAAGCAGATATGGCTTTCTTGTGATGCAGGAAAAATATATTCAAAAAAGTTAGCGATAAGAAGTATAAACAAAAGTATTATTACAGCTTTATCAGGAACAGCATGTGAATCAATCAATTCAAAGAATATAGAAAAATTTAATTACAGAATTCTATCAACAGATAAAATACCAAAGATAAAAACATTTCTTATAGAAAGTGACCTGAAGTCAAAGGGGCTTGGAGAAATTGCATCGAGTCTTGTTCCGGCGGCTTATATTTCTGCACTTAATCAGGTACTTGAAAATTACACGACAATTAACAGCATACCTGTTTCAGAAAAAGATATTTTTAATGCTGTTGAAAAAGAAAGAAATATAGAACAAAAGGATAAAACAGATGAGGATTAACTTCAAGCTAAATGGAACAGATGTCGAAATTTCTGCCCTGCCAAATGAAAGGCTATCGCATGTTTTGCACAAAGAATTTGCTTTAAGCAGTATAAAACTTTCTTGTCTTGATGGACAATCAGGAGCGTCAAATATTCTTATGGATGATAAAGTTGTATCATCAAGTTTGATACCTGTTTTTAAGGCAGACGGTAAAAATATAATTTCACTTGAGTATTTTAAAACAACTGAGGATTATAAAATAATTTCTAATGCTTTTGATCAAGCTGGTGTAAAAACTTGTGGTTATTGTGATGCAGGAAAATACTTTGCCGCTTATTCAATTTTAAACTCAAATATGGAAACCTTGCATTCAGATATGGAAAAATGCGTTAGAAGAATTCTTTCAGCAACAATGTGCAGATGCTCCAGTCTTGAAGAGTTAATTTTTGCCGTAGATAAAATGATGAAATATAGAAGAAAATAAAAATTAGATTGAGGACAAAAATGTACAAGCTAACTAAAAAAACGAGTTTACACAAAGCAAAGAATTTACAGGAAGTTCAATATATATTAAATAATGTTTCAAATGTTGTTCCAATATCAGGAGCTACAGGCTTTTTAAATGGACAAATAGATGAAATAATTTCTTTACCGGAACAAGTCTTAGACTTAAATTCATTATCAGAATTAAAACATATAACAAAAACTGAAAGATACTTTGAATTTGGAGCACTTGTTACATTAAATGAAATTTTAGAACTCGGCCGAAGAAACATCTCTACCGTATTATATGATGCAGTTGAAAAAATAGGTAACCATAGCTTAAGATCTTTGGCAACAATAGGAGGAAACATTGCTAATGCAAATCCGGCCTCAGGTTTATTTTTACCAATGCTTGCATTAGATGCAAAAATTGAAATTAAAACACAAAAAGAAACTGAATGGATTCCCTTTGCTAAATATATTGACGAAAGTTTTGAAGAAGAAAGAGAGAAAAATTTTATCATCACTAGAATAAGAATACCAAATGAAAAATGGAATAAAGTTGTTTTTAATAGAATTGGAAATGAGGGCCTCATGGACGAAGAATCTGCATCATTTTTATTTGCAATACAGTTAAATAAAAATATTCTTTCAGATATGCGCTTATTATTTGCGGGAAAAAATCTGATAAAGGAAAAAGAATTTGATAACTTACTTTTAGGAATTTCCCTACCTATAAATGAGCGTGATGTTGACGCAATAATCCAAAAAGCAAGAAATATTTTTGAAAGGGATATGTTTGATTCAGACTACAACTATATAGTATTTTTCAATTTGCTCGAAGATAATTTATATCGCCTCTCATAAAAAAACTCCAAGCCATAATTTATATACAGGCTTGGAGTCAATTCACAATAGATATAAGCATGCAAAATTAATTTAAATTTTACATGCTCTTTTTTTTATTAATACTTAATGCGAATATCTTTGTCTTTTGGTGTTTCAGCTTGTGAATAAGCTGTTTCAGGAGTTGCATGGAATGCTTGCAAATATTCTGCGATAGCGTCCTGCTCTCCACCGGTTTTACTGAAGCTACTGTTCTTACCGGGATCTTTATCTAGGTTTTCATCAGGATAATCCGTTTTTTCTCCAAAGCCTTTGCCTTTGTAAAGGTTTCTTCTTTGTGGATTTGAAAGCTTATCAAATGGATATCCATCACCACCATTTGCCAAGAAGTTAAGCGTTACAAGTCTGAATTTTCTATTTACATCGCCCTTAAGTTTTCCGTCTTCTACAACAGTGTCCTTAACTTTTCCGTCTTTATCAACAATAACAAGACTTGTAAGTTTATTTCCTGCTTTTTTTGTAGAATCAAAAACTAAGTGCATACCGGCAACTTGAGGGAAAGAGCCTTCTGTAGCACCTTCAACTACTTTTGCGATACTATGCTCTAAAAGCATCTTCAATTCTTCTGCAGTTACAGAAAGAGTTACAAGACCGTTATCAAAGCGAAGTACGGCTCGCATGTTACCTTCAGAAATAGCACCTTTCTTTGTACCGTTTTCTTTGCTTGCAAAAGGAGCATTGTAAATAATCTTGCTTGGATCATTTGTTCCGGGAGGAACGATTGCAGTACCAATTTCAGTTCTAATTCCACCGCCATTCTTTAAAGAAACATCTACAGGCTCTTTACCAATAATATTTGCATACCATAGATTTGCATCTGCGGAAAGGTCTCCAAGATTAGTTTCTTGTGTTCTAACCTGTGAGCGACGTCCATCAAGATAAACATTAGTGTAACCAATAACATTTCCATATTGCTTTTTGATAACACCCTGCATTACTTTTTGTAATTTAACAACTTCAGAAATAGGCTTTGCATTCAATTTTTTTACATTTGCAGGAATACTTGCCCAAACACCACTGATGTTTTTATCAAGCTTACCCAAAAGTAGTTCGCCGTTTTTATCAAAGTCAACAACTAGACGACCAAGATATTTATAATCGCCGTCAACATTTACTACAACGATTGGTTTTTCATCTTTTGTCAATGTCATATATGGATAATCTTCAACA
>PDWI01008257.1_pt1 | contig 14532 bp, 9 predicted proteins | sample 1430891 | NCBI WGS metagenome assembly PDWI01 (sample SAMN01162508, study PRJNA174530) | Oral metagenome, whole genome shotgun sequencing project. | biome: Marine environment; feature: Marine mammal; material: Swab sample of the gingival sulcus; isolation source: swab sample of gingival sulcus...
TAAGTTGCGGGGTGATAACCATTAAAGGGTTGCCGTCTTTGTCGAGTATTTCCATTAAGGTGTCATTGTCGCTTGTGGCTTTTATCACCAATTTTTTATCCGGTGCCACGGTGTCAACACCCACCTTACCGCCCATAATTGCCATGGTATTGGCTTGTGTAATAACCGGTGCCGTGGCAGGGTCGCTTAAACCAATGCCAAAAGTATAAGCACCTTTAGCCTCAATTTCACGCCCCATTGCTGAGCTTGCATATCCGCTTGCTGTTGTATACTGTCCCATTGCAGTGCTATACTGTCCGCTTGCTGTTGTACTACCTCCCATTGCCGTGCTTCCATAAATTCCGCTTGCTGTTGTTTTCCAGCCCATTGCTGTGCTATACAGTCCACGTGCTGTTGTTTTGCATCCCATTGCCGTGCTTGAATATCCGCATGCAGTTGTTTCCCAGCCCATTGCTGTGCTATAATGTGCGCTTGCTTTTGTCGAGAATCCTATTGCCGTGCTACAATCTCCGCTTGCTGTTGTACTACCTCCCATTGCCGTGCTAAAGATTCCGCTTGCAGTTGTCTCGAGCCCCATTGCCGTGCTATAGCTTGCGCTTGCGGTTGTTTCGGTACCCATTGCTGTGCTTGCATATCCGCTTGCAGTTGTTTCCCAGCCCATTGCTGTGCTGTACCATTCCCTTGCAGTTGTCGCGACCCCTATTGCCGTGCTATAATCTCCGCTTGCAGTTGTCTCAAGCCCCATTGCTGTGCTATAATCTCCGCTTGCAGTTGTTTCCGTGCCCATTGCAGTGCTACAATCTCTGCTTGCAGTTGTTTTCCAGCCCATTGCCGTGCTACTTGGCCCGCTTGCAGTTGTCTCGACACCCATTGCCGTGCTATTTCGCCCGCTTGCAATTGTCGAGACACCCATTGCCGTGCTGGCATTTCCACTTGCGGTTGTTCCGCGTCCCATTGCCGTGCCATAGCTTCCGCTTGCGGTTGTCTCGACACCCATTGCCATGCTGTACCATTTGCTTGCGGTTGTCCTGTTCCCCATTGCCGTACTATATTCTCCTCTTGCAGTTGTTTTCCAGCCCATTGCCGTGCTAAAACGACCGGAAGCCGTATCTTTAAAACCCATGGAAAAAGAGCCGTAACCTTCGGATACGCTGCCTAAGCCAAAGGCATAGGAATAGTCGCCTTTGGCTTGGAGTGCGCCGGCTTCACCCCAATTATAAGAACCGTCATTTCCGGCAGGAGTACCGCTGCCAAAAGCAAAACTGCGAGTTCCTATAGCTTGTGCGCCGCGTCCGAAAGCATAACTTTGCACATTTAAGGCTTGAGCACTATCGCCAAAAGCAAAGGAACTGAGCGAATCTGCTTTTGCGCTATAGCCAATGGCAGTGGAATAGTCACCTTTGGCTTGGCACTCATAACCGATGGCAAGGGAGTTTTCGCCCACGCTGTCGGCATTACGCACGATGCTTTGATATTTAACCTGTGCTTTTGCTTGATAATTAAAAACAGCCATTAGTAATACGGGAAAGAATATTGTACTTGTAAAAGTAAAATTCTTCATTTTTATAAATTTAAAAGGATTAATAATTTCAAAAAGCAGGAACAATATGCAAAAATATTTTGAAATTTCAAAATATTTTTGACAAAAGCAGCTAAATTTTAAACCGAATTATTAGCGAGTGTTTTAAGCCGCATTTCGAGACTTTTGCAAAAGTAAAGCCAAATGGCTAATTTTTTTTGAACGGCGCAGCCCTCACCTAAGGAATTAAAAATTACGAATTAAAACCCGATTAGAGCGGAAAGATGGAAGCCGGGAGTTGGAAGAAAGTTGAGAATTACAAATTGTTAAAAACCTTATTCTCGGTTTAAACCTTAGTAGAAATAACGACTAAAAAACAAATAACCTTATTTCCTTATTAAAAAATGCTTGTCGGAGGTAATTATTAACCGCAAAAAAGTAAAAATTTAGCAAAAAGCGCAATAGCAAAATCCCTCTTGGAGAAGAGGGTGTAGGGAGATTGATTTTCCTCAAAAACATTAAACAGCAGTACATTAACAACTTATAAATTTAGTTAAATGGAATTTCGGGGCTTTTGCAAAAGCGAAGCAAGAAGAAAGTTAAAAAGTCTTTTAGCAAAGAGCACAATTGCAAACCCCTCTTGGAAAAGAGGGTACGGAAAGATTGATTTTTGGGAAACTTTTAAACCCGCATTATTTATCAAGTCTTCGTAGTGAGGGCTGCATATACAATAAAATAAGTGATAAGACGATTGAGGTATATCCTTTGATATGGTGAATGAGGCTTATCAAACAAAGTGTCTTATTTTGAAGTAGATGCTGACCGTAATAGAACTACTTGGTGAATAATGCGGGTTAGAAGCATATGCAGTCCGGAATAGAACTGCTTGATAAATAATGCGGATTAAAGTGCCCGGAACAGGGGTCGAACCTGCAAGCCCTTGCGGGCACATGAACCTGAATCATGCGCGTCTGCCAATTCCGCCATCCGGGCAACAAAAGAGTTGCAAAAATATAAAATACTTTAATTTAACAAATGTTTTTTCCAGAAAAGCAACATTTTTGTGTATAAATGATAGCGGGTATTCCCTCCGTATATGCTGTGATTTCTGTTTGTATAGAAAAATTCGTCAAATTGTTTGTCTGCTTGCACAAGTGCTTCCGAAAATTCAAGTGAGTTTTGGAAATGCACATTGTCGTCCGCTGTTCCGTGCACAAGCAAAAAGTCTCCTTTTAATTTATCGGCAAAATTTATCGGCGAATTATCGTCATAGCCTTTGGGATTTTCTTGCGGAGTTCGCATAAATCGTTCGGTATAAACATTGTCATAATATCGCCAGTTTGTAACCGGGGCAACGGCAATGCCGGCAGCAAAATAATCAGCGCCTTTGGTCATGCACAAGGAACTCATAAAACCGCCGAAACTCCAACCCCAAATACCTATTTTATCCGGGTTGACATAGGCTTGTTTTTTCAACCACTTTGCGGTTTCAATTAAATCAATTACTTCATATTTACCGAGCTGCATATAGGTTTGCTTGCGAAATTCTTCCCCTCTTCCACCGGTTCCTCGCGGGTCAACGCACATTACGATAAAGCCTTCTTGTGCCAGTAAATTATTCCAACCAAAGTCCCAGCGGTTCAATACTTCTTGCGAACCGGGTCCGCTGTATTGCGTAACAATAACCGGGTATTTTTTTTCGGCTTTAAAATTCGGCGGTTTTATCATCCAGGCATTTAACTCAACATTCTCGGATGTTTTAAAAGTGAAAAATTCTTTATTTACACCGCCGTATTCTTTTACCAATTCTTTAATGCGTTCATTGTCCGTCAGCTTTCGGATTAGTTTTCCTTTTGCATTGTGCAGGCTCACATACATAGGTGTTTCCGAGTTCGAAAAATAATTAATGTAATAGTTAAAGTTTTTGCTGAAATCTGCTCTGTTAGTACCGCTTTGCTTTGATAATTTTACTTTTTTGTTCCCTTTAAAATTTATGCTGTAAATGGTGCGTGTAATGGGCGACTCCTCGGCTGATTGAAAGTAAAATAATTTATTCTTTTTATCAAAACCATAAAATTTTGTAACATCCCAAGAACCGGATGTTAATTGCCTGACGGTATTTCCTTTTATGTCATGAAGATATAGGTGTTTCCATCCGTCTCTTTCGCTTGTCATTACAAAATGTTTGCCGTCATCCAGAAATTGCAAATTGTCAAAATCCGATTCATCGATATAATATTTATTTGTTTCCGTATATACGGTTTTTGTTTTTCCGGTTTGAGCATCGGCAAAAATCAGTTCAAACTTGTTTTGCAAACGGTTGAGCTTGAAAATACTCAAAATATTGGCATCTTTTGTCCAACGAATACGCGGAATATATATGTCTTTTTCTTTCCCTAAATCTACGGTAATTGTTTTTTGTGTGTTTATATCATAAATATGCACGCTGACAATAGAATTGCCTTCGCCTGCTTTCGGGTATTTGAATGTGCGGTATTCGGGATATAAAACATTATTCTCATTTTTGGGGCTTAAGCCGGCAAACATGGGCATCCCAAACATTCTGACCACAGTCTCGTCGAATTTTATATAGGCAAGTTTTGTTCCGTCCGGCGACCAGGCATAGGCGGTGTTAAATTCAAATTCTTCTTCATAAACCCAGTCCGGAATACCGTTTATTATTTTATTGTGTGCACCGTCCGAAGTAATCTGTATTTCCTTTCCGCTTTCCAAGTCTTTTATGAAAATATTGTTATCTCTGACAAAGGATACCTTTTTTGAATCCGGTGAGAAAAGTGCAATTTGCTGTGCGCCTTTTTCCGATACGGGAATAATTTTTTTTGATTGAATGTCGTAAACAAAATAATCTGCCGTAAAAGACCTTCTGTAAATAGGCTTATAATTTGTTTGCAATAAAATTTTGCTTTCGTCAGAATTAAAATCATAATCGCTCGGTCGGATGTCGGCATCTTTTTTAAATACGGTATCTATTATTTTTCCTGTTTTGTAGCTGTATCTGTATATGTCGCCCGAACGGTCTAAGGTGGTATAACTTATTCCGTCCTTTCCGGAACGTACTCCGTAAACGGAATGATTCCAAAATGTCCAATTCTTCCATAAATCGGCAACACTGATTTTTTTATGCGTATTTGTTTGAGCAAACGCATTGTTTGTAATGGCAAAAATGACTATTACAAAATAAATTTTATGAAAATTCTTCATACCGGTATAAATTTTGATAATTTTTCAACAAATATATGCAATTTTACATTAATTCATATAAAAATGTTATTTTTGAAAAAATTATTAAGTTATGAGAGATTTTGATTCTGCCTTTTTAAGTTCTTTATTACTATTATATGATAGCTTTGAAGATCATGGTATTTCGTTGGTTTATGTAGGTAAGTTTAATCATACCATTACAAAAGTTTTTACCGCTTTAACAAGCGAAGATGTAGAGAACTTGAATGAAGCGCCTAAGGTGCAGCGTACTTTGCATCATTCGATGATTGAAATTTTGCAAAATATGACGAAACATTCGGATAATATGTTTCATGAAATCAGTTTTGGAAAGGGGCTTTTTATGTTAGGTAAAAAAAATGATGCTTATCATATAATTACTGCAAATATCGTTAACGTTGAGCAGGAAACGAATTTAAGAAATTCCATTGACGAATTGAATGCTTGTACACCGCAAGAATTAAAAGCCTTGTACAAAAAACAATTACGTGAGGGCAGAATATCCGGAAAAGGCGGGGCAGGCTTAGGCTTAATAGATATTACGCGAAAAACCGGAAATCCTTTGGATTATATGTTTTTCCCTGCCGATGAGGATAAAAAATATTTTGTATTGAAAGTTAAAGTTGATTCGGAAATTGTTTCCGATTAATTTTTGATGATACAGGCAAGGAGTATATCTTTAAAAGAATACAATACGTTTCATATTGATGTAAACGCATTGTATTCTTTTTTTTGCATCTCGGAAGCGTATGCAAGAGAGGTCATTAAGTTGAGCAAAAGCGAAGAGAAAAAGATTGTGGTGCTCGGCGGAGGCAGTAATATGCTTTTTACGAGAGATGTAGAGGATATTCTTTTGATAATGCAAAACAAAGGAATTGACATTTTAAATGAAACAGCAGATAATGTTTTTGTGAAAGCTGCTGCCGGAGAAATTTGGGATGATTTTGTTGCTTTTTGTGTAGAACATCATTACGGAGGCATCGAAAATTTATCTTTAATTCCCGGAACCGTAGGCGCGGCACCCGTCCAAAATATAGGTGCTTATGGGGTAGAAGTAAAAGATGTAATAGCCGAAGTCGAAACGCTTGATACGGAAACCGGAGAAAAAAGAATTTTTAAGCAAAATGATTGTTCTTTTGGATACCGGGACAGCATCTTTAAAAATAAATTAAAAAACAGTTGTGTTATATTAAGTGTTACTTTTAAACTTTCAAAACATCCTCGCTTGGAACTGTCTTACGGCAATTTGAATAAAGAAATCAGCCAAAAAGAACCGACTGTTGCCGATGTTCGTGAGGCGGTAATACGCATAAGAGAAAGCAAACTGCCGAATCCCGAAAAATGCCCTAATGCCGGGAGTTTTTTTAAAAATCCCATTATTTCTGCCGATTTATACCTCCGATTGAAAGAGAGCTATCCCAATTTGGTTTCTTACCCGACAGAAAAAGGCAAGGTGAAAGCCGCTGCCGGGCAATTGATTGATTTATGCGGTTTTAAAGAGATGAAAGAAAACGGGGTCGGGGTGCATAAAAATCAAGCGCTTGTTTTGGTAAACTATGATAATGCCGACGGGCAAAGTATTCTGCGATTTTCGGAAAAAATACAGGCGAAAGTCTTTGAAACATTTGGCATACATATAGAGCGTGAAGTAAATGTGTATTGATACAAGATTTTTCTTGCAATAAACAAGCAAAATTTCGATAAAAAAGCCCATTTTTGCAATTAAAAAAATGCGAAGAACCAACACCGAACCTTTAAAAGAGGTTATCCGACAGTTTCTTAAAATATACGGAAACGATACTAAAATTAAGGAAGTGCGGCTGCAAAATGCCTGGGGCAAAATTGCCGGTAAAACAATTGAACAACAAACCGAGTTTGTGAAAATCAGTAAATCCGTATTTTATGTAAAATTGTCTTCCTCAATCCTTAAACATGAGTTGATGATGATGAAATCTCAAATTATTACACGTCTAAACGAAGAAGCCGGAGAAAATATGATAACAAAAATTGTTTTTTTATAGTTTGTTTCCGGTAAAAAAACACCAAATATTCTTTATTTCTTAATCTTTTAAAAAATCAATCTCCCTGCACCCTCTTCTCCAAGAGGGATTTTGCTATTGCGCTTTTTGCTAAATTTTTACTTTTTTGCAGTTAATAATTACCTCCGACAAGCATTTTTTTATAAGATAGTAAGGTTGATTTTTTTTGGTGTTTATTTCTACTAAGGTTTAAACCGACAATAAGGTTTTTAACAATTTTTCAGCTCTCAATTTTCTTCCGACTTCCGGCTTCCAGCTTCCCGCTCTAATCGGATTTTAATTTTTAATTCCTTTGGAGAGGGCTACGCCGTTCAAAAAAAGTTAGCCATTTGGCTTTACTTTTGCAAAAGTCTCGAAATGCAGGTTAAAAAAGCAGGTCGTCATCGTCAAAATCCTCTTCATCAAAGTCATCATCATCAAAATCGTCGTCTTCATCAAAATCATCAAAGAATCCCGAATCTAAATCAAAAAAATCGGCACTTAGTTCTTTTCCTGCGCCAATATTCAGTTCATTTTCTTTATCAAAATCATGATTAATGAGTTTTACGATTTTTTCTTCGGTGAAAATTTGGGTGTTTGTAGCAATAATTTCATCGGAAAGAAAATTTCCGAATTTTTCGGTTTCGCTTAAAACACTTTTTATGATACTGTCCGGGCTTATTTGCAAGGGAACAAGGCAAATAATGCTGACAAAATAATCATAGAAAGTAATTTTTTCGGCAATACTTTCATTTTTTGTAAGAGCAAATTCCAGCTCTTTTTTCAATAAATCTTTTTGGAAATCGGAGAATAAGGCTTTTTCTTTTGTGGAAAGCACAAAAAAGTATCGCAATTTATTGCCCGAGCCGCCTAAACCGGATGAAATATATATTTTGTCGTCATTGCTTAATTCGTGCTCAATATGCGCACGGCTTTTTTGGAAAGCCAATATCGTCCAAGCTTTTAGTTCTTCGGGGCAAACCTCTTTGTATTGCTCGATAATGCGGTATGATTTCACATCTCCGGACATGCTCAATTCAATCAAAACATTTTGCTTGGTTTCAAAGCTTGCATCCTCGCTGTTAAGAAGTGCTGAAAGCGTATCCGGAGGTCTTGCTTCGCTGTTCTTTTTGATAAATTCCATTGATGCTTTTTCAAAATTAATTTGAACGGATACATCAATTCCTTCCTCAAAAACTAAAAAATCAGAAAAAGATTTGTTTAATTTTTTTTCAAGAAAATGTTTAAGATTTCGATTGTTCATTAATAAAGAATTTGGGGGCAAAAATAATATTTTAATTACTGCCTGCAAGAAAACTGTTTAGAATTGTTTTGGTGACGGTTTTTATTTCTTGGAAGTGAAATAATTCGGGTATAAGTGAATGGCGAAAAATAATCATTTTGTACTGTGTTTGAAATTTGAGCTTTTTATTTGTTTACAGATAACTAATATCTACGGATTTCAGGTATTTTTCTTCTAAGCAGGCGGCTATTTTTTTTATAATATTTCGGCGTATTTCTAATTCTTGGGGCAAATCGGGGTCTTGGTGCGACGGATTAATGCCGGTACCTACAAGAAACTGTATTTCATCATTTTCCATTAAATGATTAAAAATCATAGCGGCAGGATTATTTGGTCTAATATTTTCAGGACAGCCTTTGCTTAAAAACAAATCAAGACGTCCCAAGGTAAGAATACCCTCCGTAATTAAATCAACACCTTTCATTTGGGCTATTGGGGGCAAATCATCTGCGATATGATTTATATCCACAGATATTTCTCGTTTTAACTCTCGCCCTACTATTTTTGCCGTAGTTCCTCCGCAAATAATTTTTGTTCCGGTAAATTCATCGAACATGCCGGCCATAAGTTTATCTTTATCCTTTGTATAAGGAGGACCGCTTACAATCATCATTTTTCTTGGTTTGCGAAAATAAATAACCGCACAAGTCATATCATCGTCTGCCGTGTAAGCATCGTTTTTAAGAGCTTCGGCTAAAATACGTTGACTTAATTTTGCCGCTGACATATCAGGACGTACTGTTATAGCAGTTCTCACAAACTCTTTTAAACCGCTGTCTTCCCAACCAAAAGGCATTTTAGCGCTTCCCATGCCTGATTGGCTGATGCCGTCGCTAAACAAAACGATGCGATCATTGAGTTGGGCTTGAAATTTATAAGAAAAAAGATCGGGTATGCCCATTTCTTCATTTTTTTCAGGCGTAATAACTTTCCCTTTTCTCAATATAAAGAATTGGGGATTTCCGTATTCAATAATTTTTGTAGCACCATCGTGTGCTATATCTACAATGGTAAAAGTGGCGTAACTTATTTTTCGCACATCATCTTCGGGCAAAGTATTTATGATGGAAAGAGCACTCCGTTTTACAGGCTGATTGTGAAGCCTGAAATTCATGGCCATATTAGCAGTCATAGTGGCTAAAATATTGGCTTTAATGCCACTGCCTAAACCATCGGAAAGAACTGCAATGGTTCGTTCTTCTTCTTTTATTTTTCGAGACAGAAAAACATCGCCGCAAGTTATTTCTCCTCTTTTGTTTTTAGTGCTGCGTTCTATTTCTATAAATACAGGACTATTCTTCATAGTTTCCTCCTTTTTTTGAGGCTTCCAATACAGAATGTAAAAGGAGTTCGGTTTTAGAAGCATTTTGTCCTAACAAAGCAGCAACTTTTTGTGCCGTCATCATATTTTCAGAAATTGTTTGATAAATACGATCGTACATTTCTTGACTCAAAGTTTGATTGTTCCCGACACGATGAAAGATGCCGCATACAATTTTATGTTTCTGAATGCTGAAAACAGAAAGGTGAAACAATTCGTTTTTAAAAGAAATGTCTCGGCTCATACTTTCTTCTCCCGACAAAATCAAACTTTCAAAAAATCCGTAAAAAGGCACTAATTTCTTAAAGTCGCATCCCTGCATTCCGGGTTTAACATTAAAAATTTCTTCAGCCTCTTCGCCAAGTATTTTTGCAAAAAGTTCATTCGACTCAATGATATGCAAATTTTCATCAATGGTAACTACCCCGTAGGGTATTTTCTGTAGTAATACGGAAGCTTTGTTTTGTGCCAATTTTCTCATGTAAGAAACACACATTTGACGCTCGGCTTTTCCCTCAATCATGGCACATGCAAAATCACGACAATTTAAGTAGCCGCAACCTCCGCAATTAAGCTCGTCTTCGCTACTGAGTTTATCAACACAAGTCAAGGCATAATGAATTTCTGCTTCGCTGTATTCTTTTTTTATTTGTGTTTCCGATTTGTAAAAATCTCGATGTGTATCAAACTGCAAATTATCAAGTATTACTTCTTCCTCTAAAATATGTGAACGTTTGCTAATTTTTAAACGTGCCGCTGCGGTATTGGTTTTTATCTTATTTCCGGGTCCGTTTATACAGCCGCCTTCACAAGCCATTAGTTCAAGAAAAAGTTTTTGATTTTTTAACTCGTCCAAGTTTTCCAAAATACTTTTCACATGATTAATGCCCGAAAAAGTCATCATTTCATGTTCGGTAAAATCAATGGTTGATTGTATGCCTTCAATCATTCCTCCATCTATAGGATACAGCGAAGATTGCCTGTTTTTGTTATTTGCAGCAGGTATTTCCTTTGGCTCAATAAAATCGGGAACGAGGGCTTCATCTTCTAACCACGAGCGTAGATCATCGAAAGTAATTGCTATATCCATGCAATTTTCAGCTTCTTCGATTTCTTTTTTCTTGGCAATGCAAGGTCCTGCAAATATCACGGCGGTATCTGTTCCGTATTTTTGTTTCAAATAACGTGCATGGACTTGCATGGGACTTTGTAAGGGCATCAAATAAGGAATATGTTGCGGATAAAATTTTTCTATTATCTGTACAACTACCGGACAACAAGATGACAGGCATAAACCTTGTTCGCTATCCTTTAATATTTGCGTAGCTTTTCGTGTAACCCACTCTGCCCCTACGGCTGTTTCGGATACCCCATTAAAACCCAATTGTTTAAGTGCATATAAAAGTTGTGCATCGGAATAGTCCTCAAAAGCCAAAGGCCAAGATGGTGCAATGCTTAAAATAACTCTTTTCTTGTGTTCCATAAGATAACGAGCCGAATTAAGGTCGTTGCGTACTTTTTTTGCATCTGCCGGACAAACTTCTACACAAGTACCGCAATAAATACAAAGCTCATCCATTACAGAAGCACTCATGTTTTCAATTTTAATGGCTTTTACGGGGCAATGTCTAATACATTTATAACAATCTTGACAATTGTTTTTTTCGGTAAAAACAGGTTGCGTATTATTCATTTTTATTGTTATTTAGTATGTTGTTAAAATGTTTTTCCAAGATATGAATAACTAAATCTTTATTTACATACATTATTTTTCCATCTATCTTAATAACCGGACCTTTGGCACAATTTTCTGTACATAGTTCGCCTTTAAAGTCTGTATATTTTTCTAATTTATTTTCTTTTAACCAATTTTTTACCGCCTCAAGAACTTGTCTGTTCCCTCGTCTGTAACAACTGCTCCCTAAACATATCACAATTTGTGTTCTTTGCATGATATTTATCTTTTTTGTGTTATTCGTGGTTTAAGTCGGGGTAAAGTATCAAATGCAACACGAAAAAAACAATTTTCGGATTATCAAACTCTAATTTCCCGAAGTCTTCAGTCAATTTTATATTATACTTGTATAAATTTATCGTCAAAATTATTAAATTTAGATTTTTTAGATAGCTATTGTCTGATTAATTTATTGAAATATTTTTTTAATCAAAATACCTAAATGTTGGTATTGCGGTTTTGTTGTTGAGTTTGTACTTTTGTTAAATTTTATATTACACTATGCTTCTGTCAAATTTAAAAAATGATGAAAAAGCTGTAATCGTCAAGGTGAAAGGACGAGGAGCTTTCAGAAAACGTATCACGGAAATGGGCTTTGTAAAAGGTGAAACCATTACCGTAATTAAAAATGCGCCTTTAAATGACCCTATTGAGTATGAAATTATGGGCTATCATATTTCGCTCAGAAAAAGCGAAGCCGAGTTGGTTGAGGTCATTACGGAAGAAGACGCCAAAAGCTTACCGGAGGAAAAATACAACGGTACAATCGATGATAATATTTTGAAAAAAACGGCGAAAGAAAAAAGCCGTCATATAAATATTGCTTTGGTTGGTAATCCGAATTGCGGAAAAACCACTTTGTTTAATAAAATTACCGGTTCTCGCGAACGTGTGGGGAATTATAGCGGCGTTACCGTAGATGCAAAGAAAGCAAGTCGCAAGTATAAAGACTATAAATTTGATTTTACCGATCTTCCCGGAACTTATTCCATTACGGCATATACGCCCGAAGAATTGTTTGTGCGCAAACATATTTTTGATGAAGTTCCGGATATTGTATTGAACGTGCTTGATGCGTCTAATTTAGAGCGAAACCTCTATTTGGCTTTGCGGCTTATTGATATGGACATAAAGTTAGTGGTGGCACTCAATATGTTTGATGAACTGGAAAAACGCGGCGACAGTTTCAATTATCAAATGTTGTCGGAAATGATAGGCGTGCCTTTTGTTCCTACGGTGGCTTCTACCGGCAAAGGTATTACGGATATATTTGACCGGTTGATTCAAGTGTATGAAGATAAAGACCCGGTTGTAAGACATGTGCACATAAATTACGGCAAGAAAATCGAAGAAGCCATACAAACGGTTCAAAAAGAGTTGTATGTTCCGGAGAATATCAATGTTACGGGAAAATTGGCTCCACGTTTCTTAGCTTTAAACCTTTTGGAAAAAGATAAAGAAACGCGTAAGCAAATCGGTATGCTCAAAAACGGAGCAAAGATCCTTGAAACGGCAGATAATGCGGTAGAAAAAGTAGAGACGCTTTTAATGAACGATTCGGAGACACTGATTACCGATGCGCGTTACGGTTTTATCAGCGGCGCTTTGAAAGAAACCTATCAAAGAGTTAAAAATAAGGGCAAAACAAAAACCGATAAAATAGATAATGTTCTTACACATAAGTGGTTGGGAATGCCTATTTTTATATTCCTTATGTGGTTGATGTTTCAATTGACCTTTTCTTTGGGCGATTACCCGATGGGGTGGATTGAAGAGGGTGTTGCATTTTTGGCACAGTTGGTACAGAATAATATGCCGGACGGTATGCTTAAAGATCTAATCGTGGACGGAATTATCGGCGGAGTAGGCGGTGTTATTGTCTTTTTGCCTAATATCTTAATTCTGTTTTTCATTATTTCATTAATGGAAGATACCGGCTATATGTCGCGAGCAGCTTTTATTACCGACAAACTGATGCACAAAATAGGATTGCACGGAAAATCTTTTATTCCTTTAATAATGGGTTTTGGTTGCAATGTGCCGGCAATTATGGCAACACGCACCTTAGAAAATCGCAACGACAGATTATTAACAATGTTAATCAATCCTTTTATGTCTTGCAGTGCCCGCTTGCCGGTATATTTGGTAATTATAGGCGCGGTATTTCCCGAACATGCCGGAAGTGTTTTGTTTTTGGTTTATGCAGCGGGTATTTTAGTATCCGTTTTGGTTGCCAAGCTGTTTAATGCTTTGTTGTTTAAACAAAAAGATGCTCCTTTTGTGATGGAACTTCCGCTTTATCGAAAACCCATATTTAAAGTATCTTTGATTCATATGTGGGATAAAGGTTCGCAATACCTGAAAAAAATGGGGGGAATTATTTTGATTGCCTCAATAATTATTTGGGCTTTGGGTTATTTTCCTCAAACAAATGCCGAAACCGAAAAAATCGACAATCAAATTGTGGAACTTAAAGCTGCCGAAAAAGCTGCTGAAAATACAGGCATGGAAGCACAAATTGCCGAATTGGAACTTAAAAAACACGGTGCACAACAAGAAAACTCCTATATCGGCAGAATAGGGCATGCGATTGAGCCGGTTATAGAGCCGCTTGGTTTCGATTGGAAAATGGGCGTGAGTATTGTTGCCGGTGTTGCCGCCAAAGAAATTGTGGTCAGTACCATGGGTGTGCTTTACGGTGCCGAGTTCGATGCCGACGAAAATTCCGAAGTGCTTCAAAAAGCAATAAAAGAAGAGCGTTATACTTCCGGACCAAATAAGGGCGATGTTATTTTTACTCCTTTGGTTTCTGCGGCATTTTTGATTTTTATTTTGATATATTTTCCTTGTATTGCCGTTGTTGCTGCCGTAAAAAAAGAATCGGGAAGTTGGAAGTGGGCAGCATTTTTGGTCGTTTATACGACAACTTTGGCATGGTTGCTTTCTTTTGGAGTATTTCAAATAGGAGGTTTATTTATCTGATTTTATTACTATGATACAAGAAGTGATAACATATATGCTCATTAGCGGGGCGGTGCTGTACACAATCTACGGTGTGGTAAAATTATTTATTCCTGCTAAGAATAAAAAGCAAAGCAGTGCTTGCAGCGGCTGTTCTGCTTGCAGTGTAAAAGAAGCTACGAAATTTCAAAAATTGTAAGCCGGAAAAAATTAAGAATGATATAGGTATCAGGCTCTTATATAAATGACTTTTTGTGAATTTTCAGCAAATTGCAAATTCCTTTTGGTTAAGCTGCATTATTCACCAAGCAATCTATTACGGGCAGCATCTACAATAAAATAAGACACTTTGTTTGATAAGCCTCATTCACCATATCAAAGGATATGCCTCAATCGTCTTATCACTTATTTTATTGTATATGCAGCCCTCACTAC
>PDWI01013331.1_pt1 | contig 14530 bp, 13 predicted proteins | sample 1430891 | NCBI WGS metagenome assembly PDWI01 (sample SAMN01162508, study PRJNA174530) | Oral metagenome, whole genome shotgun sequencing project. | biome: Marine environment; feature: Marine mammal; material: Swab sample of the gingival sulcus; isolation source: swab sample of gingival sulcus...
TTATGTGAGACTCTCTGCAAGTATGCCTGAAGCGATTGCAGCAGCTCAGTTGCTACAAAAAGCTACACAAATATTGCAACAAATAATAATAGATTTTAAGAGTAAAAAAGCGAAAGAGCAGTTGCGGTTTATACAGGAGCGCTTCGAAGAGAAAGAAAAAGAATTTCGAAAGGCAGAATACGCTCTTGCTAATTTTCAAGATCGAAATAAAAATGTAATTTCTGCAAAGGCAGGGACGAGAGAGAAGCAATTGCAGACTCGATATAATCTTGCTTATAGCGTGTATTCTGAATTGGCAAAACAGATAGAGCAGCAGAAAATACAGGTGAAAGAAGATACTCCTGTTTTTTCAATTATAGAGCCGGTAAGTGTGCCTGTTGAAAAATCAAAACCTAAGAGGGGATTGATTTTAATAATTTGGTTATTTTTGGGAGGAGTTTTGGGAATTGGAATTGTTTTGTTGAAGGATTTTGTCAGAGGTTTAAAAGATAGAAAGTGATGAATAGAAATATAACAATAGTAGGGGTAGGTTATGTAGGTTTATCAAATGCTTTGTTGTTGGCACAGCATAATAAAGTTACTGCCTTAGATATTAATGAGGAAAGAGTTGATAAATTGAATAATCGTATTTCGCCGATAGCAGCGGATAAGGAAATACAGGAATATATCGTTAAGCCGGAACTTAATTTAGTGGCAACAACGGACAAGGAATTTGCGTATAAAAAAGCCGATTTTGTAATTGTTGCAACACCGACAGATTATGATCCTAAAACAAATTATTTTAATACGAGTTCAGTTGAGGGAGTTATAAAAGACGTTAATGAAATTAATTCTAACTGTGTGATAATCATTAAATCAACAATTCCCGTCGGATATACTCAGCATATTAAGGAAAAATTAGGTGTTGATAATATTATTTTTTCACCTGAATTCTTGAGAGAAGGTAAAGCTTTGTATGATAACTTATACCCATCCCGAATTATTGTGGGAGAGCAAAGTGAAAGAGCAAAAGTGTTTGCAAATTTATTTGCAGAGGGGGCAGTGAAAAAAGATGTAGATATTCTATATACAGATTCTACGGAGGCGGAGGCAATTAAGTTATTTTCAAATACGTATCTAGCGATGCGTGTAGCTTATTTTAATGAGTTAGATTCTTATGCTATGAATCACGGATTGAATACTAGACAAATTATTGAAGGGGTTTGCTTAGATCCCAGAATTGGAAGTCATTACAACAATCCATCTTTTGGTTATGGAGGATATTGCTTGCCTAAAGACACTAAGCAGTTAAGAGCAAATTTTGAGAATGTACCTAATAATTTGATAAATGCTATTGTAGATGCTAACAGAACACGTAAGGATGTAATAGCAGATGATGTTTTAGCTAAAAAACCCAGAGTTGTTGGGGTTTATCGTTTAGTGATGAAATCAGGGTCAGATAATTTCCGCTCGTCTTCTATTCAGGGGATTATGAAGAGAATTAAAGCCAAGGGGATTGAGGTTATAATTTATGAGCCAGAATTGTCAGAAGAGAGATTCTTTAATTCTAAAAATATTAGGAGTATAGAGGAGTTTAAGAGATTGTCTGATGTGATTATTACTAATCGTAATTCAGATGAATTGTCTGATGTGCAACACAAGATTTATACTAGAGATATTTTTGGAGATAATTAGAATATGAAGGTTTTAGTAACAGGAGCGGCAGGATTTATCGGTTTTCATTTGGTGGAGACTTTGTTAAGAAGGGGAGATGTTAAAGTCGTTGGTATTGATAATATCAATGATTATTATGACGTTGATTTGAAGTACGCTCGCTTAGAACAGCTAGGTGTTGTTATAAGTGAGGTTGAAACTTGTGATAATACTTTATTGTATGTACAGAGTAAAGAACATCAAAATTATAAGTTTTTAAAATTAGACATTACAAATCTAAAATTGTTGGAGGAATTATTTGAGAAAGAAAAGTTTAATTATGTGGTAAATCTTGCAGCACAGGCAGGGGTTCGCTATTCTTTGGAAAATCCACATGCCTATGTACAATCAAATTTAGTTGGATTTGTAAATTTGTTAGAATGTTGTCGTTATAATAAAATAGAACATTTTGTATATGCATCGAGTTCGTCGGTGTATGGTGCGAATGCAAAAATTCCTTTCTCAGAAGAAGATAGAGTTGATAGTCCTGTAAGTTTGTATGCAGCAACAAAGAAAAGTAATGAATTGATGGCTTATACTTATAGTCATTTATATGATTTACCAACGACAGGGTTACGATTTTTTACTGTTTACGGACCTTGGGGCAGACCAGATATGGCACCAATGTTATTTGCAAATGCAATAAGTAATAATGAGCCTATTAAAGTATTTAATAATGGTGATATGCAGCGAGATTTTACTTATATTGACGATATTGTAGAGGGCGTAGTACGATGCATTACTTCATTACCAGGCAAACATCCTAAAGCAGAAGTCTTTAATATAGGAAATTCTAAGCCTGTAGATTTGATGCAATTTATAATAACTATGGAAGATTGTATGGGAAAAGAGGCTCAAAAGAATTTTATGCCGATGCAAGATGGTGATGTAAAACGTACTTGGGCAGATACAAGAAAATTAGAATATGAGGTAGCTTATAAACCAACCACGCCATTAAAAGTTGGAATTCAAAATTTTGTGGAGTGGTTTAATAAAAATATTAAATATGTTAAATAATAAATCTATATTAATAACGGGAGGTACGGGATCTTTAGGTAAGGCTCTGACGAAGCACATTTTTGCGAAATATCCTAGTTTAAAACGCTTGGTTATTTTTTCAAGAGATGAGCAAAAACAATTTCAAATGGCTCAAGAATATCCTGAAAACAAATATCCCCAAATTCGGTTTTTTATAGGAGATATTAGAGATAAAGAAAGGCTGGTCAGGGCTTTTAAAGGTATTGATTATGTTATCCATGCTGCTGCAATGAAGCATGTTCATATAGCTGAGTATAACCCTGAAGAATGTGTAAAGACTAATGTTGATGGTGCACGAAATGTAATAGATGCCTGTTTAGAGACTAATGTTGAGAGGGTTGTAGCTCTTTCTACTGATAAGGCTTGTGCTCCGATAAATTTGTACGGAGCAACGAAGTTGGCATCTGACAAATTGTTCGTGGCAGCAAATAATATAAAAGGATGGAATTCTATACGTTTTTCTGTTGTTAGATATGGAAATGTCATGGGGTCTAACGGTTCGGTAATTCCTTTTTTTATTAAACATAGAGAAAAAGGATTTTTGCCTATTACTGATCCTAATATGACTCGTTTTAATATCTCTTTGCAAGGAGGTGTTGATATGGTTATGCATGCTTTATTTAATGCTTGGGGAGGTGAAATTTTTATTCCTAAAATTACTTCTTATAAAATCACTGATGTTGCAAAGGCAATTGCACCAAATCTTGAACAAAGGGTCGTAGGTATAAGACCGGGAGAAAAGTTGCATGAGGAGATGATAACACCTTCTGATTCATTTTATACTTATGATTTAGGTAAATATTATGTAATTTTACCTTCTACTCCCAATTGGGATTTAGAGAAATTTAAAGAAGAATTTAATGCTAAAAAAGTGGAGCAAGGTTTTGCATATAACTCTGAAAAGAATGATGAGTGGGAAACGGTTGAAAGTATGCGAAAACTGATAAAGGAAAATGTAGATTCTAATTTTAGTGTTGAATAAAGAGATGAGTAATTTTAGCATTCCTTACGGAAGACAATATATAACGAAAGAGGATGAGAAGGCTGTAGTAGAAGCTTTGTATCACCCTTATTTGACTCAAGGACCTAAGATTGATGAATTTGAGAAGGTCTTTGCCGATTATATAGGTAGTAATTATGCTGTAGCAGTTTCTAATGGAACAGCAGCACTTCATTTGTGTACTTTGGCTTTAAATGTGGCTAAAGGGCAAAAAGTTATTACGACACCAATCACTTTCGCAGCATCGGCTAATTGTGTCCGTTATTGTGGAGGAGAGGTTGTCTTTGCAGATATAGATCCAGAAACATATTTGATAGATTATAATTCTGTACAAAAATTATTATTAGAAGCTCCAAAGGGCACTTATGCAGGAATTATTCCTGTTGATTTTGCAGGTAGAGCTGTTGATCTAGAGAGGTTCAGGAAGTTGGCTGATGAGTATGGTTTGTGGATTATAGAGGATGCTTGTCATGCTCCCGGAGGTTTTTTTACAAGCGAAAATGGAATCCAGCAGAACTGTGGAAATGGTAATTTTGCTGATCTTGCAATTTTTTCATTTCACCCTGTTAAGCATATTGCTTGTGGGGAAGGAGGGATGGTAACGACCAATGACGAGGAATTGTATAATAAATTGTTGTTGTTGAGATCTCATGGAATTATCAAAGATAACAGAGGACAACAATACCAAAATACCGTTGAATTTTCCGGAGGAAAAGAAGAATATCCTCTGTGGTATATGGAGATGCAAGATTTAGGTTTTAATTATCGTATTACAGATATACAATGCGCTTTAGGTTTGAGTCAATTGCAAAGAGCAGATGAAGGTGTCGCTAAGCGTAGAGAAATTGCTGAAAAATATTTTGAAGCGTTTAAAAATGAGTCCTTTGTAAAAGGCCAAAGTGGCTCAGTAGAGGGACATGCATATCATTTGTATATTGTTGAGGTAGAAGATAGATTGGGGTTGTATAATTATTTGAGAGAACACCATATTTATGCTCAAATTCATTATATACCTTGCCATTTGATGCCATATTATCGCCAATTTGGTTGGAAAGAAGGAGATAGACCTAATGCAGAAAACTATTATAAGCATTGCATTAGTTTACCAATGTTCCCTGCTTTGACGGATGAAGAGCAGAAGTTTGTTATTGAAAAAGTGAAAGAATTTTATGAGTAACTTGTGTATTATACCTGCACGAGGTGGAAGTAAACGAATACCTAAGAAAAATATTAAAGATTTTTTAGGGAAGCCGATTATTGCTTACTCTATTGAGGTAGCTCTACAATCAGAATTATTTGATGAAGTTATGGTTTCTACTGATGATGAAGAAATAGCTACTATAGCAAAAAAATATGGTGCAAAAGTACCTTTCTTTAGAAGTAAAAAAACTTCCGATGATTTTGCTACTACTTATGATGTTATAGAGGAGGTGATTGGTGAATACAGCAAAAAGGATATTTTTTTTGACAATTGTTGTTGTATTTATCCTTGTGCTCCTTTTATAGAGCAAGTGAGCTTGAAAAATGCTTATAATTTGTTAGAGGCAAATGATATGGTAATGCCTGTTACTGTATTTAGTTTTCCTATTCAGAGGGCATTAAAAAAAGACGAGAAAGATAGAGTTGAGTTTTTATATGAAGAATATAAATTAACTCGCTCACAGGATTTGGAACAAATGTATCATGATGTAGGACAATTTTATTGGTTTAATATAAGTAAGGTATTAAGTTCTAAAAGTCTAATGCAACCTAATACAGGATGTGTTGTGATTGATGAGCTACGAGCACAAGATATAGATAATCTATCAGATTGGAAGTTGTCAGAATTGAAATATAAGTTATTGATGTAAAAATGAAATTTCCGAAAAAATACCCTTTCCTAAAAAGTAATAAATACTCTTATGGAGAATATTCAATTATTCCAATTCGTTATGAAGATAGATTGAGTATTATGAAATGGCGAAATGAACAGATGTATCATTTGCGTCAAAAGGAACTTTTGACAGAAGAGCAACAAAATAATTATTATAAAAATGTTGTCAGTAAACTTTTTAAGCAAGAACAACCTGAACAAATATTATTTTCTTACCTTAAAAATGATAAATGTATAGGGTATGGAGGTTTAGTTCATATTAATTGGACAGACAAGAATGCTGAAGTTTCATTTATTATGGATACTTCCTTAGAAGAAAAATGTATGCTTTTGATTTAAGACCTCATTTATATGAAGCTATTGAAAAGGCAGGGTTTATAAGAGATGCTGTATTGAAGGAGCATTGTTTTTTTCAAGGAAAGTATAAGGATGTGATTATTCATTCAAAATTAGAGAAATGAAATTAGGAATCTTGTGTAGTGGGAATCTAGGCTATTTAAATCTTGTTAAGTTAGAACAAGAATATGATGTTGTTTTTGTATTCACAGATAGTATGTCAAAGTCTATTTTAGACTTTTGTTATCAAAAAGAAATTCCCTTATTTGTAGGTAATCCGAGAGGAGGAAAAGCAAAAGGTTTTTTGAAATATGAATGTGATTATCTAATTTCTATAAACTATTTATTTATAATAGAGAAGGATATTATATCTGTAGCAAACAAATTAGCGTTTAATGTTCACGGTTCTTTATTACCAAAATATAGAGGTAGGACGCCTCATGTGTGGGCTATTATAAATGGAGAACAGAAAGCAGGTATAACAGCCCATATTATTGAAGAGGGGTGTGATACGGGAGATATCTTGTCTCAAAGAGTTGTAGATATTGAGCCTAATAATACTGGAAATGATGTATTAAAGAAGTATGAGATATTGTACTATCCCTTAATTAAGGGGGTTTTGCAAAGAAGTGAAAATAATACATTAATTAGAGTTCCACAAGAGCAAAAAAAAGCAACTTATTTTGGTAGAAGAACTCCTGATGATGGACAAATTTGTTGGGAATGGTCTAAAAAAAGAATTAGAAATTGGGTAAGGGCACAAGCATATCCTTATCCTGGGGCTTTTACTAAAATAGGTGGTGAAAAAATTATCATAGATAAAGTTGTTTGTAGTGATCTAGGATTTAATCAAGGAGATGCTAACGGATTAATACTAGAAGATACTCCAAATATAGTTGTTAAAACACCTGATGGATGTTTAGAATTGATAGATATTAGGGAAAATAAGGAATTGTGTAAAAAAGGTGAAATTTTTAGAAATGAGTAAAGTTTTTATAATAGCAGAACTTTCTGCAAATCATAATGGAAATAAGCAAGTTGCAATAGACACAATACGAGCAGCAAAAAGAGCTGGTGCTGATGCTATAAAACTACAAACTTATACAGCAGATACCATTACTTTGGATTCTGATAAAGATGATTTTGTTATCAAAGGTACGATTTGGGAAGGTCGTAAGTTATATGATTTATATCAAGAGGCATATACTCCTTGGGAATGGCACAAAGAACTATTTGAAGTAGCCCAAAAAGAAGGTCTTGTTTGCTTTTCCTCACCTTTTGATAAAACTGCTGTAGATTTACTGGAAGGGTTGGATAATCCTATCTATAAAATAGCTTCTTTTGAAATTACTGATATTCCTTTAATAGAATATATTGCATCTAAAGGGAAGCCGATTATTATGTCCACAGGAATTGCAGAATATGAAGATATAAAATTAGCTATAGAAACTTGTAGAAAAGTAGGAAATAACGATATTACATTATTAAAGTGTACATCGTCATATCCGGCACCTATTGAAGAAGCAAATTTGTTGATGATGAAGCGTTTTGCTAACGATTTTGGTGTAAAAGTAGGGTTGTCTGATCATACTTTGGGAATAACGGTACCTATTGTTGCAACTGCATTGGGAGCAGTGGTAATTGAAAAGCATTTTATTTTAGATAAATCTATTGGAGGTCCTGATGCTTCATTTTCGTTAGATGAAAAAGAGTTTACCGAAATGGTTAATGCAGTAAGACAAGCAGAGAAGGCAGTAGGTAAAGAAACGTATGAGTTAACTGAAAAACAAAAGGCAGGAAAGGCTTTTTCTCGTTCTTTATATGTTACACAAGATGTCAAAAAAGGGGATGTGGTTACGGAACAAAACATTCGTTCAGTACGTCCTGGATTTGGTTTACACCCTAAATACTTGAATGAACTATTAGGTAAGAAGTTTAAAGAGAATATGGATAAGGGCAGTAGATTAGATATGAAAAGTATTCTGTAAACAATGATTAATTATTTAAAAAACATTTATGGAAGAAATAAAGTTGTATTTCAAAATTTTTCGTATATAACAATATTACAGATTTTTTTGATGGCAGTCCCTCTATTGATATATCCTTATCTTATAAGGGTTTTAGGGAAAGAACTTTATGGTTATGTTATAACTGCTCAGATCGTTGCAAGTTATTTTTCGATTGTTGTGGATTTTGGTTTTAAAACCGTGAGTGCTCGTTATGTTTCTATTTATAGAAATGATATATTAGCTTTATCTAGGCTAATGTCTAATATTATTTTTATTAGGTTTGTTTTATGGTTTTTGTCATTACTAGTTTTTTTAGTGATTATATCTTTAGTTGATTCTTATAGACAACATTTTTTGTTGTTTTTGTTTTCATTTGGAGTTACATTTAATGAATTATTATTTCCTCAATTTTTCTTTCAAGGGATTGAAAAAATGAAAGCAATAACAATTATAAATATCGTCATAAGATCTATGTTTTTAGTACTAATCTTTGTGTTTGTTAAATCACAAACAGATTATGTATACGTGCCTTTATTTTTATCTATAGGCTACTTGGTTGGAGGGGGGATTTCTCTTTATATAATTTACAAAACTCATAAGTTATTTTTTGTGGTGCCCCAATGGAGTAAAATTAAGTTTTATTCAAAAGATGCTCTCCCTATTTTTTACACAGATATTGTTTGTACAGTAAAAGATAAGTTGAGTTACCTAATTGTTGGGACTTTCGTTAGTATGTCTGATGTCCCAATTTATGATTTAGGAGCAAAGTTTGTGCGATTATTGTCAAAACCTGTGAGTATTTTATCAACAGTTTTGTTCCCTCGTATAGCACAAAGTAAAAATATGCTCCTCTTTAAAAGAGGTGCATTGCTTTCTTTTTTTGTAACTGTGCTATTAGTTCTAATTACCAATATACTATTGCCTGATCTTGTGAAATTTTTTATTGATGATACTATAGATTTACTGCCAATTAGACTATTTATTTTGGCTCCAATTTTTATTTCAGTGGGGACTTTTATAGCATCGAATTTAATTATTGCATTTGGTTATAGTAAGTATATATTGTATAGCATAATAGTTACTACCTTTGGTTATTGTGTGGGGTTAGCATTGTTTTTTAGTTTCAATTCCATTACTGTTCTTTCGATGGTTATAGTTGCATTAATAGGGTATTTTACAGAGTTAGTTTATAGAGTTTATGTCGCGAAAAAGATTATTAAATATGAAAAGTCTAATTAAAAAGACAATAGCGAAAAGTGTTATTGTTGAGTATTCATTAAGTCCGTTTTTATATACTTACCGTTTATTTCGTTATTATTTAGTGCCAGATAAGATAGCGATAAAGAAAAAATTTAGAAAAGTTTGGGGATACAATTTGGATTTAGAACATCCTAAAACTTTTTCAGAAAAGTTGCAGTGGTTAAAATTGCATAATAGGAAGAAATGGTATACAGAATGTGCTGATAAAATGTCTGTCAGAGATTATTTGCTTAGAACTTTGGGTACAGGTAAGTATTTAATACCTCTTTATTTTTCAACAGAAGATTACAAGGAAATAAAGGCTGAAAATTTACCTGATGAGCCTTGTGTTATAAAATGTAGTCATGATAATAACTCTTATAAAATAATAAGGAATAAAAAAGATGAAGATTGGAATAAATTGCAAAAGTATTATAAAAGGCGACTAAATTCTGTTAATTTATTTTGGTCTAACAGAGAATGGCCATATAAGAATATTCAGAGAAGATATTTTATGGTTGAGGGACTTCTTCAAAGTAGTGGAGGGGTTTATAAATTGCAAGAATATAAATTTCATTGTTTTAATAGAGAACTCAAAATTATTGATATGTATGAGATAGGGGAAGAAGGATTTAAAAGAGCAAGAATATTAAATAATAAATTTGAACCATATCCGGAGAACTATTCAATGGGATATGATAAGGTTTTGGGAAAAATAAATCTCCCGACAGATGCCACGAAAAAAGAAATGTTGGATATCGTGGCAAAGTTGTCTAAAGAATTTGAGTATCAGATAAGAATTGATATTTATCACGTAGACGGGAAACTGTATATAGGGGAGTTAACTTTTTTTGATGGTGCAGGATTGGATTTAATTACTCCCAATGAATTTAATCGAGAATTAGGTGATATGTTAAAATTACCAACGGACTAAAAATGTATGTCAGAATTTATTTCTAATAGTAAATTAGGTGTAAAAATAAGGGATGGAATATATTTGTTTTTATTATTCTTCTCTTTACTGGGTTATGTTTTGGCATTTAATAGTATATATTCTACTATAACTTCGTTGGTGTTGTTTATATACACATTACTTATAACACCTTCTTTAAAGTTCAAATATTCGTCTTATCAATCTTGGGGAGTTGTTGTAATTTGTTTATCATTAATTTCCTCTTTATGGTCTATCAAACCGATTTTGTCTTACTATGCTGTTTTTTCTTTCATCAAGTTATTTGTGTTTACTTATAGTATTTATCGTTTTTGCTATACGAAAGAAAATTTGATAAAATTGTTGAAGGTTTATATTCTCATAAATGTGATATTGATATTTTTTGTACTAACATATTTTGGGGTTGATATTCTAGGCGAGGGGAGAATGAGTGATACTGAAAATGGAGTAAATGGCAATGGTATTGCAATCTCATTAGCATTTGCTTTGTACTCGATATATTTAATTTTTTATTTTAGTAGAGTGTCTTTCTTTAATCGACCTTTTTATTATTTTTTGGTTGTTTTATTTTTTGTCTTTTTGGTCTTTACTGGTTCAAGGACAGCTTTAGTAATGTTAGTTTTGCCTTTTACCTTATATTTATTTCTTAAATCGAAGTATAAGTTGGTAGCTTTATTTTCTATAGGTATACTTATGGTTGGAATGTATTATGTAATAATGGAAGTTCCGCAATTTTATAATGTATTAGGTGTGCGCATCATAGAGGCTTTAGATATTGCGTCAGGGAATACAGAAGGGGGAGATTCATCAAGACTCTTATTATTCTTGTATGGGGTTGAATGGTTTCAAGATAACCCTTTTTTAGGTATAGGTATAAATAATTATAGGGTTTTATCTAATGTAACCCCACCTTTTGTTGGTAAAAACTTTTATGCACATAGTAATTTTATAGAAATGCTTGTAGACGTAGGGATAGTGGGTTTTCTAGTTTATTATTCATTTGTATTTACTTTGTTAAAAAGAGCAGTGGCCACTTTTTCAAGTAATATATCAAAATTAGTATTAGCATTAACGATAACTATTTTTCTTCATGACATTATCTCAATGTCTTATTATGAATGGGAAATGCATTTCTTGATTTGTATTACCTTTGTATTACAATCTTTTGCAGAAAAAAATAAACAAATTAAGACTAGAAAAATATGAAAAAAGTAGATGTAATTAGACCAGGCTCTTTAAAACAAATTATAGGTCCTGCAGGAACGTTGAAAAGAATTATAAAAAATAAATCATATTTTGAGAATAGAGGGTATGATATAAATATTTTTACACATGATAGCTTATCCAATGGGAAATCTAATATAATACCTGAATTAAAAGTAGATATCCAAAGTAAAAGAGGTATAATTAGAAAAATAAAAAAATATATACGTGCAAACTTGTATAAATCAAAACTTTTATCTCTATTTTTTATGAAACGAAAAGATAAAGCGGTATATAAGTTAGTTGATTTTTACTTGTCTTTAAATAGAGATGTTGAGTATGTTGTTTTTCATTCAGTAAATGAATGTTACTATTTTTTAAAGAATAATAAAAATAAGAATATAAAAACGGTCTGTTTTTTTCATTCAGACGGAATACCTTTAAAGATGGAGGAAATATATTTTCCAAAATTAAAAGGGTCTAACTATTTTGCGGAATTGTTAGCAAGAGAACAATTTGTTGTAGATAATGTTAATAGATGTGTTTTTATCGCAGAACACGGTCGTAGAAATTTTTTAAACTACCATCCTGATTTAAATGTTGCTAAAACAATGTTAATTTTAAATGGGATAGAAGATTTTACAGAAATTGAAAAAGAATATATTAATAATTTACCCTCAAAAGAAAAAAAAGCAAAATATTCTTTTTGTTGTGTAGGTACGATAAATACAAGGAAAGGACATCATATTATTGTCGAAGCTCTTAGTAAAGTAGATAAAGATATACTACCGTTATTACATTTTACTTTCGTAGGAGATGGTGCAGAAAGGGAAAAACTTGAGCAGAAAGTAAATAGTTTAGATTTGTCTGAGAGTGTTAGTTTTGCTGGTGCTGTTGATAACAAAAATGTTTTTAAATATTTGCTGGATGTAAATATTTACATATTAATGAGCTTAAATGAAGGTTTACCTATTTCAATTATAGAAGCTATGCGTTCTGGATTACCAGTTATTTCTACTAGAATTGCAGGAATACCAGAATTAGTAAATGAAACGAATGGAGTTGTTTTAGAGCCTAATGCGAATCAATTGCTTGAGGTATTAAACAATATAGAAAAATATGACTGGGAAGTTTTAAGGGAGAATTCTAGAAAAAGATTTGAAGAAGAATTTACATTTGAAAGAATGAGAAAAGAATATTGTGATATGTTGGATGGTATTTAATCATTATGGGAAAAGAGGAGAAGATACTAAAAGAAATAAAAGATAAAGAAAAAGCTCTTTTGTTATATCGTATAGAAGTTTTTGGAGTGTCTTTATGGAGAATCGTGCGTTTTGGAGTTCGGTTACAGAAATTGGCTAAAACAATAGGATATACTAATAAAACTAAAAAAGACAAAGTATCTTTTATGTCTATTATGAAGTATTATTTTGTTTCATTACTTCAAGTTATAAGATTAATTATTAGTGGGAAGAAATATGATAATGTTGTTTTTGCATCGCCTCGTTTAGTATTTTATAATGGAAAGTATTTAGATAAATTTACGGATCCTATAATTAATCAAACAAGCTTGAAAAATAGTGCTTTGGTAATTCAAAGGCATTTAGGAACAAAACACTTGAGGCCAAGGTTCTCTGAGAATAATCCAGTGGTGCTTGCTGATTTTATTGATTATACTTCTAAGTTTTGTGCTATTTTATTTTTTCCGTTGTTCTATCTTTTATTTTGCAAACAGATTGATAAAATCCATCATAAAGCAGAGAGTTTTTTTGATTTAAATAAACGCTTTTTAATAGTGACTTCCATTAAAGTAGCAGACTTTTATTTTCAAATGAAACTTTGGCAATTTGTATTTTGGCGAATAACTCCTCAAAGGATTTTTGTAGTAACTCGTGATATTTGGTTTCCTTGTATTTCTGCTTGTAAAAGAAAACAAATTAAGGTTTATGAATTACAACATGGAATTACTCATTCTGAAACAGCACTTTACACCGGAGATTATGATACTAATTTAGATCCTGATTATTTTTTAATGTTTGGTGAAAAATGGAAAGGAAAGCAGTTTGGTGTGCCTTTGGATAGACTGATAAACATTGGTTGGGCTTATAAGTCGTATATGGTAGATAAATTAAATATTGAAAGTAGGGCAAAAACTGTTTTGGTGATATCATCACCTGCCATCACTCTGCAAATAATAAAAACAACTATAGAATTGGCAAACGCCCATCCTGATTATCAATTTACACTGCGTTTGCATCCTCAGGAAGATTTATCAATAGAGCAGTCAGAAAAAATAAAACTAATAAAGAATATAAATGTCGATGATAAAAAGGTGGACTCTTTGGTCTCTATTTTGCTGCATCAATACTGTATTGGAGAAAATTCATCTGTTTTGTATGAAGCCCTAGATTATGGTAAACAGGTGGGGAAAATAATGTATAATGGTCTTTTCTCTGAAAGACAAAAAGATAAAGATTTAGGCAATATTTTTTATCTAAGGAGTCAATCGTCTTTTTATGAATTTATTCATCAAAAATCTGTTAATGTACAGCGTCAATTTGGTGTTTATGATGATTTTAAGAGTGATGTTTTGGAAAGGATTTTAAAAAATAAAGTATGATAAGAGTTTTAGTGACTTGCGTAGGTTCAGGTGTTGGACAATCCATAATAGATTCTTTAAATTTAAGTAGAGATTATTACATTGTGGGCTGTGATGGTAACCCCAATGTATATGCCCATAGCTTTTGTGATAAATTCTATGTGGTGAAAGGTATTTATGAGTCAGATTATATTGACAATATAATAGAAAATGCTTTGAAGGAAAAAGTAGATATTATCATCCCAGGGCACGACTATGAATTATATTTGTTTGCAAGCAATAGAGATAAATTCGATAAAGCAGGTTTAACAGTTTTGGTGTCAGAACCGGAAATAGTTAAGATAAGTAGAAATAAGAGAGAGTGGTATGATTATTTCAATGAAAAAGGATGCCGAATTGTCCCTACTTTTACTTTAAAGAAATATCTTAAAAATCCTGATAAAAATATTTTTCCCGCAATTATAAAACCAGCTGGTGGTTCTGCATCACAGGGGATTTTTATTGTAAATTCATTTGATGAAGTTGCTACTATAAATGAAAATTTAGATGATTTAATTATTCAGCCGTATTTGTTTCCTGAAAAAACAGA
>PDWI01006573.1_pt1 | contig 14527 bp, 2 predicted proteins | sample 1430891 | NCBI WGS metagenome assembly PDWI01 (sample SAMN01162508, study PRJNA174530) | Oral metagenome, whole genome shotgun sequencing project. | biome: Marine environment; feature: Marine mammal; material: Swab sample of the gingival sulcus; isolation source: swab sample of gingival sulcus...
AACACAATAAAACACAATATGGTAAATAGTAGTAGATATATATTTTTTAGTATATATGTTTTTTTATTTGTTTTCTCGGTAAAAGCACAAGATATAGAAAAAATAATTAAATCTCCTTTAATAGACGGGAACGGAGGATTAAATTTAACACAGATATCTAATATATCTTTTGACACTATTAGTTCACCTATTCCATATTCTTATTATTTATCAGGAAACTTAAATTTTAATATACTTGGAGTAGTTAGTGTACCTATGTCGTTATCGTATAGTAATAACAAAACAGTAGGTTCCATATCAAATCCGTTTAACAGATTATCGTTATCACCTTCTTATAAATGGATTCGTACCCATATTGGATATTCTTCAATGACTTTTTCGCCTTATACATTATCGGGACATGAGTTTATGGGAGTTGGAATAGAATTAACTCCTGACAGTCCTTTTTCTTTTTCGGCGATGTATGGTCGATTAAAAAAATCTATTGAGCCTTCGCAAGACAACTTATCACCATCGTATTTAAGAAGAGGGGGAGGATTTAAGGTGGGGTATTCTAAAAACAATATTAATATAGTTTTTAATGTTTTTAAAGCTAAAGATGATAAAACTTCATTAAAGTTTACCTCTCAAGATAGTATGTATATTGCTCCTAAAGAAAATTTAGCTTCGGGAATAATGATTAATTACATAATAAATAATTTCAATATTAAATTTGATTATGGTATTAGTTTAATAAATAATAATACATCTATACATGATAATAATAACTATGGGTTAATAAAGAGTGTATTAGAAAATACAAATGATATTTCTGTTTATCATGCTTTAAATGCAAGTGCTTTATATAATACTAAAATAGGAACTTTAGGTTTAGGATATGAGCGAATATCTCCTAACTATAACACTTTTGGGGCTTATTATTTTAATAATGACTACGAAGATATAAAAATTAAAATGTCATCGCAGTTAATAAAATGGTTAATATGGTCTGCAAATATTGGTGTAAGACGAGATAATTTAGAAAAACAAAAAGTAAATACAGATAATAAAATAATATTATCTTTAATGACAAAGCTTCAATTAACAAAAAAGCTACAATTAGATGCTAATGTATCTAATATAAATTCTTATGTTCACATCAAAGATATATATAATAAATTAACACAAACAAATAAGTTTCAAAACTTAGACACTTTAAGTTTTACTCAAATAAATTTCAATTCGGGTACTCGTTTAAATTATATATTATCTTCAGATAAAATAAAAAGGTCGGGATTAAATTTTTCATTTAATTTTCAGAAAGCAACCAAAGAACAAGATAATGATAAGCGATACATAGGTAATGAAATATATAATTACAATTTAGTGTATAATTATTCATTGCTAAAGAAGAAAATTAACACATCATTATATTTTAATTTAAATCGTAATAATAATGAAAACGAGGTTACTAATTTTTATAGCATTGGTACATCATTACAAAAAACACTAAAGCAATCAATGCGTTTATCATTTTCCGGAGTATATAGCTTTTCCAATAATGAAAAAGAAAATATATCAAATATTATTAATGTCAGATTATCTGGTAGTTATAAATATAAAAAACGACATAACTTTAATATGAGTTTATCAATGGTTAATAATAATTCATATAATTGGACTCAGCTATTATCGGCAAATTTGAGTTATAGTTTTTCGTTTAATTTTTCAAGTAGTAAAAAAAACACAAAGTATTAAGTTATAATATACATTTTTAAATTTAAGGGCAACATGAGAAAATTATTATATTTTTTATTGATATTTTATTCATTTGAAGTTTATTCTCAAACAGAAACAATACCAACAAATGAAGAACTTAAACAAATAATGTATGAAACATTGAATGTTTCGTCAAATGATAGAGACAAAATAAATGCAGCTTTAGCTATTGCCAAACAAATAGAAATTACAAGCCATTATGTTAAGTCGATTTCCGATTTATTTAAAGGAGAAGTTAATTTACCCATAGGATTAGAATTAAAAAATAATAAAAAAAATAAAAAAAATAAAGTAATAATAGAAAAAATTACTTATGATAAAAATACTAAAAAGAAAATTATTTCTGCAACATGTATAATGCATTTAAAAGAAAATAACCAACCTATATTATTTGAGGGCAATATTAATATAGAGGGAGAAAACGGATTAGGTACAAAAGGATATTTAGAGTTATTGAGACCTTTTAAAATGGATTTAGGAAAGAATGTTTCCATTATTTTTAAGAAAGATAGTAAAATAGGATTTGATTGTAAGGGACTTAGTTCCATATTTGGAAAAATGTTTGTGGTTTTAACCTCTGAAAAAATTATACCTGTAGATAAAAACGGAAATAAAACAGGTGATTATTTATATACTAATGCAGAAGCTACTTTTGATGATTTTGATGAATTTTCTGTTTCCTTATCATTCGATAAATCTTTTATGATAGAAAAGGTTAAGGATATAATTTTTACATTAAAAGGTGCCGTATTAGATAATAACCAAACCTATACCGATAATAATATTTCTTTTCCTGAAAATTATTTTGAAGGCTCCGATTCTGATGAATATAATTTATGGAAAGGAATTGTATTTAAAGAAGCATCGGTAACATTACCTCCTTTTTTTAATATGCAAAGCAACAACAATATTAATAAAACTTCAAGAATTACTATAGGAGTGCATAATTTTATTGTTGATGACCAAGGTATGTCAGGATTTGTATATGCCGATAATATTTTAAACTCTTCTTTATTAAATAAAGATAAATGGGATTTAAGCATCGATAATTTCTCAATAAAATTATTAAAAAATAATATCATTGGATTAGGATTTAAAGGTGAAATGAATATTCCTCCTTTTGGTGAAAAATCATTATTGCCATATGAGGCAAATTATGATGCAGAAAAAGAGAATTTTAATTTTAAAGCTAATATTTACGGTAAATATGACTTACCCGAGCTATATTTTAAAATGGATTTATATAAAACATCATATATTGATGTAGAAATAGAAAAAAATCAAATTTACCCTACAATTAATGCAACCGGAACATTATCAATAGATGCTCCGTTATTTGATAATGATAATACAAAAAGATTTATTATTCCTAAAATAATGTTTGAAAATCTTAAAATAAGTAGAAGATCTCCGTATTTTGAAATTGGAAATATTGGAGTTGTAGGAGGGATAGAAACTCCAAATTTTGCAGGTTTTCAAATACAAGTAGATAAATTTTCTTCATTTGATAATGATTTAGGTTCAGGTTTACAATTTGAAGCAGCTATTAGTTTACATAATAAATTTAAAGGATCAGGGCAAATACAACTATTGGGAGATTATTCAAAGTGGAAATTTAATAAAGTAACTATGGATAAGGCAAGAATAGATTATGAATCAGATGCTTTTAGTATTTCCGGAGGAATACAATTCAAAAATTCTGATAAAATATATGGTTCGGGATTCAGAGGAGATTTAAATTTAAAAATTGTAGATTTATTTGATATTGATGCTGTTGGAGTGTTTGGTAAAAAAGATGATTACAGATATTTTATGACAGACTTAATGTATGATGGAGGGCCATCAAAAGCAATAGGTGTGATTGGACCATTATCTTTTTATGCATTAGGAGGAGGTATATATAATCATATGCAGCAAAGTAATCAAGTGTTGTCTGACAATGATTTCGGTAAATCATTATCCGGAATGACATATTTACCTGACAATAAAGTTGGTATGGGATTTATGGCATCAACTAAATTTGCAACAACAGGTTTGTCTTCTTTATTTAATGGACAATTAACTTTTGAAATGCAATTTAATAGTCATGGAGGTATTAACTTTATTCAATTTAGAGGAGATGCAGCTTTACTCAATTCAACACAAAAATTAGGTTCTCTTGCAGACAATATTAATAAAGCGGTAAAAGAAAATGAGAAAAATTATGGAAAACTAAAAATAAGAGCAAAATCTGATTTAAAAGTTCCTGATAACAAAAAAGACAATATGCTTTCGGCATCAATGAATATGAAGTATGATTTTACTAATAAAACTTTTTCAGCCGATATGAATACATTCTTAGATGCAGGATTTATTAAAGGAGTAGGCAAGGATAATCGTATGGGATGGGCATCTGCATTTTTCTCAAAAGATAAATGGTATACTTATATAGGAACACCCTCTAATAGGTTAGGAATAAATATTCTTGGTTTGACTAAATCAGGAAGTTATTTTATGGTAGGTCATGATATTCCCGAATTACCCGAACCTCCCGCTAAAGTTACAAGATATTTCAGTGATAAAAATAAGGGTTATGCAGGAAGAACCGATTTATCTGAATTATCTGAAGGTACAGGATTAGCTTTTGGAAACAAGATATATATTGATTTAGATGCAACATTAACTCCTTTTTATGCTCATTTGGGAGTGGAATTAGGAGCTGAGTTTGTATTAAAAAATTATGGACAAGCTAAGTGTAAAGGAAGTAACTCTATTATTGGAATAAACGGTTGGTATGCACAAGGACAAGCTTGGTCTTATGTTGATGCTGATATAGGTATGAAAGTAGAGTTATTTGCAAGAACAAGAAAGTTTAAAATATTAAATATCGGAGCCGGAGCATTACTAAGAGGGGCAGGACCTAATCCTATTTATTTTAACGGACAAGTAGGAGGACGTTTTTCAGTGTTAGGAGGTTTGGTTTCCGGAAAGTGTGACTTTGATTTTCAAATAGGTAAAGAATGTGAGATTGTAGGAGGTAGTCCTTTTGGGGAGAGCGTTATAGCAGATATAACACCTTCTGATAACGAAAAAGATGTTAATGTATTTTCTGCTCCTCAGGTGGTTCTTAATATACCTATAGATACCGAAATGAAAATAGAAGAAGATGGTGAAGAAGTATATTATAAAGTGAATTTAGAAGAGTTTTATGTTAAGTACAAAAATAATAATCAAACTATTAATGGAACAAAACAGCTTGAAGAAGAAAACAGATTATATACTTTTGACCCAACAGAACCTTTCTTAAGCCATGAAAAAATGAAAGTATATGCTAAAGTTTCGTTTCAGAAAAAACAAGGTAACAAATGGATTTCAGTAAAAGATGAAAACGGTAAAGTATTATACGAAGAAAAAGAGGCTGAATTTACTTCGGGAGAGCGTCCTAAATATATAATGCCTGAACATATTAAATATAGCTATCCTATTTTAAATCAGTATAATTATTATCCCGAAGAATATAACAAAGGCTACATAATATTATCAAAAAATTATAGTTACCTGTTTGGTTCAAATGTTCCAAAAGGGTTTCAGCAAAAACTAAAATTAGAAGCTAAAAACGGGGGTGTCCAATATGCTGATTTTACAACTTCTACATCATCAGGATATCCTTTTCAAATTAATTTTAATATGAGTAATTTTAAATTGGAAAATAATAAAATTTATAATTTAGCAATAGTTAATATTCCATTGAAAGAAGCTTCAAATACTGATAATATATCTACCGAAAATGAAGCCTTAAACGGTAATGAATCTATTACTGTTAGTCGTAAAAAATCAGAAGCCACTCTTGCTAAGTTAGATACTAATATTATTTATGAGTGTAATTTCAGAACAAGTAATTATAATACCTTTGTTGATAAAATGAACTCTTTCTCTAAAGGGGAGGTGAATTCATTATTTATGGGTTCATATAATCAAACTATGACTACCAATATTATTGAAAATAATTCAGAGGCAGAGGCTTTTGATATGTTTGAAATTTCAAATAAAATGGATAAAAATTTATTGAGATTTAAGATAGATTATGATAATACAGATTGGTATAATGAAAAAATTGCACCTATTATTTATGATAATAAATCATTATTATCTGCTATAAAAATATTTAATTTATCACCTCCTAATAAAGAAGATATTGTGTCAATTAATATGACATATCCTCCATCTTATTTGACTAAGGATATGATTCAGGGGGTAAAAAATAATTTCATGCCAATAGGAATGATAACAAATCATATGGCAGATGCAATATATAGAGATTTTAATAGCTTACAAAATAAGCTTGCTAATACTACATTATCATCAAAAAAATTAAATAAAAAAGAACTTGAAGAAATATTAGGAAAAAGTTATATTCCTTCATATACCAAAGGAGATTATCCTATAATAATATCTTATGTACTTCCCGGTAAAGATATTATTACATCAAGTTTTACTTTTATATCAAAATATAAATAATAATTTTAAACTATATTGAATATATAAAATATACTAATTATGAATACTATTTTAAAATCATATTTATTATTAATTGTTTCTATATTATTAGGAAATCATATTTATTGTCAATCTAAAGATTTAACAAAAGTTAATGATAGAAATTATTGTATTGCAATAAAGCAAAGTTTTAAATCTAAAGGAGATTGTAACAATGCTCCTGAATTTAATCAATCAAAGATATTATTTAATAATGGAGAATCTAAAATAATAAAGAAAAGTGATTTAGGTAAATGGTTTACATGTAGTTATGAAAAAGATAAAAAAGATAAAATAACTATTGATTCTTATGTAGATGATATTAAAAATGATAAAAAACAATTTTTTATTTTTTATACAGATAAAATTAATTCTATATATCTTACAAATGTAACCAAGTCTGCATCAGATCCATGTCATAATGTTATAAATGTTTTTAATAGAAGAGAAAAATATTCAATAACAACTACAGTAATAAAGGATGGACCTGTTGATATATATTCTCAAGAATATAATAATAAATTAGGTACATCTAAATATTTAAATTTAAATATTGGAAATTTTTATCAGAATGAACAAAAAGATGTATATCTTCAATATAAGTTAGGAGATGATAATTATTGGCAAAAATTAGGTGGAGTAGAAATAAAACCTAATTCAAGGTTAAGATTAAAATATTCTACATTAGTTGGAAATGCTTTTGAAACTAATAAAAATTATTTTAAATATTTAGGTAAAGAAATTCAATTTAGAATAGTAAAAAAATTATTAGATGGAAATTATGTTTGTGGAAAAATAATAAGTAATGTATATTTTTATCCAGATGATGTAGGTTTTGAAATTATTAATGTAAAAAGATCTAGTTGTGATGAAAATGTTATTATAAATGTTAAAATGAATAATGATATTATTTCTAAAGCTTATGCTAACATTGATACTATTAATAAAATTGATGAAAAAAGTATTTGTTGGTATTTAGGAATTATTGAGAAAAAAAATAATAATAATAATACACAAGATACATTTTCTCATCTAAAGAAATGTAAGATGGTTCAATCTGATAACAAACATCCTTATTTATTTACATTAGATGGTGAGATTATAAAATATTTAAGTTCCAAAGAATCTGAATTAGAACTTAAATTATTTTTAAATATTAAAGATGAAAAATTTCCATTTTATTGTTATAAGTATTTAAAAATTCCTCCTAAACCAAAAGAAGTAGAGGTTAAACAAAATAATTCACTTATTTTGCCTGAAAATAAATATAATTTTTATTCCGCAAATGGTATATATGCATTATTAGATATTAAAGATAATTATAAATATGCATATACTCGTCGACCATATAAAATATATGATAAAAATAATATTATTGCTAAAGTTGATTCAATACCCGAAGAATATAAATTTACTTATGAAAATAGCGAAAGCCAAGCTAATGATTTATATAAAGAGTTTAATGTTTTATTAAAGCAAAATAAAGAAGATAAATTTAGTCAATGGGGGCAATTTCTTAGAAATAAATATGATGAGTGGTATAAAAATGAAGTTAAACCTATTAGTATGAATAGTAGCGATGTGCCTAGTATGGAGTGGATAGATATAGATAATAGTATTCATTTAGAAGGAGCAAATTATTGTTATGTAATATATTCTGATAAAAATAGAGTGGAGTCATATAATAGAATATATGAAGATAAATATCCTGTTTATATTGGAGATATTATTGCAAAACATATAGATGCTATTAGAATAGATTATAATAAAGATTCTCAAATAAAGTGTAGATTAAGAGAAGATATAGATTTTACAATTGTTAAAACTAAGTTTGAAGAAAAAAGTACTATGAAGATTAAAGAAATAATTGAGTTTAATTTTTTAAATTGTACATTAAATAGTGATAATACTATATCTAACCAAAATATTTATTATAAGATTTATTCTTCAGATATTGTTTATCATGGAGCAAGTAATATTGTATTATTAAAATATGGAAAAAAAGATTTTCGTGTTTTGAATTTAGACTATGGAAAAGTTAAGAAATTAGATGTAAACGTTAATTCTCCTTTACTTTCAAAATATGGTAGATTATTAATTTATTTTGATTCTAAAAAAAATGTAAAAATTAAGAATTTATGCTCAAATACTGAAGATATAGTAATAGATAATGTTACAGAAATATCAGAAATTTTATATTATAATTCAAAAGGTGAATATTATATCTATAAAACAACAAATGGTAATATATATAAACAAAAATTAAAAATAGAGTCTTATGATGAAATTTTTGATACAGTTAAAGCAGGAATAGATTTTAATGGTTGGTTTGAAGAATTTAAGAAGATTTTATGGCCTGAATTTCTAAAAACTAAATCATTTTTTCGTTTATATGGCTTAAAACCTAATGTAGATTATAATTTGCAATTAGAAGATGAAGATGGGTGTAGAACAGATTTTAAAGTTAAAATATTAACACCCAAAAATGGAACATTTGAAAAAGAAATAAAAACAAATCCAACAACATTATGTGCAAAAGATGGAGAAGTAAGTATTAAATATAAACAAGGAGGGAGTGGTAATTATGAAGTTTTTAATGGTGAAAAGTATGTTAAAATAGAAAAAGATGAATTAGTAAAAGTAACAAAATTAGGATATAATGATGAAATAAAAATAAAAGATAAAAGTAATAATAGGCAATTTACAATACCAGCAGATTTTACTATACCTAATGTGGTATTAAATATAAAATCACAATCATCAATAAAAGCTAATGGAATAATAGAGTTGATATTTAATGAAAATAAAAATAGAAAAATAACTATAGCGCGGGTTGATAATCAGCCTGTTTATGGTAATGGTATTGATTTGTGTACACAATGTAATTTAGATGATAAAGAAATTAAGTTTGAAAAATTAAGAGCAGGTTTTTATAATATTATAATAAATGAAGAAGGCTGTATAACCTCAAAGAATAATATAGAAATTAAAGATGAATGTGTATATATAGGTTTTAAAAATGATAATATTAATAATCAAAATTTAGATATAGAATTAGAACCTGTTGATATAGATAATATTATAGGACAGGAAGGACTTTTAAAAGTACATGTTAAAAATAATAAAGGAAAAACAATAATAATTAAAAATGAAAGTATTAATAATATAAAAATTGAAAAACAAGATTATACTGAAAATATATCTTTATCATCAGGTGAATATAATTTTAAAATTTCTTTTGTAGATAGTTCAGGTAGAGAAATTAAACAAGAATTTGAATTTGAAATTAGAAAACCCTCATATAAAGCAGATGTAATTATAGAAAAAAGAGATAAACAAACAACAGCATCAATACATTTATATGATTTATATAATTTAAATAATTATCAATTAAAATTAAATAACGTTACTAAAAATACATATATTGATATAAGTAATAATTATACATTTACTTTAGATAAAGATTCTGAATATAAGTTTTTATTACAAAATAAAAATAAAAATAATGATGAATCTGAAATTTACACATTTTCTATACCAACAGATTTTGTTGATAATCAGGGATTTGATATTTTAGAGGAGGGTAAATGTATTGAAAAAAATACAGAGGTACAGATTGGCAAGGATAATTCAGAAATAAAATATAGTTTAAATGGATTTAATACAGAATTTTCTGATAAAGTTTTGTTTGAAACCAAAGAAACATCTGTAACTTATTATTCTAAAAAAACAGATATAAAACCAACAAATAGCAATAATATAAAAGTTACACAAATAATATATAAAACTAATACAAAAGAAATTCCTAGACCTAAACCAATTCAAGCAGATATTAGTATATCTGATATTACATGTAATGGATTAAACGATGGAAAAATATTAATAGATGAAGTAAAGGGGGGCATATTAGATTCTAAATTTAAATATAATATAGATGGCAAAAATTTCATTTCTGTATCAGAAGAATATTCAGGGTTAAATAAAGGTGAGCATACCCTCTATATCAAAGATGTAGAAAATGGATGTAAAGAACAAGAAGTTTTAAAATTTTCAATTGAAGAACCCGAAGAACTAAAAATAAGCACAATAAAAACGCAAGATCCTATTTGTGAAAAAGATAATGGAAAAATTAGTGTAGAATTTTCGGGAGGGAGACAACCGTATGAAAAAAGATGGTTATTTACTCCCGAAGAATATAAAGATTTACCAAACAATGAAAAACCAAAGAATGAAGATGATTATGATAATTATAACCAAGCAGCAACAGGCGATACTCTAGCTTCGGGAAATTACGTAATTAGCATAAGAGATGTAAATGGCTGCGAAGCAAAAAAGGAAGAAACATTAAACGAATATAAAAATCCTTTTATTTCAAAAAAGCAAATAAAAGATGTAAGTTGTTTTGGAGATAATGATGGAGAAATAACTATAACAGAGGTAAAGGGAACATCTTCAGTAGCAAAAATATCATTCAATGATGGAGCTACCACCCAATATACAGAAATTAATAATTCACCATATCCATCGCCTATATATAAGCGTTCCGAATTAAAAAAAGGAATATATAAAATACAACTTGAAGATGTAAATAGCTGTAAGTCATCGGAAGTAGAAATAAATATAAAATCGCCCGAAGCAAAGTTAGAAGTTAATGTAGATAATATTTCGGATGTACTTTATAAATCGGGCAAAGACGGTTATGCAATATTTGATGTTATTGGAGGAAATATAGGTAGTAGAACTGTTAAATTATTTGATAAAGATAATATTTTAATTCAAGAAAAAGAGATATTAAAAAAACAGAAAACACAGTTTAAAAATCTTTATGCCGGAAACTATTCCGTTATAGCTAAAGATATAAAAGGATGTGAATCGGAAATTAAAACTATTAATATAAAAGAACCCCAAAAACATTTAAGTTTTGAAGTAGTAGAAAAGAAAGATGCTTTATGTAAAGCAAAAACAGGTGAAATTATCGTTAAAGGAATAGGCGGTTGGGGAGGTTATAAATTTAAAAGAGCAACTTATAATTCATTTTATCCTAAAACAAAGTTTGAAAATCTTCGTGCCGGAAGTTACTTAATTAGTGTAAAAGACATGAAAGGAGCAATATACACTTCTACGGTTAAAATAAATGAACCCAAAGATAAGCTAATGTTAACATTGACAGACAGTAAGATAAATCAATGTTATTCAGCGGGAGAAGTACAAGTTAATGTAAAAGGCGGAGTAGCACCTTATTTATTGTCCTGTGCTAATCATCAAGATATTAAAATGCCACAATCGGGTAATTATTTATTTGATAATTTAAATACGGGAGCTTATATTATCAGAGCAAAAGATCATAACGGTTGTTACTTTGATATGGAAACTATCATAACCGAAAATAATATTAAAAATATAAGTTTTAATTTTAACTATCCTAATAAAGGAGAGGCTGACGGCAGTATTACAGCTACTTTTGAAGGAGGAACATCTCCGTATAGTTATAGATGGATAAGTGAAAGTTCAACTATAGAAACTAATCAAAACACATTATCAAATATAAAAGAGGGATATTATACGTTAGAAATTACAGATGCCAACGGTTGTTCTAAATCTAAAAGTATATTGTTACCCAATAAAGAAGATAGAGTACTTTCTATAAATACTATTGGAAATGAGACAAGATTTAATGAAAATGATGGATTTATTATTTTGGATAGCATTAATGCCAATAAAATTATTTTATATAATAACGAGGATGGAAATAAAGAAACATTTGAAGGAGCGGCTATTGAGAGTTTAAAAAATAATAATCAATTAGAGCTGAAAAATCTTTTCCCTGGAGAATATGATATAGTTTTTATAAATAAAGATAAGTATGTAAATAATTTTACCATTAAAAAATATCAACAATTTGATATTACCAATATTGATAAAAACTTTATTACCAAGAAAGGGACAAGTGAAGGAAAAGTGGAAATAGAATTTAGCGGAGGTGAACCAGACTATTTTTATTCATTTTCAAATAGCTCCGGAGTTTTAATTAAATCGGAACAAACAAAAAATAATTTTATTGTTGTAGATAATTTAAAATCAGGTGTATACACTGTTGAAATAAAAGATAAATATAATAATGTAATCCATAAAAACATAGAGATACAGGAACCTGAATCCAATCTTAAGTTAAATGTTAAAGAATATTCAAATATTACTTGCAACGGATATAAAGACGGTTACATATCTTTAGAAGCTTCGGGAGGTTGGGGCGATTATCAATATAAAAGCAGCACTTCTGAATATTATTCCAATACAAGTGATATTTTAGATTTAAAGCAAGGTGAATATACATTTAATGTAATAGACAAGGCAGGAACTGTTGTTAGTAAAACTGTTAAATTGGAACAACCGGATGTTTTAAGAACCCAAATAGCATCAATAGATAGTGTATTATGTAAAGGAGAAAGTAATGGTAAAATTAGTTTTAATATTACAGGAGGAACAGCTCCTTATTCTTACTCTACATTAAATGGTAAAGTATATACTGAAATTGATAATACTGTGGATAATTTAAGTTCAGGAGAATATACCTTTGTTTTTAAAGATGAAAATGGATGTTATTCTTACGATACTATAAAGGCAACTATTCCTGAACCCGAAAAGTTAGTTTTTTCAAATATTGATGTTAAACATTCTACATGCGAAAAAGATAATGGTAGTATTAGTGTTTTTGTTGAAGGAGGTACATTGCCTTATTCTTATAATTGGAAAAACAATAATAAAGATATTTCATTTTTATCAAAAATTGATAATCTAAAACAAAATGAAGAATATACTGTTAGCGTAACAGATAAAAACGGATGTGAAACAAAGAGTACGCAGCGAATAAATTCTTCGAAAAATCCTAAAATTACAGAAATTAGCGTAGAAGACGCTTTGTGTTTTGGTGATAATTCGGGAAAAGCACAGGTTATAAAAGTTACAGAGTCAGTGCCTAAATCTCCTTATCATTTTGAATGGTGGAATGGCAGTGTTGGAGAAAAATGTGAAAATATAAAATCGGGATACCATTCTGTAAAAATAAAAGATGATAATGGATGCGAGAATACTATGTATTTCACAGTAAATCAGCCTCAGCCGATATCCATTAAGGTAGATAAATTTAAAGATGCACATTGTTACGGATATAGTGATGGATATATAAAAGTAAAGCCATTGGGAGGAGTAGAACCTTATAAATATTCATGGTCAAACGGAAGCACAGAAACTGAGGCTAAGGATTTAAAAGCCGGTAAATATTCATTAACGGTAACCGACAATAACAATTGTTCTTTCACTAAAGATTACTACATAAACGAACCTAAAGAAAAACATGTTGATTTAGGTGAAGATATTGTTATTTGCCCTAAAAATGTAATAACTATTGACGGTAAAGATTTTACAGAACATCTTTGGTCAAATAAAGATAATGAAAAGTTATCTGATAAGCGTTATTATATGACAAATAAACCGGGAGATTATTTTTTGCGAGTAACAGATACCGATGGCTGTTTTGCTTACGATACAATAAATGTTTCGGTTGGATATAATGCATTAAAAGCTAATTTTCTACTTAGTTCGGAGGCTGCACTGGGCGACACTTTAGATTTATATGAATTATCTAATTTGCCATTAGACAGTATGGTGTGGAAATATAATGAAAAAGCTTTAAATAAGATTGTAGATAAAAGCTCGGCAGATTACATTCTGCAATTAAAAACACTTAATAAAGGGATGTATAATGTTGAGTTAAATGCATATTCCGGAGGCTGTGTCAGTAAAATAACCAAGCAAGTTGAAATTATAGATGTAGATAAGTCAGAAAAAGAAAATATTTTCGGATATAAAGAATCAATAATAAAATCGTTTATGGTTACTCCAAACCCTACCGACGGACGATTTAATGTTAGCATTGAGCTAAGAAAGCCTTATGATGCTATTATTGACATTTATAGTGTTAACGAAGGTATTAAAATAGATAAACGAAAAGTGTTAGGCGAAAAGAGTTATTCTGTTTCGTATTCATTAACAAATTTAAATCCCGGCGTTTATGTTGTTATATTAAACGTTTTGGGAGAGAAAAGACAAGTGAAAATATTAATTAATTAAAACCATATACATTTGAAACGATTATATTATATATTAACGATATTTTTCTTTTTTTCATTAACCTTACCGTTACAATCACAGCACAGTTATCCCATAGAGGTTAATAGTGTATTAACTCCTCCTT
>PDWI01006574.1_pt1 | contig 14524 bp, 10 predicted proteins | sample 1430891 | NCBI WGS metagenome assembly PDWI01 (sample SAMN01162508, study PRJNA174530) | Oral metagenome, whole genome shotgun sequencing project. | biome: Marine environment; feature: Marine mammal; material: Swab sample of the gingival sulcus; isolation source: swab sample of gingival sulcus...
AACACCAAAAAACTCTCCTCCATCAGAAAACGAATCCGGCGTTATATTGATAATGCCCATAATTTTTGTGCGTAACGGTTCCATCTTTCTCCATTATCGTAAAAACTCGCAAAGTCCTGGGGATTAGAGGGAGTTTCGAGCCGTATCTCGCGCAGCGTAGCGCGCGACTTTAGGCGAGAGGTGCGAGAAGCTCCCTCCGATCCCCTTCTTGCCCCAGAACCTTTCTCAAAACAAACCCACCATATAAAAAGGAGCAACGACCTCTCCAGTCCATTGCCCCTTTTTCTATTAAACGACTATGCTTTTTTTAAGTAAGCCTACTCCTGCGGTGGCTCCTTATCCTGTGTATCCTGCTGCCCATCAGCACTATTTGTAGCACTAGCATCGTCCGCCGCAGTAAAAACAGCTTCTTTTTCTGCCTTTTCCTGCGCCGCCTTCAGTTCTTCCTCTCTTTTTCTGGCGGCTTCTTCCTTTTGCTCTTCTGCTTTTCTCCGCCTTTCCGCAATCTTGTCGCTATATTTCCCAGGGCGTAAATCTTCAATAATCTGCTCCATATCAGCTAAGGTAATGGTTTCCCGTTCCAGCAAATCTTCCGCCATCTTGGCAAGAATATCCTTGTTTTCACTAAGAATTTTTTCAACGGTGGCAATGGCATTATCAATAATCCTGCGTACCGCCTGATCGATCTGCCGAGCAGTCTCCTCGCTAAAATCACGATGCTGGGAAATCTCCCGGCCAAGGAAAATCTGCTCTTCCTTTTTGCCATAGGTAAGAGCACCCAGCTCATCACTCATCCCCCATTCACAAACCATCTTGCGCGCCATTGCCGATGCCCGCTCAATATCATTGCCTGCGCCGGTGGTAATCTCATTGAAAATGATTTTTTCGGCAATGCGACCACCATAGAGAATGCAGAGCTGACTCTCCAGATAGGTCTTGGAATGAGTATATTTATCATCTTCTGGCAACTGCATGGTCAAACCCAAAGCACGACCACGGGGAATAATGGTTACCTTATGTACAGGATCAGTTTCCGGCAGCATCCATGCAACCAGAGCATGACCCGCCTCATGATAAGCGGTAACCTCTTTTTCCTTATCCTTGATAATCATGGAGCGGCGCTCTGCGCCCATCATGATCTTGTCCTTGGCCTTTTCCAGCAGATCAAGGGTAATCTCTTTTTCGCCAGCACGAGCAGCCATAAGCGCTGCTTCATTAACCAGATTTTCCAAGTCGGCACCGGAAAATCCCGGGGTACCACGGGCAAGAATTTCCAGATCTACATCGCCAGACATCTTTGTCTTTTTGGCATAAATTTCAAGAATTTTCCGGCGTCCACCCACATCCGGCACTGGCACTACCACTTGCCGATCAAAACGACCGGGGCGCAATAGCGCAGGATCAAGTACATCAGGGCGGTTGGTTGCGGCAACAATAATCACGCCATCATTGGTTTCAAAACCATCCATCTCCACCAGGAGCTGGTTTAAGGTCTGTTCCCGTTCATCATGGCCGCCGCCAAGCCCCGCACCCCGATGCCGCCCCACAGCGTCGATCTCATCGATGAAGATAATGCAAGGTGCATTCTTTTTACCTTGGGCAAACATATCCCGTACCCGTGAAGCACCAACCCCAACAAACATCTCCACAAAATCAGAGCCGGAAATGGAGAAAAACGGCACCCCCGCCTCTCCGGCAATGGCCTTGGCAAGAAGGGTCTTTCCTGTTCCAGGGGTACCTACCAGCAGTACTCCGGTGGGAATTCTGCCGCCAAGAGCAGTGAATTTACCGGGATCTTTGAGAAAATCAACAACCTCTTCCAGCTCTTCCTTGGCCTCATCAATTCCGGCAACATCGGCAAAGGTCTTCTTGTTATCGTTCTGTTCCGTAAGCTTTGCCCGATTTTTACCAAAAGAAAGGGCACCGCCTTTACCGCCGCCCTGCATCTGGCGCATAAAAAAGACCCACACACCAATCAAGAGCAGCATCGGAAACCAGGAGATAAAGATGGTCTTCATCAAGCTCTCTTTTTCCAGCTCTTTTACGGTAATATCAACGCCGGAATTACGCAGAATCGTCATCAGTCCGCCATCATTTAGCGGATAGATGGTGCGGAATTTCTTGCCGTCCGACAACATACCGGTAATAACATCTCCGCTGATGGTCACAGAGAGAACGGCCTTGTTTTCCACCTTGTTGATAAACTCACTATAGGGCAGGGCATTGTTTGCCCCCATCTCCTGCGGCTTATTGAAGATATTGAACAGGAGAATAAAGGTTACCCCTATGATTAACCACATGCTCAGGTTCTTGTAAAAAGTATTCAACGACTCCTCCCAGTTATGCGGGTTTGGAGCAGATTTCCTCCGCTCCTGTTAGAATGAAAAGGTCTATAGCGTAAAATTAAAGTGTCTGTAACATATAAATATAAAAACAGGAATGTCGAGTGAAAAATCCCTTTCAATTCCCTTTCCCGTGCGTAAACTGCTGCACCGACTGTACCTGGGTTTCCTCTTTTCTTAGTTCCTGAATCCCTTTTACCAGTGCAGCGGCGCCGCTTACCGTGGTGATATAGGGGATATGATAGTCAAGTGCTGCCCGGCGGATACGGAAGGAATCCTTTGTTGTTCGTTTGCCGAAAGAGGTATTGATAATCCAGCATATTTCATTGTCTTGCACCTTATCAAGAATATGGGGGCGTCCCTGGGAAATTTTGTTGATCTCCTTGCATTTTACTCCCGCATTCTGCAAATATCTTTTGGTTCCGGTAGTGGCGAGGATAGTAAAACCCAGCTCTTCAAGATTTCTGGCAACGGCAACAATATTTTTCTTATCGTTATCACGCACCGAGACAAAAACGGTGCCGCTCATGGGAACTTTTGAGCCGGATGCCAGATGCGCCTTGGCGATAGCGAGGCCGAGGTTATTGTCTATTCCCATAACTTCGCCGGTGGATTTCATCTCCGGGCCAAGAAGGGTGTCGACATTATCGAAACGGTCAAAAGGGAAGACAACATTTTTTACCGCCCAGTGATTGACCTTGATCTCTTCGGTAAAGCCGATCTCATCCAGACTCTCACCCAGCATTACCCTGGTGGCAATTTGAGCCAGTGACGCTCCCGTTGCCTTGCTGGAGAACGGAACCGTACGGGAGGCGCGGGGGTTTACTTCCAGAACATAGAGTTTTTCATCTTTTACTGCATACTGTACGTTCATTAGTCCGATAACCCCCAGCTCTTCGGCCATGGCCTTGGTTGCCTTGCGGATGGCGGTAATAATCTCCTTTGACAGGGTATGGGGCGGCAATACACAGGAGGAGTCGCCGGAGTGGATGCCCGCTTCCTCCACATGTTCCATAATGGCGCCGATAACCGTTTTTTTGCCGTCGCAGACGGCATCCACATCAATTTCTGTGGCATCTTGCAGGAATTTATCAATTAAAACTGGATGTTCAAGGCGTTTATTGCCCTGATTGACGGTGTTCATAAAATCAATAATTCCCTGATCGGTATAAACAATACGCATATCCCTGCCGCCCAGCACATACGATGGCCGTACCACTACCGGGTAGCCGATGTTATTGGCAGCAGCAAGAGCTTCCTCTTTAGTATATACCGTATCATTTTCCGGTTGGGAGAGCCCTAGTTTATGCAGAAACTTCTGGAAACGTTTGCGGTCTTCCGCCCGGTCAATGGCATCTGGCTGGGTGCCGACAATGGTGATTCCTGCCTCTGCCAGCGGTACGGCAAGATTGAGCGGTGTCTGGCCGCCAAACTGTACAATTACTCCGTCCGGTTTCTCCTGGTCGAGAATAGCCAGCACATCTTCGCAGGTCAGCGGTTCAAAAAAGAGCTTATCGCTGGTATCATAGTCGGTGGAGACGGTTTCGGGGTTGGAGTTTATCATAATGGATTCCACCCCCATCTCCCGCAGAGCCATTGCGGCATGGACACAGCAGTAATCAAACTCTATTCCCTGGCCAATACGGTTGGGACCGCCGCCAAGGATGGCAATCTTTTTACCGCTGGTCTCCTTGGCCTCATTCTCCTGCTCATAAGTGGAATAGTAGTAGGGGGTATAGGATTCGAATTCGGCAGCACAGGTATCAACCAGCTTGAAAACTGGAGTTACCCCATGTTCTTTGCGCAGCTTGCGGATATCCTCTTCTTCGGTGCCAGTAAGCCAGGCAAGCTGTATATCGGAAAAGCCCCAGGATTTACAGCGGCGCAGGAACTCCGCATCAAGACCGGCAAATCCCCGCTGGCTGATCTCTTTTTCCAGCTCAACAATTTGCCGGAAATTATGCAGATACCATGGGTCAATTCCTGTTAGCTCAGAGAGGAAGGTAACGCTCATCCCCCGGCCCATACCAATCCCCCGGCGTAGAGCTTCGTAGAGATAGGTCATACGTTTGGAGTTGGGAACACGCAGAAAGTTGAGCAGTTCTTCCTCATCAAGATGTGCGCAGGAGATTTTGCCGTCACCGCTAAAGCCAAATCTGCCGATTTCCAGAGAGCGCATCGCTTTTTGAAAGGCCTCTTTAAAGGTACGGCCCATGGCCATAGTTTCTCCCACCGATTTCATTGCAGTGGTCAGGATGTCATCTGTTTCCGGGAATTTTTCAAATGTCCAGCGGGGGATTTTGACCACGCAATAGTCAATGGAGGGCTCAAATGCTGCTAGTGTCTTTTGGGTAATATCGTTTTTCAGCTCATCAAGGGTATAGCCCACCGCCAGTTTGGCGGCAATTTTGGCAATGGGAAATCCGGTGGCCTTGGAGGCAAGGGCAGAGCTTCTTGATACCCGCGGATTCATCTCGATCACAACCAGCTCGCCATCCTCTGGATTAACGGCAAACTGCACATTCGAACCGCCGGTCTCCACCCCGATCTCACGAATAATAGCGATAGCGGCATCACGCATCTTTTGGTATTCCACATCGCTTAAGGTTTGGGCCGGGGCAACAGTGATGGAGTCTCCGGTATGCACGCCCATAGGGTCAATATTTTCAATGGAGCAGATAATGACCACATTATCCGCCTTATCCCGCATCACCTCCAGCTCATACTCCTTCCAGCCAAGCAGGGATTTTTCCAGCATAATCTCGGTGGTCATGGAGAGATCAAGCCCGGCAGTGCAGAGCTCTTCCAGCTCATTTCGGTTATAGGCAACACCGCCTCCAGTACCGCCTAGTGTAAAACTGGGGCGTACAATTACCGGAAAGCCGATCTCCTCTCCTGCTGCCTTGGCATCCTCAATGGTCTGCACAATAAAGGATTTCGGCACATTAAGGCCGATCTTCTGCATGGCATCACGGAACTCTTCGCGCCCTTCCGCCTTTTTGATAACATCAATATTGGCCGCCAGCATCTCCACGCCGTATTTTTCGAGTACGCCGGTTTCAGCCACTTTTATTGCAGCATTAAGCGCTGTTTGGCCGCCAAGGGTGGGAAGGATAGCATCAGGCCGCTCTTTCTCAATGATCTTGGCAATATATTGGGGAGTGATCGGTTCAATATAGGTTGCATCGGCCAGACCGGGGTCGGTCATAATGGTGGCTGGATTGGAGTTGATAAGTATGACCTCGTAGCCCTCTTCTTTTAGAGCCTTTACTGCCTGGGCTCCAGAGTAGTCAAACTCGCATGCCTGCGAGATAATAATGGGGCCTGAGCCGATAATAAGAATTTTCTGAATATCTGTACGTTTTGGCATAGTTCTATGGAAGCGTTGTTATTTTGTCGGGAATTATCCGGCTTGAGTCATCATATCGGTAAAACGGGTAAACAAATATTTGGCATCATGGGGGCCGGGAGCAAATTCAGGATGATACTGCACGGAAAAGGCAGGAAAATTGCGATGCCGCATACCGGCAAGGGTGTCATCGTTTAAGTTAATATGGGTGGCTTCCACCTCTTCCGGCAGGGAGGTGGCATCAATACAAAAACCATGATTTTGTGAAGTGATCTCCACATGGCCAGTGGTTAGATCCTTGACCGGCTGGTTGCCGCCCCTATGGCCGAATTTCAACTTGAACACCTTGGCACCATAGGCCAACCCGAGTATCTGGTGGCCAAGACAGATACCAAAAATAGGTTTTTTGCCTAGCAGTTTACGCACTTCATCCACAATGCCGGGGACGGCCTCTGGATCGCCGGGGCCGTTGGAGAGAAAAATCCCGTCAGGATTCATCGCCAAAACCTCTTCCGCCGTGGTTGTTGCCGGCACTACCTGTACTGCACAGCCCATTTCCGAGAGGATGCGGAGCTGGTTATATTTTATACCGAAATCGTAGGCCGCTACCTTGAATTTAGTCTCTCCTGCAGCCTGTGCCGTGGAAAAATCATTGCCGAAGACGGGTGCGTTTTTTTCCCAGTTCCAGCCATAGGGCTTTTTGCAGCCGACCTTTGCCACCATATTCCGGCCCACAATTCCGGGCCACTCTCTGGCCTTTGCCACCAGAGCGGCATGATTATGCTCTTTGGTGCTGACAACGGCTTTCATTGCCCCGGCGGTACGGATATGGCGCACCAGGGCACGGGTATCAAAACCTTCGACACCAATTATGTCATGTTCCTGCAGGAACTCCGCCAGCGGACGGCTGCTTCTGTAGTTTGAAGGGTAGGGGCAATATTCCCTAACCAGAAATGCCCGTGGATGGGCGGCAGATGATTCCATATCTTCTTCATTGACACCGTAGTTGCCAATTAGGGGGTAGGTCATGGTAACGATCTGCCCGGTATAGGAGGGATCAGTCAATATCTCCTGATAGCCGGAGAGGGAGGTGTTAAAAACAATTTCGCCAAGGGCTTCCCCTTCGCCAGTAAATGATCTGCCCTCGAAGACGGTTCCATCCTCCAGAGCGATAAGTGCTTTCATAGCCGGCTCCATTTTTTGCCCGCAGAACACCTTTTCCTCTCCGCAGGCAAAGAGAGAAGGCAAGATAAGCTAGAGGGCAGCCCCAGGAGGGAAATCGTTCAGGGTACCCCATGATGTGAATAGAGGAAAATTTGTTATTGTACTTTATCGTATATCAGTTCGTCAAATATGTTTTTACACGGTGGATAAAAGTTTTCTTCAAGGTGTTGACAGTAGTTACTTTTTTTGATAGGCGTTTAAGGGATCTTTTTTTTACTTAAAACTGGTTTAGTGGGGATAAGCAATTGATATCGCTGTTTTAGTATGGCCCCTCCCCGCCCCCCACACACACTCTCTCTCAAGTATGTGAATATATGTGTACTATCAAAGATCACTCCCTTGGCGTTTGTCTGTTGCACATCTGTAGACTGGTTATCATTTTTGGTTCCTTATTTTAACATTTCTAGAATTTTCAAAATTATCGAGGGGTTGTTCAAAATTATTGTTTGACTAACAATAAGGTCAATAACGGTGCTGTATATCTATTTCTTTTTTATCAGGAGGTGTTGACGATGGCATGGTTTCACAATTTATCAATTCGGCAAAAAATTGTTGGCGGCTTTCTTTTATCGGCTGTTATTCTTTTGATTGTTGGTGGCATTGGTTTTATGGGAGCGGCTAATAATGTCGATAATCTACGAGTAATGAATGAGGTAACCCTGGAAGAGTATATGGGGTTTGAAAAATGGCGCAATCTCGTTCTTCAGCACCGTCGATATGAAAAAGATTTTTTTCTTAACATCGGGAACAAAGAAAAACAGGAAAAATATCTAAAACGTTTTGAAAAGGTCTCTGATGAGACTGTTGCTTTGATGAAAAAGCTTAATACCTTGCGAGATGATGTAAGTTCTGAAGAGATGAGACTCCGAGGTGATTTTATGGAAAATTATCTGAAATACAAGAATAGTTTTCTACAAGTTGCCCAGCAGATTTTTGCAGATTCAGCTATCACACCTCAATATGCTAATGGCGTGCTGATGAAATCTACGAAAAAATATGGATATGCGGCTACAGAAGATTTGGAAAAATTGATGGAAATGGCTGTAGAGAATGTGAAATTGGCAGCCGACAAGATGTTTGTTAATGGGCAAAAAACAAAGATGCGTATTGGTATTTTCGTTGCTATTGGTTTTCTTCTTGCCCTTTTTATGGGGCTCTCTCTTGCCAGGATGATTGTTACGCCAATATCTTGGGTTGTAAAATTTGCCCAGGAAGTGTCCAAAGGTAATCTTGCTCTGCGTCCCAGGAAAGAATTTCTTGACCGTAAAGATGAAGTTGCTCAACTTGCAGGAGCCATGAATACTATGGCACTGGAGCTGGGAGGAATTTTTGCTGATATCTTATCCGATGCAAAATCTCTCTCCATCTTTTCATCAGATCTTGCATCTGTCTCAGAAGAGCTCTCTTCTGGTTCTAGGCATACTTCTGACAAATCCAATGGTGTTGCTGCGGCTGCCGAAGAAATGTCGGCAAGTATGAACGGCATTGCTTCCGCTACTGAGCAGGCCTCTGCTAGTTTGCAGATGATTGTTGCTGCAGCTGAAGAATTATCTTCCAGTATTAATGAAGTTGCTGAAAATATGGGTAAGGGGAGTCAGATAACCAAGGAGGCTGTGGGGCAGGCTGGAGGAATCTCTGAAAAAATGGAAACCCTTGGAAAGGCGGCCACCGAAATTACCAAGGTTACCGAGACCATTGCCGAGATTTCTGAGCAGACCAACCTGCTGGCCTTAAATGCTACTATTGAGGCGGCAAGAGCAGGAGAAGCAGGTAAGGGTTTTGCTGTTGTGGCTGGAGAGATTAAGGCGTTGGCACAACAGACTGCCGGTGCAACCAAAGAGATTAGCGATGAAATTGCCAATGTACAGGGCTTAACCACGGAGTCTGTTTCAGCCATTACCTCTATTGTTGGCATTATTAATGAAATCAATGATATCGTTTCTGCAGTTGCTGCTGGTATTGAGGAACAGTCTGCTACCACTGCAGAGATTTCTAATAATGTTACCCAGGCAGCACAGGGTGTGCAGGAGATTAACGAAAATGTTAATCAGGCGTCCGTGGTTTCCACCGAGGTCTCCTCTGATGTTAACGAAGTAAATGATTTGTCTGATAAGATGAGTACCGATAGCAAACGGGTGAATACCAGTGCCGTTGAACTGGCGAAACTCTCAGAAGCCCTTAATGATATTGTGGCAAAATTTCAGTTGCCGTAAAGAAAAATAAGGCGGCGTAAATCATGAAGGAAATGGTTTGCGCCGCTCTGTTTCTCCGCTCCTGCCTACTTGACTTTTTTTCTGTCCACAGATACATTCAAAAAATTTGTTAAGATGTTGCCTGTTTTTTTTACAGGTATTCTTTTTGTTCAAAATATCAGTACGTTTCGATAAATAACCAGGCAGGAAATAGAAGAAAATATCATGCTTTGTGAGCTGCATATTAAAAATCTGGCATTGATTGAGGAGCTCCATCTCCGTTTTGAACCGGAAAATGATACAGGCTCTCTGGTGGTGATGACAGGGGAAACCGGTGCCGGAAAATCTGTTATGCTGCGGGCATTGCATTTGCTCTCCGGCAAGCGGGCGGCAGCCGACTGGGTTCGCAGTGGTGAGGAAAGCTGCGAGGTGGAAGCTCTTTTTGAGGTGGATTCGGCGCATACCCTGCTGTTGGATCGTCTCGATGAGGGCGGCTTCGGTCGCAGCGAAGAGGTCATTATTAAAAGAATTCTCGGTGCGAATGGCCGCAGCCGTTTTTATATTAACGGTTCGCTGGCTCCTGCAAAAATGGTGGGAGAGCTTGCCCCTGAATTGTTTGATGTGGCCAGCCAGCATGACCAGCAGCATTTACTGCGTACCTCTATTCATCTTGATCTGCTTGATACCATTGGCGATAGCTGGCAGATGCGCCTTGATTTTGGCGAGAGGTTCCGCCTTTGGCAGCGTAAAAAAAGAGAGCTTTCCGAACTGCTGCAAAAAGAACAGGAGAAGGAGCAGCGGCGGGATTTCCTCACCTTTCAGGTGGCAGAGATCAGGGATGCCGACCCGCAGGAGAGAGAGGATGAAGAGCTTATTGCCGAGAAAAAGCGGTTGAAAAACGGCCAGAGCCTGATTGATATCAGTCAGGCAAGTTATCGGCTGCTGGCAGGGGAACTGCTGGATGGGCTGGGAGATTTGCGCCAGAATATTACCCAGCTTGCTGCCATGGATGAGGGCGCGGCAAAACTTGCCGAAGAGATAAGTGACTATACCTTTCTGGCAGAAGATTATATCGAAAAAATCCGCCACTATCGGGATTCGTTGGAGAGTAATCCTCATCGTCTGGATCAGGTCAATGAACGGCTTGATCTCCTTTCCCAGCTTAAACGCAAATATGGTGAAACTATAGCCGATATCCTTCTCTTTGCCCAACGAGGCGAACAGGAGCTGGAGCAGTTGGAAAACATGGAAAAGGAGATTGCCGCCCTGCGGGATGAACTGAAGCAGGCCGAAGAGGCTCTTGTTGCAGTGGGTAAAGAGCTTTCTGCCATAAGGAGAAGAACCGCCGCCAGTCTTGAGACTGCAATGGGGCATGAACTCTCCTCGCTCTCCTTTGGTCAGGCTGTTTTTATGGTCCGTTTTCTTAATGTCCCGCAAGAGAGAGAGGCGGCTCTGGCGAAGGCTGGAGCTTCCGGCTGGGATAGTGTGGAGTTCTATTTTTCTGCCAATAAGGGTGAGGAGGCAAAACCTCTGGTCAAAATTGCCTCTGGAGGGGAGCTCTCCCGCCTGCTTTTAGCGATGAAATGCCTGCTTGCCAGAAAGGATATGGTGGATACGGTTATCTTCGATGAGGTGGATACGGGTATTGGCGGTGAGGCGGCAGAAGCGGTTGCCCGTAAGATTCAGGAGCTGGCAGCACATCATCAAGTCTTTTGTATTACGCATTTGCCGCAGATTGCCGCCCGCGGCGGACTGCATCTGCAGGTAGCAAAATCGGTGGAGAATGAGCGTACCCGAACCCGGGTTTCGGTGCTGGATAAAGAGAGCCGGGTAAAAGAGATTATGCGTATGCTGGCGGGAGAATCGGCGACAGAGCAGACGGAGCTCTGGGCCCGCGAATTATTGAAGTAATTACCTGTTGATGAAAAACTTCTCAAACAGCTGGTATAAATTCCAGTTTTATTTCCATGCCAACTCCTTTTGCGATTTTTTTCAATGTCCGCAAGGATGGGTTGGCATTTCCATTTTCTATTCTTGAGATATCTGCTTGTGTGATTCCGGTTATTTCTGCAAGCTCTTTTTGTGTTAAATTGTTCTTTTCCCGGGCATCAAGCATTGCTCGAATTAACTGGAATTCAACTTCTGTTGCCTCCCATTCTTTTCTAAATTCGGGGTCTTCTTCTAATTGTTCCTTTATTGTTTCTCTAAAACTTTTACCCATTTTATTGCCTCCTTTTGTATTCTTCCCTGTATTTCTTTGCTAGTGAGATCTCTTTCCTTGGCGTTTTTTGTGTCTTTTTTATAAATCCGTTTGTTAAGATTATTTTTCTGCCGATAACAAAAAAATATAAAATCCGTGCTATATCTGTCCCCACCTTTGACCGGATTTCTAAAATACCGTCTTCTAGCTCTTTTGAATAAGGTTCTCGTAAAGAGTTGCCTCTTTCCGATAATATTTGAAGAGTTCGCAGTATCTTTGCCCTTGTTTTTACATCCTGAGCCAAAATAAATTCCTCAGCTGGGCGTGTTCCGTCTATTTTCTCAAAATATTCAATTTCAAATTCGTGCATTTTGTCTCCTTCTTTGACTTAAATTATGTTATATATCACATATTATCAAGGAGTTTTTTGAAAAAGTGTGTCTCTCAACAGTATAGTGAAGCATGGGGAAAACTATCTTTCCCTTTGACAATTTTGCCAAATATCATACATTGTAGCCGTATCAAGATGCTATGAAGCTGTTTATGGCCGTATTGGTTTTTCAGGCATGGTATCGGCAAGTCTTGCTCCCTTTTCAGGGAAAATTTAAATTCCAGTGAACAATAACGTGATGTCGTCAAAAAATATAAAGGCCCTTGCTCTTTACTCCGGCGGGCTTGACTCTATTCTTGCCGCCAGAGTTGTGATGAAACAGGGGATAGAGGTTGAGGCCGTTCAATTTGTTACCCCGTTTTTTAACTATGAGATTCTGCAGGATATAGAGGCGTATAAAGAGCAGGTTCTACGGCAGTTTGGCATAACCGTATATGTGGAAGATTTAAGCGAACGTTATCTTGATATGCTGCATCAGCCGGAACATGGCTTTGGGAAGAATTTTAATCCCTGCATTGATTGTAAAATTATGATGATGCGCCGGGCAAAGGCATTGATGGCAGAGAAAAATGCGGCCTTTCTTATCTCTGGTGAAGTGCTTGGTCAGCGGCCTATGTCTCAGCGGCGGGATACCTTTAATGTCATTTCCCGCGATTCAGAAACTCGCGATATCCTGCTGCGGCCATTGAGTGCCAGGCTGATGCCGGAAACGGAAGCCGAACGCAACGGTTGGGTAGACCGTAATGCTCTCTATAAAATGAGCGGGCGGGGCCGTTCCGCCCAGATTGCTTTGGCAAAAGAGTTTGGTATAGAGGGGTATCCCGCTCCGGCTGGAGGCTGTATTCTTGCCGATCCCATTTTAAGTCGCCGTATCAAGGCACTTTATACTGGTGATACCCAATTACGGGATTCAGCACAGATTTGTTCTGCCGATATTCATTCTCTGCTTATCGGCAGACAACTGCGCTTGCCGGAGCCGGAAGAGGGGGGCGGCTGGTTGATTCTTGGCCGGGATGAGGGCGAAAATGACCGCCTTGCCCTGCTGGCAGGGGAGGATGATGCCCTGCTTTTTATGGAAGAATGGCCGGGGCCGTCTGCTCTATTAAAAAAGGCGGCACAATATAGAGATGCCGATATTCTTGCCCGAAATCTGGCCTTGGCTGCATCTTTAATTGTTCGTTATGGCAAAAAAATCCCGCCACAGGATTGCCGCCGCAGCCGTCAGGTTTTCTGTGAATTTGCTGGTGAGAAAAGCGTATTTGAGGCAGAGGCCTTTGTCGGCGATGAATACCGGCAATGGGTGGTGCAGTAGATATCTTCTTATGAGCGCGAGGGGCAGGGGGCACTGTTTGAGCTGCTGTATCCGGGATAAAAGAAAACCCCATGCCGAAATTGTGGCATAGGGTTTTCTTTCACTACTTTAAAAACTGCTTTTACTCAAAAGCCTCGGGAACCTTCCACTCTTTCCATACGTTACTTACCAACGCAGGACTTGGCTTCAGGGTCGTTTTGCCCGGCTTCCAGCCAGAGGGACATGCCTCTGCGCCAGCTTTTTCCCGTACAAGCTGGAAGGCATCAACCTGGCGTAAGGTCTCATTAACATTACGGCCAACCGGCGGGGTAAGAATCTCGAAACCTTGAACAACTCCGTCCGGGTCAATCAGAAAACGGCCCCGTACGTCCACACCGCTATCAGCATCATAAACACCGTAGACTTCACCGATTTTTCCGGCAGGATCAGTGAGCATGGGAAAGGGAACCTTTCCGGCAGTAATCATCTTGGAAAGCTCATTATCATTCCATACCTTATGAACAAAAGGACTATCTACACTCACAGAAAGAACCTGTACACCGCGCTTTTCAAACTCTGCATATTTTTCAGCGACCGCTGAAACTTCAGTAGCTCAGACGAATGTAAAGTCGCCAGGGTAAAAGCAAAGAACGACCCACTTCCCTGCATAGTCTGAGAGCTTTACTTCAGAAAAATTTCCATTGACATACGCCGGGGCGGTAAAATCCGGCGCTTTCTTTCCAATCTTCACCTGCATTTTTATCTCCTTCTGTTGTTGTGGAGCCTCCTGCGCCGCAGTCTCTACGGTCTCAGGTCCGCCGGTTGGGCGGGTGCAACTTGCTGACATTTGTGCCTCCTTGGTTATGAAAATATCCCCGTTTTCTTACAGGGAACCATTATTTTTAATCTATCCGAAAAACTGGAAAAAGCAACAGGATTTTATCTCGTAAAAACGATTTTTTCCGCCAGAACGTATTAACTTGCCGATTGTTTTGGGTAAGGGGGATTTCCCTTGACTTTTTTCTTAGGTAAGTAGATAATTTCCACTTTGTGGAATGAAAAAGAGAACTTTTTCGCATATAAATATGCTTTATCTCAATGGAATATGTTTTTTAGGTTTAACAATCTTTGTCAGGCATGAGGGTGGGCCGAAAAAAAGGTAAATTTTTCAACAAATCTGCCGAAATGTTCTATACGGATATGCTTATTGTTTGGATACACTTACGCATAAAAAATATATAGCTGCACTTTGAAACTAAAGAGCGGGCAAATCAGAAGTAAAGCGCTTCTTTATAAACAGAGGAGTCGGTCATGGGCCAACAAGTAGGAATCGTCAAGGAAATTCAGGGAAAGTTTAAGGCTGTTGATAAGGACGGCAGAGTTCGCGTGTTGAAGCCCGGTGACCCGATTTATGAGGGAGATGAGGTATATTCCGTTGAGGAAGAAGGTGTTTCCAGGGATTATGTCCTTATTCAAGGGCTGCAGAATTCAGAGACGTTTCTGATTGGTCAGGGGGATTACCGCCACTTTGATAT
>PDWI01006575.1_pt1 | contig 14524 bp, 14 predicted proteins | sample 1430891 | NCBI WGS metagenome assembly PDWI01 (sample SAMN01162508, study PRJNA174530) | Oral metagenome, whole genome shotgun sequencing project. | biome: Marine environment; feature: Marine mammal; material: Swab sample of the gingival sulcus; isolation source: swab sample of gingival sulcus...
ATGTTTGTAAAGCCTCCGTAAACTTTATTAATTATGCAAAACACAGCTAAACAAGTAGCCGAGTATCTACTACAAATTAAAGCAATTCAATTAAAACCTACAACCCCTTTTACTTGGGCATCGGGTTGGAAATCGCCAATTTATTGCGATAACCGAAAAACATTGTCTTTTCCTGAAGTAAGAACTTATATCAAAAAGGCATTTACCGACTTAATTCGCAAAAAATATCCCGAAGTGGAAGTAATTGCGGGCGTAGCAACAGGAGCAATTGCTCAAGGTGCTTTAGTAGCAGACGAAATAAATCTGCCGATGATATATATTCGTTCGGCTGCAAAATCGCACGGAATGACCAATTTAATTGAGGGAGAAATAAAACCCGGACAAAAAGTGGTTGTGGTGGAAGATTTGGTTTCAACCGGAGGAAGCAGTCTAAAAGCGGTTCAGGCATTACGCGATGCAGGTTGCGAAGTGTTGGGAATGACCGCTATTTTTACCTATGGGTTCGATACTGCTGCATCTAATTTTAAAGCAGCCAATTGCACTTTAGATACTTTAAGCGAATACAGCGTGATGATTGATAGAGCGAAAGAGATTGGATATGTAAAAGAAGAAGAGGTAGAAGCTCTAAAAGAGTGGCGTAAAGACCCTGTAAACTGGAAAGGCGTAAAATAATCCACTCAAAGCATATTATCTTCTTTATCAAAGAGAAGTATATAAAAAAGAAATAGATGGCAACAGTAAAAATTGTTAGCGATATCAAAAAAATATCGCATAATGTTAATGATGTGTATGGTTTTTTTTCTGATTTCAGAAAAATTGGCAAAATGGTAGAAATAGCGGCAAGTAATCCGCAAGTACAAGAACATATTGAAGCACAAACCAAAAAGAAATTCGATTTTAAAGATAAAATTGAACAGTGGGAAACCACCGAAAACAATTGCACTTTTGTAATTAAAGGTTTCGGTGAAGCAGGTTTGCAGTTTGTGGAGAAAGAGGAAAATAAAACCTTAAAACTAACCGGATATGGTCGCAGTCCGTTCGATTTTTTCCTTTGGATACAATTGGTAGAAAAAGATGCCTACGACACAAGAATAAGAATTACCATGCACGCCGAACTAAATGCCATGATGAAGATGATGCTAAAAAAGAAATTGGAAAAAGGAATTAATCAGTTTGCCGAAGGCTTAACTCAAATTCCTTATAATGCAGTAAATAATTTATAAATTAACGAAACAGCCCCCAAAAGTATTAAATATCTTTTGAGGCTGTTTTGGTGTTTATCGACTACGCACTAAAGCTCTCCCCTTACGCTCCCGTAGGCGGTCGAATCAACATTATATTCTTACGTATTTGATTCACTTTTATTTTATGCGACACCCTACGGGGTCGTTTTATGTTTGGTGTATTTGCAGTTACAGAAATATGACCCTTTTAGGGTCAAAGACCAATATAAATAATTTGTTATGACTATCTAAAATATATTTTGGTATCTATTTTACAGTTACCATATCGACTACGAAGTAGTCGTATATTTATAACCTATTGCCCTAAAAAATCCCCAACCCCGTAGGCGGTCGAATAAAAACGCTTCGAAAAACAAATTAGAACGTTATATGTAGTCTTTATTGTGTTCTATTTTAAACTTCTTTAGAAACTTGATATATTCTTCTTTAAAAGAAATTTTTCGATGATGTTCTTTTTGGTGCTTAATATAGTTAATCACCTTATCTAATGCAGAATGTGAATAGGAAAATGCCCCATACCCTTCTTGCCATTCAAATTTAAAATTTGTAAATCGCTTTTCCTTTATAAAACTATTTGAAGATTTCTTTATTTCTCTAATTAAGTCTGATAAACAGCAATTTGGTTTTATATTTATAAGAAAGTGAATATGATTTGCTGTTCCGTTAATGACTAACATTTTTTGCCCTTTGTTCTGTACAATACCTGTTATATATCTATGTAATTCCGTTTCCCAAGATTCTTTTATCAGTGGAGAACGGTGTTTTACAACAAAAACTACGTGAATGTATATTTGAGAAAAGGTACCCATAATTGTGTTTTTTGTGCAATAAAATTAACACCCTTAATATACGAAAAAAGATTGATATAGAAAAAAGATAACCTGTTCATTTTATGCGATACCCTACGGGGGCGTTTTGTGTTTGGTGTATTTGCAGTTACAGATATATGCCCCTTTTAGGGTCAAAGACCAATATAAATAATTTGTTAAGACAAATATATATTTATTTAAGCCACTATTTACGATTCTCATATCGACCACGAAGTAGTCGTATATTTATAACCAAAGCTATCCTTACAACCTTATAATCGATTAAATAAACCTTATATTCTTACGGATTTGATTTACCTCTATTTTATACGACACCCTACGGGGTCGTTTTGTGTATGGAATATTTGTAGTTATAAATGTGTGACCCTTTCAGGGTCAAAACCAACATAACTAATTTGTCAGGACAAATATATTTAAACAGCTATTTTACGGTTTTCATATCGACTACGGAGTAGTCGTATATTTATAATCCTCGCCCTAAAAAGTTCACCCCGACCCCGTAGGTGGTCGAATAATTAGCGTAACGCATAAAATCTTACACCACTATAAACGCACCCACGCTTCTACTTCAAAAATTCCACTTCCTTAAAATTGTAAATCCGTTCGGTATTATCTACCCTTATTTGCAACTGCCCGAAATCGGTAATTCCGGTAATTGTTCCGTTAAAAATACCGTTATCGTCCTGAAATTGATGCAACTCCCCTTTTCGATGCAACACATTCAAATAATCGTTATTTAACTGCTCGTACTCTCCGCTTTCTAATTGTTGATAACGTTTCTCAACGCATTGCAATAAATCTTGCAAAGCCTTATTTAAATCGTAAGTATTCCCTGTACAATTGCAAAGAGACACAGGATTGGGAGCATCTGAATAAAATTTTTCCTGATTAATATTTAAACCGATACCGCATATTGCATATTTTAATTTTCCTCCCGATACGGTATTCTCTATTAAAATTCCGCTTATTTTTTTATTATCTATATAAATATCGTTGGGCCACTTTATGGTAACATTATCTAAATAAGCAGTTAAATAATCGTAAACCGATAAAGCAATTACCATAGAAAGATAAAACTGATATTGTGCGGGCAGAAAATTTGGAAATAACACAATGCTTATGGTAAGGTTTTTGCGATGCTCACTTTCCCAAAAATTATGCTGTTGTCCTCTGCCACAAAGCTGTTTTTGTGTCAATATGACAGAATTTGAGGTAACTGTTTTATTTACAACTAATTCTTTAGCGTAAGAATTGGTTGAAGCAGTTGCATCTACAGTAATAATAGCATTTTGAGGAAATAAAGCATTACTCATAAAAAGGTTGTTTTATTGTGTTAAAATTACATTAAATATAAAAAACCGATACAAAAAATAGATAAAAAGGAATAAAAAAAAATTATCTTTGCAAATAAATTTAAAATATGACAGAAAAACAAACCCATAAAACCAGTGAATTAGTACAAGCAGTTATCGAAGGACTGCAAGAAACAAAGGCTGAAGATATTGTAAAAATCGATTTACGAAATATCGATGGAGCAGTATGTAAATATTTTATTATTTGTAACGGAACATCGAGTACGCATGTGAATGCACTTGCCGATTCAACCGAAGATTATGTTTACGAGCAAATCAACGAAAAAGTGTGGAAAAAGGAAGGCATTCAAAATGCACAATGGATTTTGTTGGATTATGCCGATGTAGTTGTACATATTTTTCAAAAAGAATACCGCGATTTCTATCAATTGGAAAAACTGTGGGCTGATGCTCCTATTACCAAAATAGAAGACAACGAATAGTATTACATTTTAACTATACATAAATGACAGAGAATAAAGAACAAAATAAAAATCAATCTCCTTTTTCGCCGAATAACAAAGACAAAAAAGGAAATATAAAGCCGCCTAAATTCAATATCTATTGGATTTATGGTATTATTGCTTTTATTGTTATTGCTTTTACCTTTATGGATATGGGACAAGGTCCTAAAGAAACCAGTTGGCGTAAAGTAAAAACCGATATGCTGCAAAGAGGCTATGTTCAAAAAATTGTAGTCATCAGAAATACCCTCGATGTAGAAGTATCTTTGAAAAAAAATAGCTTAGATAAATTTCCCAATCTTTTTAATGGCAATTTCGAGTCGCCGTCAAAAGAAGGGCCTCATTATACTTTTAAAATTGGTTCCATTGAACAATTTGCCGAGCAATTGGCAAAAGCACAGGAGAATATTACTGAAAACGACCGCATTTATCCTGAATATATTACCCGAGAAAATCATCTACTGGATTTACTAGGATATATTTTTCCTTTGGCACTGCTGATAGGATTTTATATTTTTATTTTCCGCAGAATGAACAAAGGAATGGGCGGTTCAGGAGGCGGTATATTTAGCGTTGGCAAGTCGAAAGCTAAGGTTTTCGATAAGGAATCGGATATAAAAGTCAATTTTAAAGATGTTGCCGGATTGGCAGAAGCAAAACAAGAGGTGGAAGAAATTGTAGAATTTCTAAAACGTCCCGAACGCTATACCAAATTGGGAGGTAAAATTCCCAAAGGAGCTCTTTTGGTAGGACCTCCAGGAACAGGAAAAACCCTTTTGGCTAAAGCTGTTGCAGGCGAAGCCAATGTACCTTTCTTTAGCATGTCGGGTTCCGATTTTGTGGAGATGTTTGTGGGCGTAGGTGCAAGCCGTGTCCGCGATTTATTTAAACAAGCCAAAGAGAAATCGCCGTGTATTATTTTTATCGACGAGATTGACGCTATCGGTAGAGCAAGAGGAAAAAATCCTAATATGGGTTCTAACGATGAGCGAGAAAACACATTAAATCAGTTGCTTACCGAAATGGACGGTTTCGATACCAATTCGGGAGTAATTATTTTAGCAGCAACCAACCGTGCCGATATTCTCGACCGTGCGTTAATGCGTGCCGGACGTTTCGACCGACAAATTCACGTAGAATTACCGGACTTAAATGAGCGTAAAGCTATATTTGGCGTACATCTTCGTCCTTTAAAGTTGGATAAAAACATGGATAAGTCGTTTTTAGCCAAACAAACTCCGGGATTTTCGGGTGCCGATATTGCCAACGTGTGTAACGAAGCAGCTTTAATTGCGGCTCGTAACCAAAAAGAGCAAGTCGAAAAGCAGGATTTTTTAGATGCAATTGATAGAATTATTGGTGGCTTAGAGAAAAAGAACAAAATTATTTCTCCTACCGAGAAAAAAACCATTGCCTATCACGAAGCGGGACACGCTACCATATCGTGGGTATTGGAACACGCTCATCCATTGGTAAAAGTTACCATTGTACCCCGCGGTAAGGCTCTGGGTGCTGCTTGGTATCTTCCCGAAGAACGAAGCATTACCACCAAAGAACAATTGTTGGACGAAATGTGTTCTGCATTGGGAGGAAGAGCCGCCGAAGAGTTGATTTTCGGCAGAATTTCAACCGGGGCTCAAAACGATTTGGAAAAAGTAACCAAACAGGCAATTGCCATGGTTTCTATATTTGGTATGAGTTCGAAAGTAGGAAATGTTAGTTATTACGACTCTTCGGGACGCTCTGACTATTCGTTTACAAAACCATATAGCGAAAAAACTGCCGAATTAATCGATAAAGAAGTAAAAGATTTAATAGAAAACAGCTATCAACGAGCCAAAGATTTATTAACTCTGCATAAAGAAGGACATCGACAATTGGCTGAATTATTATTGGAACGTGAAGTTATTTTTAGCGAAGATTTAGAAAAAATATTTGGCAAACGAGAGTTTAGAACAGATAACATTTCTGAAACAACCGCCGAAGATATAACAGAAACAACACAAGAAAACAACACCAAAGAAAAGGAATAAAAACAACTTTTGTAAACAAAACGACCGGATAGTTATTTATTCGGTCGTTTTTTATCTCCAATATATTTTTTTAATCCAAAATTCCCTTTAAATCTAAATAAGCTAAAGGCTCATCTCTATCTAAGAAATTAAGAATAATTCGGTTATTTTCTTCATCTAAACAAAAGCTACCCAATTCTTCTCCAATATTTAAAGTTTTTAGATAATTTCCTTTGGTATCAAAAACAAGTAGTTTAGATGCGAAAATGCATCTAAGACGTTGATTTTCATCTCTTGCATACCATATTCCGCCTAAATATTTAGCAATTATATATTTTTTACTTATCTCTACTTGCTCATAAAACTCAAAGGTTTTTTTATTTGAATCCCACAACGAACCATATATATTACAAAGTACCTTTCCATTAATATCATAAATTGTTAGTAAATCAATATCGCTATATGCCTGAATATATTTATCTTTAGTTGGAAATAATGCAAAATTTGAGTGCGTCTTTCTTGCTTCTTCTTTATTCTTAGCATCAACAGATGTAATATTTTTTATTTCACCGGTATTTATATTGAACTGTGCCAATTCATCAACTATGCTTCGAGATTTTAATAATCTCGAAAAAACACCACAAAAAATACTATCATTCAACGTACTAACACTTCCAATCACCCTATTATTGTTCATTCTTAAAACCTCTTGAGGAAGATATTGAGAATTATTTAAGATACTGTCAATGACATATTTATACAATAATAGTTGGGAGTAATCAAAAACATAAAACGATTTATTATCAGCTATATTAGGAAGTATTTTGGCGTTACTATACTTTATTATTTGTCCCGGCCCTTGCCCTATTGAACCTGTACTGGTAATATGTTTAAATGTTTTTTTGTCAAATAAATGAATACCTTTATCAAAACTGGAATCATCTCTTAATAATAAATACTTTCCTACACTTACAATGCCCGTACGCCCCAAAATCATATTTGTTTTTATGGGAACTATTTTATCGCTAACATCCATAATATTTTTAGAGAAATCGGGGTATTTTTCGGTTTTGGTATCTCTGTTACAAGAACATAAGAAAAATAAACTTAAAAATAAGATAAAAATGGTAGTTTTTATAAATTGATGTTGCATAATAAAAATATCTACTAATGAATAATATTTTAAAGAAAAGAAATGCAATTTATAATTGCAAATGTTTATTGAATTTTAATAAAACTTTTTGTTCTTCGAACTTACTTGCTTCTACTTGCCTTTCGCTTTTAAACACAACAAACAGAATACTCCTTCGGAGTTTTTATTCCCCTTTCCGTCTTCGGACTTTCTTCTAATTATCCAATTATCGCATTAACCAATTGTCACATTGCCTAATTATCAAATTCCCAAATTATAATAATCGCATAAAATTGTAACTTTAGAACTAAATATTATCCAAAAAATCATTACTTTTGGAATTTTAAAACAAATAAGAACGTGGGAGATTTATTACAAAGAACCATATATGGCGGCATATTTGCCTTAACGCTTGTACTTGCAATTGTTGTACACCCAATACTGTTTATATTAGTGTTTTTAGGAATTACACTATTATCGGTGCTTGAATTTTACCAATTAGTAGCCAAACATAGCAAGCCGCAAATAAAAAATGGTATGCTTGCGTCGGGATTGTTGTTTTTGGGTTGCTTTTTTCAGGCTTACCTTTCTTTTAATTTAATATTGGTGTTATTTACTTTATCGGCAGTAGCCATTCCTATTTACGAAATATTTCGAGAAAAAAATACGCCAATTCATAACATTGGGGTAACCATACAGGGTATTGTTTACATTGCTCTACCCTTTTCATTGTTAAATTTTATTGTATTCCCTTTTGGCGACCAACAGTACCACTGGGAAATATTAATGGGTGTTATTCTATTGATATGGCTTAACGATACCGGAGCCTATCTGGTGGGGTCAAGAATTGGAAAACACAAACTATTTGAACGTATTTCGCCTAAAAAAACTTGGGAAGGAAGCATTGGAGGTGCAGTAATCGCTGTTGTTGCGGCTATTTTAATTGGACTTTACGCCACCGATTTAACTATTTTTGAATGGCTGGTAATTGCACTATTGGTAGTAATATTCGGTTCCTTAGGCGATTTGGTTGAATCGTTATTTAAACGTTCTTTAGGAATAAAAGATTCGGGGGCTATAATTCCCGGACATGGCGGTTTTCTAGACCGTTTTGATGCTCTTTTATTAGCCGCTCCAATGGTTTTTGCATTTTTACAAATAATAAAAGAATATTTTCGTTAAATTTGCACCCTAAATTTAAATCTTGCAGCGATAAGCCTAAAACAGAGAGTTAAAAAATGGTTTAAGCAACTCTTAAAAATAATACAATAATATGACTATACATAAAGAAGGATTTGGAATTATTACCACTGCTTTTGTTATTTTATTAATAGTAGAAACAGTTTTATATTCTACAATTGGTTACCATTTAGTTGCCAATTTGTTGTCCATAGCCCTTATATTGTTTTTTCTTTTAATTGTTTCGTTTTTTCGTGTTCCTAAAAGAATTCCCGTTATTGAAGATGGAGCTATTATTGCCCCTGCCGACGGTACTATAGTGGTTATTGAAGAAACCGAAGAGGTAGAATATTTTAAAGACAAACGAATACAAGTTTCTATTTTTATGTCGCCGTTAAATGTGCATATTAATTGGTATCCCATACAGGGCGTTATTAAATATTTTAAACACCACAACGGTTTGTTTTTAAAAGCATGGCTACCAAAATCATCAACACATAACGAACGTACTTCTATTGTTATTGAAGATGAGAATAAAGTCGAAATAATGATGAGACAAATTGCCGGAGCTGTTGCTCGTCGTATTGTTTCCTATGCCAAAGTTGGGGAAAAAGTAAATCAATGCGAACAAGAAGGGTTTATTAAATTTGGTTCACGAGTGGATTTATATCTTCCTTTGGGAACTGAAATTAACGTAAAATTAGACCAAAAAGTTACCGGAACTGAAACCGTTATTGCTCGATTAAAAAAAGATTAAGTTGGGTTTAGAGGTGTTAGATGTTAGGTGTTGGCTTTCTTCAAACTTCCGTCTTCGGTCTTCCGTCTAATTGTCACATTGCCACATTAACCAATTATCAAATTATCAAATTGACTTAATCGTTTACCAATAAATTGCAGCCCCGAATATCAGAGTGGTCGAATCTGCCGAGTATCTCAAAGGTATTATCGGCATTTATTTTACCCAAATCCTGCGTTTCGATAAAAGCACACGAATATATGTTTGCCAAGTCAATAACATTTACCCCTCCGGTTCGTCCTTTAGGTTCATAGGAAAAAGGATCGTAAGTATCTCTAATCATTATTTTCATCCATGGCGGAGTAGTAAAAACACTGTTGCCCTTTGAATATCCCTGCGATAAAAGTTCTGTCATACCGTATTCCGAATGAATTTTATCCACATTCAATCGCTGACACAAATAGGCATGTAGTTCCTCTCGGGTAATCTCTTTTCGGCGACCTTTCATTCCTCCCGTTTCCATAACAATTACATCGCTAAAATCGAGCTGATATTTCTCCGCTAAATCGAGCAACGCAAAGCTAACCCCTAACAATAAGATTTTTTGTTTTGCTGCTTTTAACTCTTTTATGGTAGCAATTAACTCTTCGTGATTACGCAAATAAAAACCGCTTTTAGAATGTTTACTGTCTGCAATTAAATGCTCCATCATATAAATTAACGATGACCCTTTTCGTTCTAAATACGACGGCAGAAGAGCCAACACACAGCAATCGGTAATTTTTCCATAGAAGATTTCAAATCCCTTTTTAAAACTATTTTCGTAAACCAATAAATCGGCAACAAAATGTTTGCTTGTAGCGCTTCCTGTTGTACCGCTACTGGTAAAGGTAATTTGTGCCGGCTGACAACCCGTTACCACTTTATGCGACTTAAAAAAGGAAATGGGTAAAAAAGGAATGGCTTCTATGCTGTTCACGTTGTCAATATCGCATTTTAAATGTTGTAAATAACTTTTATACACTTCGTTATTTGCTGCCTGATAGCGAAAAACTTCTAATGCTACTTCGTTAAATGCTCTATTATTTGTAATGCTAAATATCTTTTGGTTCCAATTCATATTTTCTGTTTTTATGGCTACAAAGATAACGAGAGCTTATTGTTTGAAACCAATTTTGTCAAAATATTTTCCTGTTAAGGAGGAAATTTAATTTTATTAGAGTACGGTTAAACTTTTAACAACCTAATTATTTTTTTCTTTTGTCCTAACACAAAAAAAAAGTCAGCAAAATAGTTCTTTTAACTTCGTTTTCGATCTAATTAACACATTATCTAATTAACAAAATATTGTATAATTCCATTTACACAATACAACAAATCTTATTCGCTTCCATTACCGAATTTTTAACCGAAAGTTGAATAAAACCAAAGCTAATACATTTATAACCCAAATTTACCCAATTAAAAGTCCTATTTTCTTTTGAGTAACTTCAGATTGCAACTGGTATAATATTATTCTTTCCGATTTTTGCATTCTAAATATCGATGCACTTTATTATAGATTTCCAGTGGTAATAAATGTTTGGTTTTTAAGTCTTCTACCGAGTTGAAATTACCGTTACGTTTTCGATAGCGAATAATATCTTGTGCCATACGTCTGCTGATATAGGGGTGTTTTTGCAATTGCCATGTATTAGCACTATTAATATCTATTTTTGGTATGGAAACATGGGTTGTATCAACGAGCAGAAAGGGAGCTATTTGTTGAAAGCGTTTGGCAGTAATACCATAAATATCTTTTAGCTGTTCTTTATTAACAAAACCTCCCAGTTTGGTTCTGTATGCCACAATGCGAGCCGAAAGTTTACTACCAATACCATTAATGGTTTTTAGCATTGTAGTATCGGCAGTATTTAATGGAATTAACGCTATTGGCTTTACTTCTTTTTTAGGAAAAACAATATAAGGTTTTAATTTCTGAAATTTTTCCGGTTTGAAACCGTATATTTTAGCTAAATCATCGGGTTTTCTAAATTTTCCGCCTTTGGCAAGGTATTTTTGTATCCGCAAAGCAATTTTTTTATCCACGCCCAAACTGTCCCAGCCTGCCAACGATAAAGTATTAGGGTTAAACTGAAACAGAATAGCCTTTTTTTCTATGTTATTTTTCTCGATAATTTGATTTCGATTTTTTGGCTCCGCTTTCTTTTTAGGTATTACAATGTAGTTTTTATAACGTTGATAATCGTCGGAAGTGATACCGTATATTTTAGCAAAATCAGACTTTTTTCTAAACTGTCCGCCCTTTAATCGGTAATTGATAATATTTTTTACTTGATAAGGTTTTAAACCCAAAGCCAACAACTGTTTTTCTGTTACAGTGTTAGGGTCAAATTTGTGAAGTTTAAATTGTGCTTTATGTTTACGCTCTGCTTGTTTTAGCAGACTATCAATTTCCTGTTGTGCAACTCTATCAATAGGCGAAGGTGTTTTATCAGGCAGAAAATACGGAACAACAAAAACCAAAACTGCCAATATTACCAAAACCAGTAAACCTCGTTTTTCGGCAGTTGAATAGGTAAAATATTCACGTATGTTTCTTTTAAAAGACATTTTTTTTAGTTGGATACTTGCACACTACCACATAGCACTACTGCTTACCTATTGTAATGGTTCTGCTACCGTCGTTTTCTTCGTTAAAATACAAATGAATGGTATTGGGCGGCAGAATGGATTCTATTTTCTCCGGCCACTCGATAAAACAGTAGGCATTACCATAAAAATAGTCTTCGTAACCAAAGTCGTAGGCTTCTTGCACATCTTCAATTCGATAAAAATCGAAATGGTAAATGGTGGTGTTATCGGCACTTTTATATTCGTTTACAATGGCAAAAGTAGGACTGTTAATAACATCGGTCACGCCAAGTTCTTCGCAAACTGCTTTAATAAAAGTGGTTTTACCAACCCCCATTGCTCCGTGCATGGCAAAAATTTGATGCTTCCCTATTTGCTGTATAAATTGTTGAGCGACACTATTTATTTGTTCTAAACTTTCTATTTTTAATGTTTTCATTTTTGCTGTATCATCTAAAACTAAAAAAATTATAGCCTAACTTCCCTACTCTTTTATGCACTATATTATAGAATTATTCTTTTTCGGATAAAGTAAAATAATAATAATTAAACCCACAAATGTTTGTTCTATTTTCTAACGGTTATCTACAAAGAATGTTTTTTTTATAGCTCCGAAAATAAATTTCAGTCCAATATCCCTTTTAAATCTAAATAAGCCAAAGGTTCATCTCTATCCGGTAAAGAGAAAATAATGCGGTTATTTTCCTCATCAAAACAAAAATCATTAAATGGTTCACCAATATTTAAAGCTTTTTGATAATTTCCTTTAGTATCAAAAATTAGTAATTTCGAAGGAGACGCTCCTTTTAATTGTCCATTTTTATCTTTTATAATGCCTTTACTTCCCAAATAACTGCTAACAATATGATCTTTCCCAATTTTTACAAAACCAAAAAAATAGAATCCTTTACGGAGATCTTTTCCCCATTGCGGACCATAAACATTGCAAATTAAATTGCCATTAATATCACAAATAGTCATTAAATCAATATAATGATATGCCATTACGTATTTATCTTTAACGGGAGATAGTGCAAACGAAGCACGTGTTCTTCGTGCGGACTTTCGACTTTCAGGGTTTACATATCCAAATGGTTTTACCTTTCTGTTAAGATAATTAAAACGCACCATATCTTGAACAATAGCATGCTTTGAAGTTACTCTTATAGATAATCCTATAAAAATACTATCGTTTAAAGTTCTAAAATCGGTAATCGCACCTTTTTTACTCATTTTTAAAACTTCTTTGGGTAAATAACCTTTATGATTTAACATACTGTCAATGTTATATTGATATAATTTTAACTGTGATGCATCGAACGCATAAAACGATTGATTATCTAGGGTATTGGGAATTGTACTTACATTATCATATTTAATGATTTGCCCCGGTCCCTGCCCTTTTGAACCACCGCTACCAATGGGTTTTAAAGTTTTTTTGTCGAAAACGACAAATCCTTTATCGAAACTTGCACTATTTGTTAATACCAAATATTTTCCAACGGTTATAATCCAACTCTTACCTAAAATCAGATCTGTTTTTACAGGCACTATTTTATCGCTAACATCAATAATATTCTTAGAAAAATCGGGGTGCTTTTCGGTTTCGCTATTGCTGTTATTACACCCAGATAGAGAAAGTGAAATAAACAGTAACAAGTAAATTACGATTTTACTATAATTTTCTTTTTCCATTATCACAGTTAATTTGGTTGCTGTGATACAAATAGAAGAAAAATTTAGAAATTATGCAAAGAATACAACTATTTTTTTAGTAGTTTTTTTTTACGATCAAACTATATTCATTGTTAATCCTTTTGAATAACCAATAATTTGTGTTATGCTCCCACTTTTACTCCAATTACAACACAAGCAAGTCCTAAAATACAGCTTAATAAAAAATAGCTTCCAAACAGCCAATAATCGCCCTTTTGCAAATAGATTATATTCTCGTATGCAAACGATGAAAAAGTGGTAAAGCTACCACAAAATCCCACAATTCCAATATAACGAATTTCTTGAGAAAAACTTTCGCTGTATTGCAGAAAAGCATAGAACAAACCAATGAGTAAACACCCTAAAATATTGGCAATAAAAGTACCTACCGGAAACGAAAAATCGAAATTTCGCAACCAATACGATACCGAAAAACGGGAAATACTACCCAATATTCCGCCCAACGCTATGTAAAGTAAAATTTTAATCATTCATCAATAATAAAATCGTATAACATCTCCATCATTTTCAGACCCCGGGGTTTTTACCCCCGGGGCCTTGGTCTCTATTTTATGGTCATTCGTGCAAAAGGAGCTGTCTCTTGTCCTACAAATTCTTTTTTCAGATATTTAAAATATCCGGTAATGGCAACCATTGCGGCATTGTCCAACGAGTATCCCAACTGCGGAACAAAAACTTCCCAATCATATTTTTTTGCGACTTCGTGCAATGCTTTCTGTAATCCCGAATTTGCCGAAACGCCACCGGCAATAGCTATCTGCTTAATTCCATACTCTTTTGCGGCACGCTTCAATTTGTTCATTAAAATATCCACAATAGTATGTTGCAACGATGCACTTAAATCATATAAATTTTCCGATATAAAATTGGGTTTTTCTTTTACTGCATCACGAATAAAATACAAAAAAGAAGTTTTTAATCCGCTAAAACTATAATTCAGTCCCTCAATTCGAGGACGACTAAATTCAAAAGCCAACGGATTTCCTTGTTGAGCATATTTATCAATTAAAGGACCTCCGGGATAAGGCAACCCCATTACTTTAGCACATTTATCAAATGCTTCGCCCGCTGCATCGTCGATGGTTTCGCCAATTACCTCCATTTCTAAATGGTTTTTTACCACAATAATTTGCGAATTTCCACCCGAAACCAAAAGTGCCAGAAAAGGAAACTCGGGGTGCTTGTATTTGTTTTTTAAATCGTC
>PDWI01006576.1_pt1 | contig 14524 bp, 16 predicted proteins | sample 1430891 | NCBI WGS metagenome assembly PDWI01 (sample SAMN01162508, study PRJNA174530) | Oral metagenome, whole genome shotgun sequencing project. | biome: Marine environment; feature: Marine mammal; material: Swab sample of the gingival sulcus; isolation source: swab sample of gingival sulcus...
TCTATCAATCCTTGTTCTATTTGGCTTTCTTTTGTCATTATTCTTCTTTAAATAAATCTTTAATGTTTAAAACTATTGCAATTCGATACAAATCTTCAAAGCTAGGCTGTCCTATATTGTGAGTATATTCTATAACTTTTTCATAATAAAATTTTATAGCATAATTCTTTGATTTTGTTGACTAATTGATGTATTCTTTTCTTTTATTAATCCTAATAATATATTTATTAATATCTTCTACTGAAATAGAATCAATATTAGAATTATTAAAATAATTACAAATTTACTATACTTTATTTGAATTAATAAATTTCTATATTTTTCAAAAATCATATTCATAATATATAAACTAACTCCATTTTAGGTCTCTTTTACTGTTTTTATTGATTATAAAATAACCTCTAATAATGCGAGATAAACAATAGAATTGATTGATAGAAAATAATCCTTATTTATAAAAATCAACAGTTAATAACTCTCCCATGAATCATCTTCAATTAAGTTGACGGAAAGCGTTTTTTGCCTTGTTCCTCATAAAAGGGCGACAAAATGTATCTTAATATATGTTGAGTTACATTTTTTTACATTAATTACTTGAAAATATTGACTTAATTTTTATGTCAAGTAAATTGATTTATCCTGAAAAACATTTTTTTTATTTCAGATTATCATGCTTTTCCGCTTATGTTTCTTAATTTAATGTTCTTTTCATTTTCAATAGATATTAATATCTGCGAGAAAAGCTGTACTTTAGAGTTGATCAGGGTATAATTTATATCGATCAGGAAAATTTTATATATTTTTATGTTACTTGGGAAATAGTTTTTAATAACTTATTATTTTTTTATCGAATGTTTACACATGGAAATGTAAGAATAAAAACGAACATAAATTAATTTATCGGGAAGAAAAATTGTTAATCGCCGAATTAAGTAACCGGTAAGGCTTTATCAATCAATATTATGAACTGTATGTAAACATCATTTAATATAACTTATTTTCTTGACATAAGGAAAGATTAATTTGAGTAGTCCGACCATGAAAAAAAATATATTTCTGCCTATAATAATTCTAATGATTTTATTCGGTTGCAGTTATTCGGTTTATCAAAATAATTTACCGCATTTGAAAACCGTTCGAATTTATGAATTTGTAAATAATTCAACCGAATATGAGCTGGGAACGGATATTCAAAATTCTTTAATAAAAGATTTTAACAAAGACAGAATTTTAAAAACCGTAACCAAAAATCCGGATTGTTCTTTGGAAGGGACAATTTTGGATTACGAGAAAAAGATAAGAAGTTTCAGCGATAAAACTGTGAAAGAATACGAATTAAGAATGCTTATCTCATTTAAATTAACTGATTTGGAGCAAAATAAGATTCTGTACGAAAATAAAAGTCATATTTTTACGCAAGCCTACAGCAACGATAAGGAAAATGCCGTTATTCCCCGGACGGAAAAAGATGCTCAAGAAAAAATTTTCGGGGATTTATATGATGATATTGTCTCAAATGTTTTTCAAGCGTGGTAGTAATGAGAATAAATAAATTTTTGGCAAAAGCCGATATAGCCTCAAGAAGGCAAGCAGAAGAACTTGTGATTGCCGGATTGGTCAAAAAAAACGGCAAAACCGTAACGGATTTATCCGAAGACGTAAATGTCGAAGAAGACATTATTACCGTAAGAAACATACAAGTTACTCTTCAGACGGAAAAAATTTATATCATGATGAATAAACCGAAAGGATATTTGGTAACGGCAAGAGACGATTTCAATCGAAAAACCGTTTTTGAATTGTTGCCGGATTTCGGAGGAAGAATTTTTTCGATAGGAAGACTTGATTATCAGTCCGAGGGTTTGCTTCTTCTCACAAATGACGGAGATTTTGCAAACCGAGTTATTCACCCGAAATTTAAACTTCCCAAAATTTATAAAGTAAAATGTTCCGGTTATCTGAAAGAAGATCAAATTGCAAAATTACGAAACGGCGTTATATTTGACGGGAAAAAAACTATGCCCGCAAAAGTATTCGTGAAAGCAAGGTCGGCAACGTCAACTGTTTTGAGAATGACAATTTTCGAAGGACGAAAACGGCAAATAAGAAGAATGTTAAAATGTGTGGGGAGTGAAGTTTCCGAACTGAAACGTCTCCAAATAGGAAAAGTAAGTCTTAATAAATTATCCGTGGGTATGTGGCGTTATCTGGAACCTCGGGAAATAGAAGCTTTATGGAAATATAAAAGATAAGGAATAAATAATGAAAATAGGAATTTTAGGATACACAAATTCAGGCAAAACAACAATTTACAATGCTTTAACCGGCTCAAATGCGGAAGTAAATCCCTATCCTTCAATAAAATCGGAACCGAATATATCGGTAGTTGAAGTGTTTGATCAAAGAATAAGCGATCTTTCTGAATTATATCAACCGAAGAAAACCGTTTATGCCAAAATCGAGTATATAGATTTTCCGGGATTGGGAGAAGATGCGGCAAAAAGCGGAGCATTCAGCGCTTCAGCCATGAGTGAAATAAAAAATACCGACGCAATTGCTGTTGTCGTCAGAAATTTTAATGATGAAATAATAAACGAAAGTTACGGCAAACCTGATCCTGTCTCTAAAATAGAAGAAATGAACTCCGAATTAATTATCACGGATTTGATTGTTGCGGAAAACAGACTGGAAAAAATTCTTCTCGGATACAAAAGAGGGATAAAAACTCCGGAAATACAAATAGAAGAAAAAACTTTGAGAAAAATTACGGAATCCCTTTCATCCGATATTCCGATCAGAAAAATAAACTTGGAGCCGGAAGAAGAGAAAGCGATAAGAGGTTTCAGATTTATGTCCCAAAAATCTCTTTTGGTTATTCTGAACAGCGATGAAGAAAGCTTTGGCAATTCAGATGAAATTATTGACAGGATTTCCGAAAATTTTGATGTTATCGAATTTGCCGGTAAATTTGAAATGGAACTTACCGGATTGGAGGAAGAAGAAAAAGAAATGTTTATGGAAGACATGGGCATAAAAGACTCAGCAAAAAACAGACTTACCTCTTTCTCTTATCAAATGCTTAATTTAATCAGTTTCTTTACGGTGGGTAAAGACGAAGTTCGCGCCTGGACAATCAACAAAGACGAAAACGTTGTAAATGCGGCAGGAACCATTCATTCGGACTTGGCTCGAGGATTTATCAGGGCGGAATGTTATTCTTACGAGGATATAATGAAATACGGAAGCGAAAAAGAGTTGAGAGACAGGGGAATTTTCCGTCTGGAAGGAAAAGATTACGTTGTTAAAGACGGCGATATTCTTAATATAAGGTTTAACGTTTAAAATGGCTGAATCGAAGAAAAAGAACGGGGAACTCTCCGAAACAAAAAATAATTATAAATTCGTAATCCGAAATATTATTTTCTTGATTTTCGGATTACTTTGTTTTATTTCCTGTCTTCCTTCGTTTGCGAACGTAAAAAACGATTATCTTATTATAAGTTCGGCTAATCTAGGTTTCTCGGACATAATTACTTTAAAATTTCCTGAAGTCTCAAATCCCATAGGAATATTCGGAGCGGTAATATCCTATAACTTCATGTATTTCTTCGGTAAACTTCTTGCCCTTTCCATTTGCATTTCTCTAATGATTTTTTCCGTTTTTGAGTTAATTTTTAAAGAAGAAAATTTTATAAAAATAAAAACGATAACTTTTATTCTCGCTTCATATTTTTTATCTGTTCTGTTTTGGAATACGGAGAAATTCAGAATTTTGACGGACGGTTTTTTTATTTATAAGAGTTTTAATATATTCAGTAAGATATTCAATCATACCGGCACAAACATAATTACGGGAACGTTATTGTTTTTTTCCGTTTTAATTATTTTTGAAGTTGAAAATATAAAAAAGTTATTAATGTCTTTATTGAATTTTGCCGGTAAACTTTTTTATCCTGTCTATAAAATATTCAGATATGAAAATATAAAAAAACTATTTTCAAAAAAAGAAAAATCGGAAAAATATTTATCGAAATCCGATATAATTAAAGAAAATGCTCTTGATGATTATGAACCGGAAGATTGCAACCTGCAAATAAATCATTCAAGTCTGCCTTCTGAAAAAGAAGTTGAGAAAAATGAAAATTCTTATTCCGTAAATAAAGATAAAATGTCTGAACAGGAAGAAAGTCTTTTGCCTGACGATAATTGCGATTTTAGGGAATTTGAGGAAGATGTTCCCAATATAAAAACTTATGAAGAAGGAAATTTTGATGCTCCGGTAAGCAAGGAAAAAGAAATCAGGAAACTGCTTCCCCGAAAAATTGTCGGCAAATCGGAAAATCAAGCTGAATTTGAAGAATATACCGTGCCTGATATAGATGATTTTCTCTCTGCACCGGTAAAAATAAATAACACTGATAAAGCTGAACTGGAAAATGAAATAAAAAAAACAGGAAGCTTGATTAAAGCAAAATTACAGGAATTTTCCATTGAAGCAAGCGTCATAAACGTTAATATCGGTCCGATAATCACCAGATACGAATTAAAACCGGCTCCCGGAATAAGCGTAAAAAAATTCTCTTACCTCGCCGATGATATGGCTTTGGCGTTAAAAGCAAAATCTTTGCGAGTTCAAGCTCCTATCCCAGGTAAAGGATTGGTAGGAATAGAGCTTCCGAACAAAAACAGAGACATTATTTATCTGAAAGATATTTTACAATCTCAGGAAATGTCCGATTCCAAAACAAAACTGGGCATCGGTTTGGGAAAAGATATTTCTGGAACTCCCGTTGTTGCCGATTTGACCAAAATGCCTCACCTCTTGATTGCCGGAGCAACCGGTTCCGGTAAATCAGTTTGCATAAATACCATGATAAACAGTCTGTTGCTTTTTAAAAAACCTGAAGATGTTCGTTTGGTAATGATTGATCCTAAAAGAATAGAATTATCCGGCTATGAAGGCATTCCGCACATGATTCAAGATGTCGTTACCGATCCGGATGACGCTTTGTTTGCTCTTAATTGGGCTGTCTCTGAAATGGAGAGACGCTATGAATTATTGCAAAAATATAAAGTCAGAGACATAATCTCTTACAATAAAAAAATTGAAGAAATTGATAAGATCGGAGAAAATCCGTATAAATTAACGGAATACGAAGAAAAAGACATAAAACTTCCTTATATTGTCATCATCGTGGATGAATTTGCGGACTTGATAATGACGGCGGGAAAAGATATTGAATTGCCTATTACCAGATTGGCGCAAATGGCTCGCGCTATCGGTATTCATCTTATTTTGGCAACCCAGCGTCCTTCTTCAAAAGTAATAACAGGCGTTATTAAAGCAAACTTCCCGGCAAGAATAGCATTTCAGGTCTCTTCAAAAATCGATTCTAGGGTTATTCTTGATATGAACGGAGCCGAACAATTGTTGGGAAAAGGCGATATGCTTTTTTTGCCTCCGGGCAAAGCTGTTCCGGAAAGAGTTCACGGCGCTTATATGTCCGATGATGAAATAGAAAATCTGGTAAAATATTTGGTTAAGCAGCCTAAACCTGATTTACAAATAGAAATTATTACCGAAAAAACTGAAAATCTCGAAACATTTAATTATGACGACGATTTATTCCCGGAAGCTGCCAGAATGGTTGTTTCTTCCGAGATGGCATCAGTTTCAATGTTGCAGCGACATTTCAAAATAGGTTATGCCAGAGCGGGAAGGCTGATTGATTTGCTGGAAAAAGCATCTGTTGTCGGTCCCCATCAGGGAAGTAAGTCTAGAGATGTTTTAGTTACTTTGGAGGATTTGGAAAAACATGGATTTTAAAAACATATTAACGGCATTTTTTCTTTTCTCTGTTATGGTGTTAAATGCTTTGACAAACGAAGAAATATTCCGTAAAGCTTTAAAAAAATACGAGAATAACGATACCGTTCATTATGCGGAATTTACGCAATCAAACTTCTGGCGCGAACTTGATGCCGAGAAGGTTTCAAAAGGAGAATTGATTTATTCCGATAAAGGCGTTGTTATAAATTATTTTGAGCCTGACAGGCAAATGTTGCGTTATAACGATGAAAACATAACTGTAACCGATTACAACGAAAAAACAGTTTTACGCATGGATAATGACGGATCGGTTGATTTTCGTCCGGCAGAAATAATCAGTAAAATAGCTGATAATTTTTCTTCTGCCGAAAATAAGAAAAATTTTACGTCTTTTATCTTAAAAGTAAAAGAAGACAGCGATTTGATTGCTGCCGAATGCGATATAGACGAAAAATTCAGTATAATAAGAATAGAATATACCGATATTGACTCAAATCGAGTAGAATTTAAATTTACGGAAAAACGGATGAATAAGAAAAAATTGGAAGATAAGTATAAAGTTGAAGTGCCGTTTGATTTTAAAGTAATACAACAATAAGAGAGGTTAATTATGATTGCATTAATTATGGCGGGAGGAATCGGAACCCGATTTTGGCCCTTGAGCAGAGAAAAAAGACCTAAGCAGTTTCTTAATATTTTATCTGAAAAATCTATGATTCAAATGACGGTTGAAAGACTTTTAAATAAAATAAGGATTGAAGATATTTATGTTGTAACGTCAATTGATCAGGCTCCTATGGTAAGGGAACAATTAAGTGATTTGCCTTGGGAAAACATAATAATAGAGCCTTTCGGAAGAAATACCGCTCCGTGCATAGGGCTTAGTGCTGTTTATTTAAATGAAAAATATGACGAGAATGATTCAATGATTGTTCTGCCGGCAGATCATTTGATAAAAAATGAGGATGAATTTCTAAAAAAAACAGAGCTTGCGGAAGAAGCTTCAAAATTAGGTTATCACGTTACTTTCGGGATTAAACCTTATTATCCGGCAACCGGCTACGGTTACATAGAATCTGATGAAGAGTTTGAAAAGGGAATGTTTCACGTGAAACAATTCAAGGAAAAGCCTGATGAAGAGACAGCTAAAAGGTTTTGGGAAGCAGGTAATTATTATTGGAACAGCGGTATGTTTGTCTGGAAAATAAAAACTATTCTTAATTCTTATCATTCTCTTTTGCCTGCCGTAAATAATCAATTGGAAGCAATTAAAGAAATTTGGTATCAAAAGGGGTTTGAATCCGATATTTCAAAACCTTATGAAAATATGCCTAAAATTCCTGTCGATATAGGAATTATGGAACAGGCAAAAAAAAGAATAGTTATTCCTGTAGATCTGGGGTGGAGTGATGTCGGAGGTTGGAAATCTCTCTATGATATTTCTTCAAAAGATAATGAAGGTAACGTTGTCAGCGATAAAATAGAAACCATCGAAACAAAAAACTGTTTTGTCAGATCAGATAAATACGTTGCTCTTATCGGAGTTGAAAATCTTATTGTCGTAGATACCGAGGATGCTTTATTGATTACAACCAAAGATAAAAGTGAAAAAGTAAAAGATGTCTATTCAAATCTTTTAAAGAAAAAATCTTTGAATCTTACTTAAACTGTGAGTTTATCTCTTTGATATATATACCGTTATGTGTGTTTTAAACGCCCGATAAGGGCGTTTTTTATTGCAACAAAAAAATAAGAGAAAAAAATATTCTTTTTCAAAAAAAAATAAATATCACGGTTAAATTTATTTTATGACTAAAAAAATACGAGGGAAAATAAAATCTTTGTAAATAAGTCTTATTTGCGTTTTAAGAGGTGATCGCCTTTTTTAGTGAAAATATACCTTTGAGACTGAGATCATTGAAATATGGTGGCTTTTTTGCGTTCGCTTTTCGTCTGATTTAATTTGTTTTTCATTAACTGACAGGTAATTTGCATAAAAAATATAAGGTTGATATTTTTAACGAACTGCTTAACTTCTTGTTGCCGGGAGAAAACGATTTGCAGGTCTTTTAATTTGCAACATGCCGAGAGGAGCAGGAACTCAATTTTATTCGGGTAAAATTATTTTATCCGATTATTCTAAATTCAAAATTTTTGTCAGCTTGTCTTTTGAGGATTTATAATCCGAATGATGAACGGCAGTCATACCGAATCTCTTTGCTCTATCGATGTTTTCCTGTCTGTCATCAATAAAAAGAGATTCTTCAGGAGACAGATTATATTTTTCCAAGGCAGATTTATAAGCTTTTGCTTCCGGTTTTATTGCTCCGATTTTATAAGACAGCATAAAATTTCCGTTAAATATTTCTAACTGAGGAAAATCATTTATAATGCGATTAAAGTGGATTTCATCAGTATTTGAAAAAATGAAAATGTTGCGCTTTTCCTTTATTTTTTTTGCCAGTTCCGTCATATCTGAATTAAGCGTAAATATATTCCCCCAATCAAAAGCAATTTCATCAAGAGTTTTAGAAGTTCCTAAAAACCTTTTTAATTCAGACAAAAAATATTTTTTATTAATTTCACCTTTATTGAATTTTTCGTAAACAGGCATGATTAAAGGAAAAATATTTTCTTCTTTTTTATTGTAACACTTAGAAAAGAAAAGTTCAAAATTACATTTTACAAGTACATTACCCAAATCAAAGATTACATTTTTTATCATAATACAGCCTCAATATTTTATTTTTCTAAAATCATTGTAACGGGTCCGTCATTATTGAGTCGGACTTCCATTTTTGCCTGAAAAATCCCTGTTTGCAATTCTGTTTCCGATTTATTTAGTTCAGAAATAAATCTATTATAAAGTTCCTCTGCTTTTTCAGCGGAAGCAGCTTGAGAAAAGCCGGGTCTTTTACCGCGGGAACAATCAGCATAGAGAGTAAATTGAGAAACCAATAATATGGCGCCTCTCGCATCTTGCACAGAAAGATTCATCTTATTGTTCTCGTCTTCAAAGATCCTTAATCCCAATAATTTATTGACTAACCAAGGTATTTCTGATCCGTCATCACTGTTTTTTATTCCCAAAAAAACTAAGATGCCTTTTTGAATTTCTCCAACGATTTTTTTATCGACTTCTACGCTTGCCGATTTTACTCTTTGAATCAATAAGCGCATAATTTAATAATCCTCCGGAAATATTTATGATTTTAAGTTTTAACTGCAATAGTTCGATTTCTCTTTTGTTTTAAATAAAATTACCGATTTCGCTCAGTGATAATTTTGTTTAAAATTTTTCAAACAATGATTTTAAAAGGAATTTAAGATCTCATTAATTACGAAATTACAGTTTTATGAAAAAAATGGATTGAGATTATTTTTTATTTTAAACGTTTCTTTTCGTAAAACCGTAAATTGCTCCGGAAATTATTAAACCTGCTCCGATCAGACTGTAAATATCGGGAATTTCATTCCAAAAAATCCAACCTGTAAGACCGGCAAATAAAATATTCATATAACTGTAAACAGATATGTTGGAAGCTTGTTCTCTGTGGTATGCCAAAGTTAAACCGAATTGACCGCCGGCGGCGAAAACTCCTGTACCGATTAATGCTGCCCATTGTTTTAAATCGGGAACAATTAATTTATTGAGCATAAAAGGCAAGGTTACCGATACTGAAATTGCGGAAAAATAAAAGATAATTTTTTCCGGAGAGGCTTTTCCTTTCATGGAGCGTACCATTGTGTAAGCGGCTCCCGCGCATATTGAAGATAAAAGACCGCTTAAAAAAGGCAATAATTTAAGATTAAATCCGGGTTTTATGATAAGCAAGGCTCCGATTAAGCTTATCCCTATAATTGCCCATTTATGAAGAGAAAGTTTTTCTTTAAGGAAAATTCCCGCAAAAATAAGCACAAACACGGGAGATAATTTATTAAGCATTGACGCATTTGCCAGATCGATATTGCTTAAGGCATAGAAAAAGAAAAATACGCCGCCCAGACCTGCTAAAGAACGAGCAATCAATATTTTGACGGCAGGTTCTTTTTTGATTGGATTTTCCTTTTTGACGATAAAAATTACTGCGGTGATAATCAAGGTTACCAAATTGCGAAAAAATACTTTTTGATAAACGGATATTCCGGATAAAAACTTAACGCAGGCTCCCATCAGAGCAAAGCTTAACGCCGACAACAGCATCAGCAAAACAGCTTCCGCTTTTTTTCCCATAAATAAATTCCTTAAATTTTCTTACTCATTACCGTAAAATAAAAAAGCGGATAAGACGCTTATCCGCAAAATGTTTCAATGGGTGAAAATCTGCACCGCAACGGTTATCAGAAGTCCGATAATGATGAGTCCGTATAAATAAATTTTTGCTTTTAAATCTTCGATAATTCTTCTGTTTTCGTTAAGCCTGTCTTCAAGTCTTATAAGCATGTGTTCAAGATCGGAAAAATGCCGTTCGATATTATCGTTTTTACCGGGTCCTTTGGAGAATTTCAGGTCATGAAGCCAATGTCTCATTAAATCAAAACCGAGTCCTGCGAATCCTTCTATAATTTTTCCGCTTTTGGGTATATTGTTTCTGTCTTTTTTTGCCATATTCTTTACTCGCCTTTTATAAAATATTTTTTTTTCTTGAGATTGTAAATAATCCGAAAATAATAACTGCAATTACTATTGCGCTGTCTGCTATGTTGAATATCGGCCATCTGCTCATAATAAAATCAGGAAAATCGACATCAAGGAAATCAGTAACCCCGCCGCGTAAAACCCGGTCAATTAAGTTACCGATTGCTCCTCCGAGGATCATGGAGTAAATAAACGATTCAGTTTTGTTTTCGGCTTTTATTATCCAATAAATAAGCAAAAAAATTGCCGCTGAAGAAATAACAGTGAAAATTATTCTGTTTATTTCCTGACTGCCGAAAGATAAACTGAATGCCGCTCCCGTATTTTTGGTTCTGGTTATACGAAATAAATCTCCCCAAACAGGCAATGATTCATGCATTTTCATCGTTGCTCTGATTATATGCTTGCTTACCTGATCTATAATAATAATGCAGACAGAGATAATAAAAAAAGGAAAGGTTTTTTTCATTTTTTGTTTGATTTCCTTTCTTCTTTGCTTTTGCATTTTATGCAATAACAAGCATAAGGAAGAACTTTAAGACGAGGTTCCTCTATATAATCTCCGCAAATTCCGCAAATTCCGTAAGTTTTTTCGTAAATGCGTCCCAGAGCCTTGTTAATGCTTTTTAGTTTTTTATTTTCGCATTCCAAAAGATAAACGTCTTTTTCTCTGCTGTATGTATCTGATCCCTGATCTGCCTGATGAATGGAATAATGATTTGAATCTCCGTTTTTTTCGCAGGCTTCTAAATGATCCCGACTCATTCCGTTAATTAATTCTTGAGTTCTTTTTTGTTCTTTTTTCAATATCTCTTCATATTTGCGAAGTACTTCGTCTGATAAATTTTTAACTGACATTAATAACCTCTTCTTTGTGTTTTTAATCTGTATCGGAAAGATATTTTGTAATTAAATATTGTAAATTCATAACAGCGTTGCCGGCATTTTTACGAATTTCTTCTTGAGTATGGCGCTTGGAATGGAAAATATTGCCGTAATTGGCAACTGCGGAAATTCCCAAAACTTTTAAACCGCAATGAACTGCGGCAATTACTTCCGGAACGGTGGACATTCCTGCCAAATCTGCGCCCAGTTTGGCAAACATTCGACATTCTGCGGCTGTTTCCAAAGACGGTCCGGTTACTGCCGCATAAACTCCGTCATGAAGGAGAATATTTTTTTCTTTTGCGTATTTATGAATTTTCTTGCGAATCGACTCGGTGTAAGGATCGTGAAAACTCGGGAAGCGTTCTCCGAACTCATCTGGATTTTTGCCTGTTAAAGGATTGGTTCCCATGAAATTAATATGGTCATTGATTAAAACCAGATCTCCGGGTTTCATTTTCTCGTTTAAACTTCCGGAAGCATTGGTTACAATCATTGTTTCAGTTCCGAGAGATTTCATGACATAAACCGGATAAACGACTTGGTTCATTTGATAACCTTCATAAAAATGAAAGCGTCCCTGAAACATTAAAACATTGCAATCAGAGATTTTTCCCACAATTAATTTACCTTCGTGAGAAGGAGCGGTTGATTTTACGAATCCGGGAATTTCTTCATAGGAAACGACAACAGGATTTTCGACTTTTTCCGCCAATCCGTTTAACCCCGTTCCCAAAATAATTCCGACTTTGGGAATAAAAGGTATTCTTTCTTTAAGAAACTTTATTGTTTGAGGTATTTTCTGCAACATGGTTTTCTTCTTCTTTATTTCTCTCTTCCGTTTTATCGGAATCTTTTTCTTTATTATGATAGTTCTTTTGAATGTCTCCGATTATTTTCAGTTTTTTATCCATCTCTTTTTCATGACTGTCATTAAGCGCATTATCTCGGTTTATTCTGTCCAACAAGGTTTCAAGTTCTGATTTAAGGTTAACCAGAAATTGTTTTTTCTGCTCTTTTATATCAAGATATTCATGTTCCAAAACTTTAATAAAATGACCGGCTTCTTCGATTGATTTTTCGGCTTCAGATTGAGCTTTTCTGATAATGTATTCAGCTTCTTTTTGGGCATTTCTTAGGATTTCGGCTTTTGTTTTTTCTGCCGCAATCAAAGCTTTCCCGATAAGATCTTCTCGCTCTTTATTGTCCCGGATATTTTGTTTTTCGATTTCTTGGTAAGGTTTAAAGTCCTGCTTCTCTCTGGGAGCCGGATCAGTTGCTTTTTCAGTCTCCTTTGCGGACGGTTTAATTCCTGCTGTTTGTTTTATTTTGCTTTCTTCCAATTGTGAGGAAATCAGTTCTAAGAACTCTTTAACTTCCCTTTTATTGTAACCGCCCATTAATTGACTTGAAAATTCTTGATGTCGAATGTCAACAGGGGTCAAATCCAATTTGCTCATCTTTTCTCCTGATTTTTAATATAAATTAAAAAATATTCTGATAAGAATAATTCTTGCGAATTCCAAAAAAAGTATTGCGGCAAGAAAAGACAGGTCAAAAATGCCTCTTTGCGGAATAAATCTTCTGAATTTTTCTATTAAAGGTTCCGTTATTGAATACAGTATTTGATAAACCGGTTCCAGAAAATCAATAGGCGGAAACCAAGATAAAATTGCTCTGATAAAAAACGCATATTTATACCATTGCAAAACAGATAAAACTATGCGAAAAATTAAGCTCATTGCAAAATCCTTTTATTTTATTATCGACATTCAGAGTTGTCGATTACCAATCAGGAACTGATTTATTGATACTCAATTTTCATGTCAATCATATTTAACGATAAGTTGCGCTAAAAAGCAAAATCTTTCTTAATTTAAGGAGACTCTCCAGGATAAATAATTAAATAATGCAACATAATTATTTAATTTTATTATTTTTAACTTGCACAATTTACCATTGATAATATTTTATGCAATAAATATAATTTAAGGAGAAAATATGTTTGATTGGAAAAGTATTTTTGATAAAGGAATTGATTTTTCCGCAGCTTATGCGCCGCGTTTGATTTCCGGAATAATTGTCCTTTTCATCGGGTTCTTTATTGCTAAATTAATTACGAAACTTGTTGTGAGAACTGTCAGAAAAAGTAAAGTTGATATAGGATTAGAGAAATTTATTGCAGATATTGTTTCCGTGCTTTTAAAAGTCTTGGTCATTATAACGGCAGCTTCAATGTTGGGCGTGAAAATGACATCTTTTATCGCTATTTTAAGCGCTATGGCTTTTGCGGTAGGTTTGGCATTGCAGGGAAGTTTAGGAAATTTTGCCGGCGGCGTTTTGATAATCATCTTTAAACCTTTTAAGGTCGGAGATCTTATTGAAGCTCAAGGTTATAAAGGCGTTGTCGAAGGAATAAAAATATTCAGCACAATTTTAAAAACTCCCGATAACAGAACAGTTGTTATTCCTAACGGAGCTCTTTCCAATAACAGCATCATGAACTATTCTTCCGAACCTTTAAGACGGGTTGATTTTCTTTTCGGAATAAGTTACGACTCCGATTTCAGAAAAGCAAAAGAGATTATTTTCGATATAATTAAAGAAGATAAAAGAATTTTGAAAAATCCGGAACCTTTTGCCAAAGTGGGCGAATTGGGAGACAGTTCAGTCAATATCGTTGTCAGAGTTTGGACTGATTTGGATGACTATTGGGGGGTTCATTTTGATTTAATCGAAAAAGTTAAATTAAAATTTGACGAACAGAATATAGATATTCCTTATCCTCATGTCAAAGTTGTTAAGTAATTGCAAAGAGAGGCTGTCCGTAAGGGCAGCTTTTTTATGAGATATCATTTAATTAATAAAAAAGAGAAATTGTCTGCAATTATTTATAAAGAAAATAGATTTATGAGTTTTCAGAAATAAATGAACTGATCTCTCCGTGATTACGGAAGATTAAATTTTTTTCCGACAAAGCGGTTTACCGGATTTTTTATGCCGGAAAACTGTAAAATAGAGACAAAAAAGAGACTCCCCTTACGGAAAGCCTCTTTTGAATATTGAATCCCGGTTTATTTCAATTTAATTGATTTTTCAAAAGATCTGTGAGATCCTGCGGTGAATTTCACGAAATAAATTCCGCTTCCGCATTCTTTTCCTTCTTCGTC
>PDWI01006577.1_pt1 | contig 14523 bp, 9 predicted proteins | sample 1430891 | NCBI WGS metagenome assembly PDWI01 (sample SAMN01162508, study PRJNA174530) | Oral metagenome, whole genome shotgun sequencing project. | biome: Marine environment; feature: Marine mammal; material: Swab sample of the gingival sulcus; isolation source: swab sample of gingival sulcus...
CGTTATGAAGCTGGAGGAACGACTCCTCTGAAACAGGGAGAAGAGCTTAATTCCGGAGATCACTATGCTGTAACATTTACGACAGGAAGTCATCGCTATGCGTATGTTTGTCAAAAAGATTCGATGGGGGCGGTAAGTCTGCTTTTCCCTGATCTATCCGATAAAAAGAATCCTGTCGCACCAAAAACGAAGTATAGAGTTCCTGCCAATGGGGACTATTTCACTCTGGACAATACGGTGGGAAAAGAGCAAATTCTTCTTCTTGCTTTTGATAATAAACTTGCTGATCCAAAACAAGCCTGTCTTTCAGCGTTAAAAAAAGCAGATACGTCAAAAAAAGTTACTCGAGGACTGGGTGGTATTACATCTGTAAACACTTCTCCATCCGTTGCAGGGAACGATAAGGGTGGTACTTTCTCCGTACAGATGGATTGTGGCGAAAAGGTACAGACCAAAACACGGGGGGTTGCAGGTATTAAAGAGATCTCTCCGGTAGAGGAAAGAGTTCAGGAAAAATGTGAAGGGATAGCATTGGAGCATTATTTTATGCATAAATAGTCAAGGAATCACAAGCTGTCGTTTGTGTGATGACTTAGCGAGTTTGTAGCCAAAAGAATAAGAGGCTGTTTCCTGATAGGGGGCGGTCTCTTATTTTTTTGAGTATCAAAAACTTCTCTTTGGTGAGGAGTTGCTTTCTGTTGTTGTCTCTAAAAAGCTATTTTCCTATAGCAACTATTTCTGGAAAACAGTATTTACCCCATGTTATAGTGAAATTATGACAAGGTGATTATAAAATTTTAACAACAGATATCCTGGCTGACGATTCCTTGTCTTATTATGACACGATGAAATGTATCTTTAATAGAGTGTGGAGATGTCCTTTTATGTCTGATATAGAACTGTTTCAGTATTTTTGCGATGCCACCAGGCACTTTGTCTTTTCATCGACTAAAGAAGATGAGGAAGGGCACAACTTCTCCCATGAACAGAGAGTTAAGTCTCTTCTTGGCTCTGTACGTCGTATGGCTGTAAAGAAATCTTTTCAAGTCTCGGGGGCAGAGGCATTAATTTTTTGTCAGGCTGACTGGATTCAGCAGGCAGTCATTGCTATGTTTGAATGCTGCCAATCATACGATGGAAAACGACCCTTTGATAATTATGTACGTTTTATGGTTTCAAGAAAAATGGAGGATATTCAACGGGCTTTATTGCGTAAGAATCCCCCAACAGATAAAGAGCGTTTTGCCCTATATAAAAAGATAAAAAGTGCGCAAAAAGATAGGAGAAAAATGGAGGAGCTTGTTGAGGTTTCAGGATATACTGAAGGGGAGTTGAGGGAGATCCTTAATGAGGGTGTTGGAGCCCGCATGGTTACAGTCGATGAAAATAAAGGTGATAATACTGCGGGGTTTCAGCAGGAGAGTCATCACGTATTGCCTGAACACTCTGTAGAGCATAAAGAATTACGGCAGATTTTACAGCAGTGTATTGACCGTCTTACCGAGATACAACAGCGGATTTTCCGTCTTCATGAGATGGAGGAACTTTCTCTGCGGACAATCTTTGATCAGATTGATTATGATCGTAGTTTTGCTACGTTTAAACGTTGGTATAAGAAGGATATCTATGAAGTCGTGACGCAATGTGTCACGTCAAAGGTTTAAATTGTTGTCGTTTCCTGGTCGATTTTGAAAAAGAATCCTGTTATTGCCGGCGAGTTGTTACTCAACCCGCCAGTGTTATTTTTCCCCGGGGGGGAATATTAAATCACTCCTTGAGCAAGCATTGCCTCTGCTACTTTGAGAAAACCACCGATATTTGCTCCCACAACATAGTTTTGCGGTTTACCATAATCTGCAGCAGTATCAAGACAGACTTTATGGATGGTTTGCATGATAACCTGCAGGCGTTGATCGACTTTTTTGGCTGACCAGGTTAACCGCATGCTGTTTTGTGCCATTTCCAATCCTGATACGGCAACACCTCCGGCATTGGCCGCTTTGGCTGGACCAAAAAGAACATCCTCTTCAAGAAAAAGCTCCATTCCTTCCGGGGTGGTCGGCATATTGGCTCCTTCACAGACAACTTTGACGCCATTTCTCACCAGATTCTGTGCATCAAGGCCGTTTATCTCATTTTGTGTAGCACAGGGGAATGCACAATCTGCTTTATGCTGCCAGAGGGGATTATAAAGACGTCCAGGTTCAACAGGCGTATAGACTGCATCCGGGTATCTTTCTGCATACTCTTCTACTCTTCCCCGTCGTATATTTTTCAGCTCCATTAGATAGGCCAGTTTCTCGGTATCAATGCCTTTCTCATCAAAGATATAGCCCGATGAATCGGAAAAAGTTAGAGGCTTACAGCCAAGCTCTATAAGTTTTTCCATTGCAAATTGTGCAACATTTCCCGCTCCGGAAACGAGTGCTGTACGGCCGTTAAGATCAATGCCTTTGGTTGCCAGCATATCAGCAGCAAAATAGACCGCACCATATCCTGTTGCTTCGGGGCGAACCAGGCTCCCTCCCCATGCAATACCTTTACCTGTCAATACTCCGGTAAATTCATTTTTTAGTTTTCGATAGGTTCCAAAAAGATAGCCGATTTCACGAGATCCGACACCAATATCTCCTGCAGGAACATCTGTGTTACGCCCGATATGGCGGAACAGTTCGCTCATAAAACTTTGACAAAATCGGGAAACTTCATTGTCCGATTTTCCTTTAGGGTCAAAATCAGAGCCTCCTTTACCTCCTCCCATAGGGAGAGTGGTAAGGGAATTTTTAAAGATCTGCTCAAAAGCGAGAAATTTAAGAATACTGAGATTGACCGAGGGGTGAAAGCGGAGACCGCCCTTATAAGGTCCGATAGCACTGTTCATCTGCACACGAAAACCGCGGTTCACCTGGATCTCTCCGTTATCATCTACCCAGGGAACCCGAAAGGTGATTACTCTTTCCGGTTCTACAAGACGCTCAAAAATTTTTGCCCTGCGGTATTGAGGATTGCGTTCCAGTGCAGGTTGAATAGACTCCAGCACCTCACTGACGGCCTGGTGAAACTCTGGTTCATGGGGGTCTCTTTGTTTTACGGCATTAATTAACTGCATTGTGTCGCTCCAAGGTTGGGGAGAGGAAGTAGTAAGCATAATTGCTATGGGAATAACAACAGGTTTATAGATAAACTTGTTGGGAATTTTTACTCATTTTACGTCTTATAGAAATTCTATGGCAACTTAAAGTGAGAATATAGAGAAACCTCTCCTTTTATTTGTGTTTATGGAGTTATTCATAGCATATTTTTCTTTTATTTGCAATTTTGGGTTAAAAACTCTTTCTTTATAGATTGCTTTATTGATTCGTATGATGAATAAGGCAGTCAGAAGTTGTTTCTTAGGAAGGGGTTTAATTGAGGAGAAGAAGATATAGCTGATATTCTTTGTAAAAAGCTGATGTCAGCTATATCGTAATATTGCCATGTGGTTATAAGCGTTATATTTCAAGGTTTTATCGTGACAATGAGAATGAGCGGGCAGCAGGCTGAATGATGATTCTTGCAGCGTTTTCCTGGCTTAAAAACTGTTTTGCCAATGTGCCGATTTTTGTTGGTGTTATCTCTGTGTAGTCTTTTTCGACAGTTTCGGCCCATGTATATTGTTCAGGATATCTGGAGGAGTTAAGGAGTACCCCGAGCCAGTAAGAGTTGGTACGTGTTATTTCGTGTAGTTCTGTTTGAATCGGTTCGAGCGCTTTTTGCAGCTCGCTGGATGTAACACCAGTATCCTGTATCTGTTGTGCAACTTCCAGAATTGCCTTTATCAGCTCCTGCTCTCTGTTTGGTTCCACTGTTGCCTGCACGTAAATAAATCCATAATCTTTATAGAGTTGAGAACTGGTTCTATAAGCAAATGGACTGTAGGCTGCTCCAAGTTTATCTCGGAGGTGTACCCTTAGCTGTTCATTAAGCACCTCTGCCAGCACTTTTAGCTGCCGGTCCTGTTTTTTATTCCATATATCTGCTGTGGGCCAGGCAACAGCAACAATGGATTTTTGCACATCCGTATTCACTTCTATATGCAATTCTTCTCCTATGGGGAAATGAATGGGTGGCTCCTTTTTTCGTTTGGGCTGTTGATATTCTCCCTCTCCAAAATAGTTAACAATAGCAGTCAGGACGTTATCTTTGTTAAATTGCCCCACTATGGAGAATTCAAGTGATGATGGTTGAAATATTGTTTTCACCCAGTTTGCGTAATCCGAGAAATGGTAACGATCTATGGCCTCTTTGGGGGGAAGGCCGAATTTAGGGTGATTATCTGCTAAAAAAGGTGATACCTTCAAACTGATAGCCCCTTCAATCTGCCTTGTTAGTCTGCGGTACATCTGGTCAAATCTTGATTTGGTCAGAGTGAAAACCTCTGGCCTGAAACCGGGATCAAATATCCGGTGCTGGAGGAATTGCAGGTAGAGATCAAGATCTTTTTCTAACCCTCCTCCCATATAAATAAAACTGTCTTTTTGTATATGAAAAGATGAGGAAAAAGAGCTGTCGGCAAACAGTTCTTCCAGTTGCGACAGGGTAAGTCGTGCTGTTCCTGATTTGTTGATGACCTCATCACTTATAAGACCCATGCCCTGAGCAGGTTCATCAAGTAATCCTGTACCGAAAGAGGCGGCAAGAAGAAAGCTGTTCTCAACAAAATCCGTCTTTTTTAAGTTGACGATAATTCCATTAGATAATGTGATTTTCTCCACTCCAATCTTCTTAAAAAACTCCCTTTTCTCTACTGTTACGGTTTTGTTATTAAGGGGAAGATAGGGGAAAGATGCTGTCTCGGCTGGTGCATACGGAGCTGCTTGTTTTGCTAGAGATTGAGTGTAAACATGTTTAATACTGTTTGCGGGATCACCTTTTAGCTCTGCATCACCGGTAACAGAAATAATATGCAGCCCTTTTTCCCACGTTCTTTGCAGCATTTCGGATATCTCTTTGGTGGTAATAGTGTTGAGAAGAGGAGAATAAAGTGAGAGTTCCTGTTCGGGGGATTGGTAGACTCTATCCCTGTTAAGCGAGGAGAGAATCTCTTGGGCAATTGCCCTCGAATCACGGGAGTTTCTGGTGCTCACTGCTTGCTGCAGGTTACTGCGTATGATTTTTTTTATCCTGTCCAGCTCTTTTTGACTAACGCCATAGGTCTGGACCTGTTGCAGAATTTCCTGCAGGGCTGCTATCCCTTTTTTCCAGTCTTCTTTAGTTGTTTGTCCGTCAATAGCGGCAAAACCAATCCTGCCTGCCAGCAAACTATGAACGTAACTTGCAGAGAGGAGGGGGCTGTCTCCCTGTTCAATAATTTCATCTATTCTGTACTGTAGTATGGCAGAGGCAATATATTTAACAAGATTTCTCCGTCTCAGGAGCTTTGAGTCATGTTCTAGAGGTGTATCCCATAGTACTTCAATGCTGATATTCGTTTTGCCAAGTTCCGGCTCAAAATGGTAAAACGCCCAGGTCCCTCTCTTCTTTAATAGGCCGAAGTGCGGACAGTCCGGGCGTTTGCCCTTGCCTTTACTGGAAGAAAAATACTCCTTTATAAGCGGGATTGTCTGTTGAGGATCAATATCTCCGACAATGACTAGATCAACATTTTCTGGCCGATACCAGTTTTGGTAAAAGGTCTGTAGACGAGTACTGTCCAGGTTGTACAGGGTTGCCTCGGTGCCGATAATAAATCTGTCCGCCAATCGAGTTCCTTCAAAAGAGAACTGTGCATTTTTGACCATTGTTCGATAGGCGGCAGAGTCTCTGGCTCTTTTTTCGGCAAGGATAACATTACGTTCTTTTTCCACTTCTTCTGGTGATAACAGGGCTCCGTCTAAAAAGTCCCGGAATACCTGTAATCCTGTATGAAGAGCATTGTGTGAGGTACTGGGTAAAATTAAATGATATGTCGTCTCTTCATTTGTTGTATGGGCGTTGATATCTCCTCCAAAATTCATTCCAATGGATTGGAAATATTGAATAAGACGGCCAGGGGCAAAATTCCGGCTTCCCTTAAACATCATATGCTCCAGAAAATGGGCGGTACCACGTTGTTGATTGTTCTCATAAAAGGCACCAGTATGCACATTTAAATAAAGTGCCACTCTTGACTGAGGCTCATTATTTCTCTGTATAACGTAGCGTAATCCATTGGCAAGTATGCCCCGAACAAGATCTGGGTCAGGGGAAAGCTGGCAGTAGTTAGACGGCCAGCCTGCAGAATAGCACTCCTTTTTGCCGTTGTTTTGCAGGGCTGTTGCATTAGCTGGATAGGGAAGAGTAATACAGCATATAATTATCCAGAGTTTGATAGAGAGTGCCGGAAGGCGTTTTCTGGTTATTTTGGAATATGTTACGCACAAGGTAAAGCTCCCTTTTCAATTGGTTAATGATGGAGAGACGACCTTTTTTATCTTACAGGAAAAGAGTGTTTGCCAACACCATTTTTGGGAAATATCGCCGTCTTTTGGGGCCGCTCTTTGGAGATAATCTTGCGTGTTTGCTGCTGCTTTGTTATTCTTGCTCTCCCTTGCCGGAAAATTGATTCCGGCAGACAACAGGATCGTTGATTTGGCGGCTGACTTTCCCTTTTGCAATCCAGGAAACTTGTACAATCCGAGGTAATAATGAATATTCCAGAACTTCTCGCTCCTGCCGGGAATTATGAAAAGCTGGTTACTGCGGTCTCTTATGGCGCTGATGCGGTGTATCTGGCGGGGAAAGAGTTTGGTCTGCGTGCAAAAGCGGGGAACTTTACTCTGGAGAAGATGGAGGAGGGGGTCTCTTTTGCTCATCAGCATGGGGTTAAGGTCTATGTAACGGTGAATATTTTTGCCCATAATCAGGATCTTGATCTGTTGCCAGATTATCTGGTTCGACTTAATGCTCTTGGTGTGGACGGCATTATTGTTGCTGATCCTGGAGTGCTGGCCGTGGCGCGGCGGGTGGTACCGAGTTTACCCGTTCACCTCTCTACCCAGGCAAATGTTACCAATGGGGAATCGGCTCATTTCTGGCTGAAGCAGGGAGTCTGCCGTCTGAATCTTGCCCGGGAACTCTCTTTCAGCGAAATTTGTGAAATTCGTGATAGGGTCGATGGGGAGCTGGAAGTCTTTGTACATGGTGCGCTCTGTATCTCGTATTCGGGACGCTGTATGCTTTCCAGCTATTTTACTGGCCGAAATGCGAATAAGGGAGCTTGTGCTCATCCTTGCCGTTTTCGTTATGCCTTGATGGAGGAAAAGCGGCCCGGAGAGTATTTTCCGGTAGAGGAGGATGAACGGGGAACGTATATCTTTAATTCGCAGGATCTTTGCCTGTTGAAAAAACTTCCCTTGCTGGTTGCGGCTGGTGTGGATTCCCTGAAAATCGAGGGGCGTATGAAGTCGCTCTTTTATGTTGCCGGTGTCGTGCGGGTGTATCGGGCAGCACTTGACTATCTGAAAACATTGCCTGAAGCTGCCTGGAGTGTGCCTGAGTTGATTCAGATTCCTGATTATCTGGTTGAGGAGATCGCAAAAATTGGTACCAGAGGAATGACGGAGAATTTCTTTACGGAGAAACCTTCCAGCGAAGATATGATGTATGATTCCTCACGGCTGGATCAGCTTTTTGAACCGGTTGCGGTTGTACGTAAGAGTGCTGCCTGCGGTGAACCAGTACTGGTTGAGATGCGTAATACAGTGTTCCCTGGAGAGCGTATTGAATATATGGGGAAATCTTGTGAAGAAGATACTTTCGAGTGTGCCGTCGTTCGCTTCTCTACGGAAGAGGGGGATGAGGTTGCAAAGGCCAACCCCGGCAATAGATTGCTGCTTTTTATGGAAGATATAAAACATCCCGGGCAGGGGTATGAACTGCACGGGATGTTTCGTAGAAAAAAGGCTGTACCACCTAACGCAACGCTGCCTTAATTCGCTCCATTGCTTTTGCAACGTTCTCATGGCTGTTGAAGGCAGAGATGCGGATATAGCCGTTGCCGCATTTGCCGAAACCTGCTCCTGGAGTACAGACAACTCCCGCCTTATTAAGCAGTAGATCAAAAAATTCCCAGGAGTCCATCTTGCCGTCAATCCAGATATAGGGAGAGTTGATTCCGCCAATACAGGAGAAGCCAAGTTCTTCCATGGTTGCGATAACCATCTTCGCATTTTCCCGGTAAAATTCTACCAGAGCCTTACATTGTGCCTGCCCTTCTTCGCTATAGATAGCTTCCGCTGCCCGCTGTACGGGATAGCTTACACCGTTAAATTTGGTGCAGTGCCGCCGATTCCATAGAGAATGCAGGCTATGGCTGTTTCCTGCCTTATCCCAGGCGACACACTCTTTGGGTACGACGGTAAATGCACAGCGGGTTCCGGTAAATCCGGCGGTTTTAGAAAAGCTGCGAAACTCTATCGCCACCTCTTTTGCCCCTTCAATTTCATAGATGGAGTGGGGAAGATTTTCATCGGCAATAAATCCCTCATAGGCGGCATCAAAGAGAATCAATGCCCTGTTTTTTTGAGCATAATCTACCCATAGCTGTAATCCTTCCCTGGTGATAGTCGTTCCTGTGGGATTATTGGGAAAGCAGAGATAGATCAGATCTACCGGCTGGGAGGGTGGTGCCGGGACAAAGTTATTCTCTTTTGTTGATTCGAGATAGACGATTTTGCCATAACGCCCGTTTTCAAAAATTCCGGTACGTCCCGCCATCACATTGGTATCCAGATAGACGGGGTAGACTGGATCGGGGATGGCAACCACAACATCATCTGCAAAAATCTCCTGGATATTCCCGGAGTCACATTTGGCACCATCACTGACAAATATCTCGTCTGCGCTTATGTCTGCACCTCGTTTCTGGAAATCGTTTTTGGCAATAGCCTCCCGCAAAAACTGATATCCCTGTTCCGGCCCATATCCGTGGAAGGTTGCATCTTCTGCCATCTCATCAACGGCTTTATGGAAAGCGGCAATGGCTGCAGGAGGGAGCCCTCTGGTAACATCGCCAATCCCCAGTTTAATAACATCCTTATCAGGGTTTTCCTGTTGAAACTTTTCTACCCGGCGGGCAATATCAGAGAAGAGATAGGATGCCTGCAGTTTCAAGTAATTTTCGTTAATGGTAATCATTGGATTTCTCTATTGTGAAATAAAAAAAAGAGGTTAGGATTGTTGTTTTATGTATCCTGCTCATCTGCAAAGACAACTAAGCAGGCTTTGGGCAGCAGACTGGTTAGTCAACGTCTTTAAACAGTCTGTAGACATATTATCAATATACCGTTTGGTGTCAAATATAAATCTGGTGAAAGTAATGAATAGTGCCCATAACACAGTGTATTTGAAGGACTATACTCCGTATCCATTTACCCTTTCTTCCCTTGCTCTTGATTTTCAGCTCTTTGATGATTTGACTCTTGTTACCGCCGTTATGGTATATGAAAAAAGAGAAGAGGAGGCTGATCTGCACCTGAAAGGGGAGGAGTTGGAGCTGGTTTCCCTGTTGCTTGATGGAAGAGAGTGGCGATGGCAGGAAGAGGAGGGGGGAATTGTGGTGCAGAATGTTCCTTCCCGTTTTGAATTGCAGATTACTACCCGTATCTTCCCGGAGAAAAACAAGGCGTTAGAGGGGCTGTACCGCTCTGGTGGTATGTACTGCACTCAATGTGAGGCTGAGGGGTTTCGTAAAATAACCTTCTTTCCAGATCGCCCGGATGTTCTCACTCGTTATACCACTCGTATTGAGGCGGATAAGGCAAGCTGCCCGGTGTTGTTGTCTAACGGTAATCTTATTGAATCCGGTGATTGCAAAAATGGTCGTCATTTTGCTGTATGGCAAGATCCTTTTGCCAAACCAAGTTATCTTTTTGCTTTGGTGGCAGGGGAACTTTACCCTCTGGAAGATGAGTTTATTACCTGTTCCGGGCGCAGGGTTACACTGAAAATATTTGTCGAAAAACAGAATGTTGGCCGTTGTGAGCATGCGATGCGCTCCTTAAAGAAGGCGATGCGTTGGGATGAAGAGATCTTTGGGCTGGAATATGATCTTGATATCTTTATGATTGTTGCCGTTGATGATTTTAATATGGGGGCAATGGAAAATAAGGGCTTAAATATCTTTAATTCCAAATATATCCTTACCAGCCCTGACTCTGCCACTGATCAGGATTATCTGGGGGTGGAGAGTGTGATTGCCCATGAATATTTTCATAACTGGACGGGGAATAGAATAACCTGTAGGGATTGGTTTCAATTAAGCCTGAAAGAGGGGTTGACGGTTTTTCGTGATCAGGAGTTTTCCTCGGATATGAATTCCCGTGCCATACAGCGTATTGATGATGTGGAAATTCTTAAGGCAGTCCAGTTTAAAGAGGATAGCGGGCCGATGGCACACCCGGTTCGGCCGGATAATTATGTGGAAATAAATAATTTCTATACCGCAACAGTCTATAATAAGGGAGCTGAAGTTATTCGTATGATTCATACCCTTATTGGTGCAGAAAATTTCCGCAAAGGAATGGATCTCTATTTTGCCCGCCATGATGGGCAAGCGGTAACGTGTGAGGATTTTGTTGCAGCAATGGCAGACGCTTCCGGGGTTGACCTTTCCCAGTTTTTTCTTTGGTATCAGCAGTCCGGGACACCCACATTAACCGTTGCCACTACATGGGATAAAGAGTCTGGACGTTATGAATTGGAAATTGAACAGTATTGTGCCGATACTCCCGGCCAGAGTGATAAGAAGCCCTTTCATATTCCGATTACCATTGGCCTGTTGGGGGAAAATGGAGAGCTTCCTCTTGGTCAGCAGGGAGAAGTTGAGCAGGTTTTGGAGTTGCGTGAAAGGAAACAGCGCTTTGTTTTTGAGGGACTCTCTGCCGGCAAAAAGCCGGTACTTTCCCTTTTACGGGGGTTTTCAGCCCCTGTAACTGTGGAAAATTTCTATGAAGACGAAGAGCTTGCTTTTCTGGCGGTGCATGATTCAGATCTCTATAACCGTTGGGATAGCGTTTGCAGTCTCGCTGGTAAAGAGATTTTAAGAGTTGCGCGGCAGTTGCAGCGCACAGGTAATGCTGAAGTTGAGTCGTTTTTTCTCTCTACCATTAGCAATATACTTGCTTTGCATAATGAGAGTAGTGACTCCGCATTGCTGGCTCGTTCTCTTCATCTTCCGGTGGAAATAATTTTGGCACAGCTGATGGAGCCAGTGGACCCCGATGCCCTTCATCAGGCAAGAGAGTTGGTTATGACCAGTATTGCCGCTGCGTGCCAGTCTGTTTTGTTACAGCTCTACCATGATAATAAAACTTCTGGGGAGTATTCTATTGAACCGGCGGAGATTGGTAAAAGGAGTTTAAAAAATGCAGCGTTACGTTATCTTATGGCACTGCGGCCTTTGCCGGAAGAGATCCTCTCCCTTTGTGTCCAGCAGTATAATGAAGCAGAGAATATGACGGATACCATCGCTGCGTTGGGATGTCTCAATAATGTTGAAGGAGATGTTCGGCAGCAGGTGTTTGCCGATTTTTATCAAAAATGGCAGGAGAATCCACTGGTGCTGGATAAATGGTTTCGTCTGCAGGCACTCTCTTTTCTCCCGGATACTCTTGAGCGAGTGAAAAAATTGATGGAAGATCCCGCCTTTTCCTTGACCAATCCGAATAAGGTTCGTTCTTTGATCGGCAGTTTCAGTGCAGCCAATCATTATCGTTTTCATAATGAGGATGGAGCCGGGTATCGTTTTCTGGCAGATAGAATTATTGATCTCAATGGGATCAATCCCCAGATTGCTTCCCGGCTTGTTGCACCTCTTATTATCTGGAGAAGATACGAGCCGGTACGTGCAGAGCTAATGCAGCAACAGCTTCACCGGATCGCTGCGGTAGAAGGCTTATCAAAGGATGTTTATGAGGTCGTCAATAAAAGCCTGCAGTAAATAACAGAGAAAGATTACTCCCGTTTATGGCAGAAAAGGCAGCGGTATTTGGGAGGATGATCTTTGGGGAGGGGGCTGATTTTTTCTGGAGCATGGCAGTTGGCGCAGAATTTTTCAGCCTCCTTCTTTTCCATGGTAAAGAAACGTAAATGGTCATTATCCTTGGGTAGATGGGATGTTGTTTCTTCTGGTGCCGAGAAAAGAAAGAGTAGGATAGCGGCAGAAACGGCAACAAAAAGGGCATTGAGAATGGTTGTTTTTTTCTTCATCTTTTCCTCTTCCAGGGTGTTTTTTATCCAGCCATCTCTGCTGCGCTAAAAGGGAGGAGTTTTGTCCGCAGCATAAAGCAGCTTAATTCACTGAGAAAATTCAGCCTGGAGGGGTGCTTTCTGGCGTAAAGAACAGCATTTTTATGCCGTGCATGTTTTTTGACAAGTTTTGAAAACTCCATATTCTGCCAGGAAGGGTCAATAATTCTTCGACCGACATACTCTCCAGAGATAATGGCGGGGAAAATTCCCTCCCCGGTAAGGCCGGAGGCAAGTCCCGCGGCATCACCTGCAAGAAATACTCTTTGCTGGCGGGAAAACTCGATTCCACGATAATCAAAATTAATATTTCCTGCCCGCAGTTTACCGGTTGACAGATCAAGCTGATTTTCTTCAGCCCACTCTTGCAGGGCCTCCTTTAATTGGAGTGCTGAACGCACCTTTGCATCAGCATAGGCACCGATAGAGGTTGTTTCTCTATGGGGGAAAATCCAGGCGTAGCCGCTGGCAAAGCGGGAAGGGTCAAGATGCCACTCCATTTCACTGCGTACTAGCGGGAGTTGATAGTTGATCCCAACTCCTTGATGAATAAGGGGCAGTGCCAGATAACGGCGTACAATGGAGGAGGAACCATCGGCACCAACCAGAGATTGATACTCAATTCTTTGGGTTATCTCCTGCTGTTCTTCATCTTTGCGGCGGACAAGAATTTCACCTTCATGAATGCGCATAACCTGACAGTCTGTGTAGATTGATGCGCCGGCATCTTTTGCCTGCTCAGCCATCAGCATTCCCAGTTCAGAGCGAGAGACGGTAGCTATTATAGGTGTTTTTTCCTGAATCAGAGCTCTTTGTCTGGGGGTGACAATACGTTGTGCGGGGAAGCTGCGTTGAGAGATATCACCGACCTGCTGCAGTAAACCATTCCAGGTGATGCCTCCTGCACACACTTTTTCTCCTATGCTGCTTTTTCGTTCACAAACAGCAACGCTTATGCCGTGTTCAGCGCAGATTTTTGCGCAGGCAAGTCCCGCGGGACCAGCACCGACAATAATAACATCATAGCTGGATTTCATCGTTTTCTCTATTTATTCAGAGGGAGATTGCTTGTGGCTGAGATATGCCGGTATGAGGGCGGGTGCGGTAGACGATAGCGTTTCTGCTCTGCTTGAAATTCTATGGCTGAAAGCCACAGCTCAATACTGCTGCCATAGTTGAGGCCTGTTATTGTGATGTGCTCCGGTTGTATACATTGCCCCTTATCTCTTTTTTTGTTGATTCTGTCGTAGGTGATGGTTGCCAGTAGGTCGCCACTGCGGTCTGCAATAATTCGCTGCAGGAGAACCTGATTATCAGGTTCAATAAGCAGGTGTTCATAGCCCCCCTGAAGTATGTCATTTTTCACCGTAAACCAAACCCCGCGGCCGTCGTTATCTTGTCGAATGGTGAGAATCTTTGCGCTGGTAAACTGATTACGCGCCAATAGCCATTCTCCCCAATTATTTTGCAGCAGGAAAATAGGGAGTTGATGTTTGAGGACAAGGGTTTGCATATCTCCCGTACTGTAGAGCCGTTGCGTGGTATCAATGATCTGGTACTGCGTACGATCTCCTGCTGCTGCCCAGAAAATCTGGCCCAGAGGATTGGTAATAACGAATTTATAATTTTCCGGCAGGGAAAACTGCAGGAATCCATTTACTGACTGATTGATTAGAGGAGATGTATAGTTTATGGCAAGGTCTGCAATGACGGTGGGAGGGCAGGCGGCATCCCGCTTTACCATTTGCTCAAAATCGTTAATAACCTTGTTTTTTTCCCCCGCTGCAAGTGGATCTCCCCAATGCCCATTCTTATTGCTGCAGCTGCTAAGCAAGAGAATAGTGCATAGAAGACAGAAGGTGAGCAGCATCATTGCTGCCTGTGACCGGGAGTGAATGAGTGGATTCATTGAGCGTCCTACTGGTAGTGATTGTCTATTTCTTGTTATCAACAGAGCTGTTTGCAGCTTGTTCAAGCTGTTCAAGTTTTTCCTTGATTTGTTGCTGTTCCGGCGGAGTTGGGGCGTATTTGCGGGCTTTGGTATAATATCTTTCTGCGTTTTTATAGTGTTGCAGAGCGAAGTTTACATCTCCCAAATGTTCCAGAATAATATGATTTTCGGGAAGAAGCAGCCGGGCTTTTTCCAGAATTTCGTTTGCTTCACATAGTTTCCCCATGCGATAAAGTACCCAGCCCAGGCTATCAAGGATAAAGGCATTATCTGGTTCAAGCCTGTTTGCCTTGCGGATATATTTA
>PDWI01006579.1_pt1 | contig 14522 bp, 15 predicted proteins | sample 1430891 | NCBI WGS metagenome assembly PDWI01 (sample SAMN01162508, study PRJNA174530) | Oral metagenome, whole genome shotgun sequencing project. | biome: Marine environment; feature: Marine mammal; material: Swab sample of the gingival sulcus; isolation source: swab sample of gingival sulcus...
GAGGCGACGGTGCAAAATGCGACGAGTAGGGAAACGGATATTTTGAGTGTCGACGATTATTATCAGTATCACGGTGGACTTGCAGCAGCGGTGAAAGCAGTGCGCAAAGAAAGTCCTAAAATGTATTGCGGTGATACTTCAAATCCTGACAAAATTAAACTTAAAACGGCAGATAAGGAACTCAAATATGTTTATCGCAGTCGGGTGTTGAATGATAATTGGATAGCTGGAATGAAAGAACACGGCTATAAAGGAGCGGGTGATATTTCTAAAATGTTTAAATATGCGCTTGGTTGGAGTGCTACCGTCGATATTGTCGATAAGTGGATGTACGATGAGCTTGCTAATAAATATATCTTGGATGAAGAGATGAGAGAATGGTTTGCCGAAAACAATCCACAAGCATTATTTAATATGATAGAAACCCTGCTTGAGGCTAATCAACGTGATTTGTGGGCTGCAGATGCTGAAATGCTTGTGCGATTACAAAATATTTTATTATTTATGGAAGCAAGATTAGAATAAAAATATATATAAAATTGATAGAACACATTGAAATTTGTGACTTTTAGAAAATTTTAAAATTTTTTAAAATAACAATTTACTAAATTTTGAATATTTTTTTAATAAAATATTGATTTTTCATGTATGTTTAGGGTATAATGGGTATCAGTGGTTACAAAGAAACTCAGAGTATTTGTGGTTTATTGTGGGTTTCAATATTTAATTTGGCTTATCGACGAGAGTCGAAAAGGGAAAGCGAGTGAAGCGTTTGTGTTATTCTCGCACGGTCACGCCACTGTGATGTGAGCTTTAGTTTTTAAATAAAGTTTACTAAGTCAGGGTACCTGCCAAATCAACTAACTCTACGAACGATGGGGCTAGGCTGATTAAGTCTGCCTGTGCAGATTTTTTTATTGCCATAACCACACCTATCGCAAATGATTTTCATTAAAGGAGAATTAAATGAAAAAAACTGTATCAATTTCAGCGATATTATCGCTAATCGTTGCTTCAGGACTTGTGAATGCAATGCACATTATGGAAGGCTTCCTTCCAAGACAGTGGGCTATGATTTGGTTTGCTGCTGCAATCCCATTTGTTGTCTACGGCTTATACAAGATTAACAAAATCTTGAAAGAAAATCCAAGAGCAATGGTTTTACTTGCTATGTCAGGCGCATTTGTATTCGTGCTTTCTGCACTTAAAATGCCATCGGTTACAGGTAGTTGCTCACACCCAACAGGTATTGGTCTAGGTGCTGTTTTATTTGGACCTGGCGTTATGGCTGTACTAGGTACAATCGTATTATTATTCCAAGCAATTTTACTTGCTCACGGTGGACTTACAACACTTGGTGCTAACGTATTTTCTATGGCAATCGTTGGTGCTATCGTATCGTACTTCACTTACAAAGTGGCAATCAAGTCAACTAAAAATGTTAGTATTAGTGTATTCTTAGCTGCAGCACTTGGTGACTTATTAACTTATGTTACTACTGCAGTTCAATTATCGCTTGCTTTCCCAGCTGCTAATGGCGGTTTTGGTGCATCTTTCGCTAAATTTGCTTCAATCTTTGCAGTTACTCAAGTTCCAATCGCTATCGTTGAAGGTTTAGTCACAGTAATCGTCTTCAAAATGATTACGGAGTATGCAACAGAAGAACTTAATAGTATTAATTTTGAAAGAGGTAATGCATAATGAAAAATTTAAAATTTTATTTAACGATTCTTTTAGTAATCGCAATTATTATCTTATTACCTTTCTTTGTCGTTCCTGAGGGCGCTGAATTTGGTGGTGCAGACGGTGAAGGCGGAGATGAGATTGCAAATATTGACCCTAGTTATGAGCCTTGGGCAGAGAGCCCAATCGAGCTTCCAAGTGGTGAGATTGAAAGTATGCTTTTCTCATTACAAGCAGCTCTCGGCGCAGGCGTAATCTTCTATTCAGTTGGTTACCTTAAAGGTAGAAAAACTGGTAGAGAACAAGGTGCGAGTGGAAAAACTGCCTAATGGAAAATATCGAGTCATATAGTTATACATCGCCTTTGCGATTGGCGCACCCTAATATTAAATTATTTGCTGCGTTAATAACACTATCTATGACGGTATTTTGTTATCATTTCACAGTTTCAGCTGTGGTTTATATTGCCACCTTTTTGGTGGCAATAGTTTTCTTAAAAGTTAAGCCTAAGAGTTTTTATAAGCTGATGGCAGTGCCTTTGTCTTTCATTGCACTTAGTGTAGTGACGATAATTATTGAATTTGGCGCTGCTCCAGCAGGCTCTAATGTTTTGGTAAGCTTTTGGGGAATTGCTAATATTACAAGTACAAGTTTAATGCGCGGATTTGCTTTAGCGATGACTGCAATGGCTTGTGCTAACACAATGTATTTATTGGCGTTAACCACACCTATTATCGATTTTTGTGAGGGCTTGGGCAAAATGCATTTGCCTAATAGTATTGTTACTTTGATGTTAATGATTTATCGTTTGATTTTTGTTGTTTCTGATATGGCGACGAAAATGCGCATCGCGCAAACGGCGAGATTGGGTTATAGAACGTTCAAGAGCAGTATAGAAGACTTTGGCGTTTTGGTCTCTAGTATTTTTATTCGCAGTATCAAAAGAACGAGTAAACTTTATAACGCTTTAGAAGCGAGAGGCTACAATGGAAACATTAAAGTATTAAGTTTGGATTATAAAATGCGTTATGATTTATTGGCAATTGTTGTAGTTTTCAACTGCGTGTTATTAGCAATGTGGGTGTTTTTATGGATGTAAAAAATAAAACTGTATTAAAAGTGGAAGATTTGTGTTATAGCTATCCTGATGGAACGCCTGCTTTAAATAATCTTTCTCTTGATTTGAGAGATGGCGAAACAACGGTTCTTTTGGGCGCAAATGGCGCAGGAAAGTCCACCTTGTTTTTGAATATGAATGGAATTTTAAAGCCGCGTACTGGAGTACTTAGTTTTGACGGCAAGCCTTATGATTATAGTAAAGAGGGAATTATTGATTTAAAGAAAAACATAGGTATTGTTTTTCAAGACCCAGATGACCAACTTTTTTCAGCTAGCGTGCAACAAGATATTTCTTTTGGTGCCTTTAACTTAGGCTTAGAAGAAGCTGAGGTTAAATCCAGGGTTGAGGAAGCGATGGAGAAAACGGGCGTTGCGCATTTAAAAGAAAAGCCAACACACGCTCTTAGTTATGGACAGAAAAAGCGTGTGGCAATTGCAGGCGTTTTGGTTATGAAACCGCATTTGATGATTTTAGATGAACCGACTGCAGGGCTTGACCCGCGCGGCATTAGTCAATTGCTTGGCTTGATAGACGATTTGCAAAAGAATTTAGGCTTGACTGTTATTATTGCAACGCATAATATGGATTTAGTGCCAGAGATTGCTGATTATATTTATGTGTTAAAAAACGGTACGACTATTTTTGACGGCTTGCCAAAGGATGTATTGAGTAGGGAAGATATACTAGTTGATGCGGGATTGACAATTCCAAGAATCACTAAACTCTATACAAAGTTGAAAAATGATAGTAAATCTGATAAACTAGAACATGACATTGCTGGTGCATATAAAGACTTATCAGCAAGGTTAAGTTAGATTACAAATAGATTAGGGGGCGTCAGATGTCGGAAAAGGTTAAAACAATGAAGCAACACCCGATTGAAGCGGAAAGTTTCCGCATTCTTTCGGAAATTTTAGGGGATAGAACTTTTGATAACGATTTGGAATTAATCGTTAAACGCGTGATACATACAACGGCAGACTTTGAGTTTGCTGATTTGGTAATTGCCAGCGACGGTGCTGTTAGAAAGGCAAAAGCCGCTTTAAATAACGGTGCTTTTATTTATACTGATACTTCTATGGTAAAGGCGGGTATAAATAAGAGGGCATTGGCAACGCTTGGTGGTGGGGTCGAATGTTATATTGGCGATGAAGATGTAGCGAAAAAGGCGAAGGAACGCGGAGTAACGCGTTCGACAATCGCAATGGAAAAAGCCGTTAAAGATGAACGCATTAAAATCTTTGCTATTGGCAATGCGCCGACAGCTTTGATTAGGCTGTGTGAATATATAGAAGCGGGTGAAGTTAGTCCGGATTTAGTAATAGGTGCTCCAGTTGGCTTTGTTAATGTAATAGAGTCAAAAGAGATGCTAAAGCGTATGAATGTGCCTTATATTATTATTGACGGTCGTAAGGGTGGTAGCAATATTGCTGCGGCGATTGTCAACGCTATTCTTTACATGGATTTGACGTGATATAAAGGAATACAATGAAAGAATATAGAGTAGTCGATGGTAAAAAATATCGCTACGGGTTTACTACTGGCACAACAGCGACAGCTGCTGCGACAGCCGCCGCGTATATGGTTTTAAATAATGAAGTAACAGAAGAAGTAGAAGTGATATTGCCTGCGGGCGATATCATTGCTTTAGAAGTTGTTGACATTGAAAAGGGTGCTGACTTTGTCAGTTGCGCTGTCGTCAAAGACGGCGGCGATGACCCCGATGTCACGCATGGCATTAAAATTTTTTGTCGTGCGAGTAAAAGCGAACAAGCGGGAATAACGATAAAAACTGGTAAGGGCATAGGCATAGCAACGCTACCTGGTCTAAAGATAGAAGTAGGAGAGCCTGCTATCAATCCCGTACCAAGACAAATGATAATGGAAAATGTTGGCGAGCTGTTAGATGAGGGGCAGGGTGTAGAGTTATTTTTTACCATACCTCAGGGCGAAGAGATTGCCAAAGAAACCTATAATCCAAGGCTTGGTATTATCGGGGGGATTTCTATTGTTGGCACAACTGGTATTGTTAAACCAATGTCAGAGGAAGCATGGCGTGATGCGATTGAGCAAGAAATTGCCGTCGTTACTGCTGCTGGTCATAAAACCGCTTGCTTAGTATTTGGAAATTACGGCGAGGATTTCGCTTTAAATAAGTTAGGCATAGCTCAGGAAAGGATTGTTAAAATCAGTAATTTCGTGGGCTATTTTTTGCGTAAATGTACGGAATACAATTTAGAAAGAATATTGTTTATTGGGCATATAGGCAAGCTAATTAAGGTTAGTGGTGGAATTTTCCAAACCCACAGTTCTACTGCCGATGCACGTATGGAAATGCTGGTCTTTCATTTAGCAATGATAGGCGCAGATCAAGAGTTATTAGAACAGGTTTTTCAGTGCCGAACATCAGATGCTGCGCGTGAAGTGATTGCGGCTGCTGGTTACGACAGGGTTTATCAGCGCATTGCTGATGCCTGCAGTTATCGCTGTGAACAGTATAGCTTTAATAAATTAGAAGTTGCTTCCATTGTATTTGGTGGCAAAGACATAGAACTTGCCCGTTGTGGCAAGACGGCTGAAATGATAGAAAGGCTGAAAAGTGGAGAATAAAATTATTATTATTGGCGTAGGGACGGGCGCAGAAGATTTAGTTACAGTTAGAGCGAAAAATATGTTAGCTGAAAGCCGTTTTGTCGTCGGCGGTACGCGCCATTTGGAATTATATGGGCAAGGTAAGGAAACTTGTATTATTAAAAGTGATTTGGATAGGGTTAAGGCATTTATTGATGAGAATTTAAAAATAGACAATGTATTGATTTTAGCATCGGGAGACCCTGGTCTTTACAGCATTGCGCAATATATACATAGAAATTATGATGACGAACTAATAGAAACAGTGCCAGGTATTAGCGCCTATACTTATTTTATGTCGCAATTAGGCGTCGCTTGGCATGACGTTGTTATTAAGAGTACACATGGCAGGGAAGCGGAATATTTGCTTAGGGATATTGCGGCTAATGCCAAAACGATAGTTTTTACTGACAAGAAAAAATCGCCAGCTTTTATTGCTAAATTATTGTTAGAGCGTGGGCTTGGCGATGTAGAATTAAGCGTGGGTGAAAATTTATCCTATCCTAATCAGCGAATAGTAAAAGCTAGTCCAAAAGAGTTGGTGGATATGGAATTTGACCATTTGAGCATGCTTTTTGTTTTCAATCCTAATCCGCGTAATTTGGATGAACTCCCTGCCTACGGCATAGAAGATAGTGCTTTTCTGAGGGCAAAAGTGCCCATGACTAAGGCGGAAATCAGGGGCTATTTAATGACTAAAATGGATATTAAAGGCGAAGAAATCGTTTATGATGTCGGTGCTGGCTCTGGTTCTGTTTCTGTTGAATGTGCTATTCACGCTGTTGGTGGTATGGTTTACGCTATTGAAAGAAAACCAGAAGCGGTAGAATTAATAGAGAAAAACAAGGCGCACTTTGGCTTGAACAATATAGAAGTTATACATGCCCTTGCACCAGCGGTTGATGCGGAAATTCCTGCACCCGATAGGGTTTTTATTGGCGGGTCAGCGGGTAATATGTCTAGCATAGTTAAGTGGTTAGTCGATAAAGAGCACGATTTTAAAATTGTCATTAGTGCTATAACAGTAGAAACGGTAACAGAAGCGCTTTCAGCTTTAAAAGAGTTTGACTTTGACAATATAGAGATTATTAGTCTTAATACAGCGCGTGGTCGCAAGGTTGGCAGTAAGCATTTAATGGAAGCCAACAATCCAATTTATGTTATTAGCGGCGAGAATAAGGTGAAATAAATTGATTATTTGTGTAACGATTGAAACGCTCCTTGTGCTGAATCGTTCTGCTTTATGTTTTCGCTAAGAGAACCTGCTGGCGCAGAACGCTCTACGCGAAAAATAAAGCGACACCGCGCACTAGCGTCGCTGACAATCGTTATATAAACAAAATATAGGGGGACGTATGAGTAAATTATATGTGCTAGGCGTAGGGCCTGGTGATAGTAAATTAATGACGGTGAAGGCGACAGAGCTGATTAAATCAGCAGATATTATCGTTGTACCACAAAATACGGTTGATAAGCCGAGTGTGGCAGAAATTATCGCCAAGCCTTATATAGAAGATGAAGGTAAAGTCAAGCGTTATGTTTTTCCTATGGTTAATGACTTAGCTATTAAGCAAAAGCATTGGCGTGAAGCGGCTGAAGATATGATAAAGCTTTTAAAAGCGGGGAATACCGTTGTTTATTTAACTTTGGGCGACCCAACGGTCTACTGTACTTATATGTATTTAGATGATATGATAGAAGAAGCGGGCTTTAGGGCGGAAATCGTGCCAGCGGTCAGCGCGTTCACCGCTTTTTCTGCCGTTAGTGGCAATAGAATAGTGGAAGACAAAGAACGTTTTTGTGTTGTTTCTGGCATAGAAGATTTTGAACAATTACCGCATATTATTGATTTATTTGATACGATTATTATTATGAAAGCGGGCATTAAGTTCAAAGAAATTCATCAGATTTTGACTGACAAAAATTTAATCGATAAAACATTAGTCGTTAGTAATGCGACGATGGAAAATGAAGAAATAATTAGTGATTTAAACACCGTTGGCGATAGAAAATTGCCGTATTTTAGCACAATGCTAATCAAGAAAAGGGGTATAAAATGATTTATTTTATTGGCGCAGGGCCTGGTGATCCAGAATTATTAACTTTAAAGGGTAAGAAATTAATTGACCAAGCTGATGTCATTATTTACGCTGGCTCTCTCGTGAATCCAGCAGTGTTAGCTGATGCCAAAAAATCGGCTAAAATTCTCAATAGCGCTACTATGGATTTAGACGAAGTTATTGCTGAAATGGAAGATGCGGAGAGCAAAGGCTTGATGCTTGCGCGTGTTCATACGGGCGACCCTTCTATTTACGGTGCGATTAGAGAACAGTTTGACCGCTTAGACAAATTGGGCATAAAATATAAATATATACCAGGAGTCAGTTCTTTTCTTGGTGTTGCCAGTGCACTTAATGCAGAATATACATTGCCTAATGTAACGCAAACGGTAATTTTAACGCGTATGGCGGGCAGAACGCCAGTGCCAGAGCGCGAGTCTATTGCAAAACTCGCTAGCCACAAAGCGACGATGATTATTTTCCTCAGCGTTGGTATGATAGCTGATTTATCGAAAGAATTAATGCAAGGCTATGAGCCCGAAACACCAGTTGCCGTTGTTTATAAGGCGACGTGGCCAGAGCAAAAAATCGTCAGAAGCACGCTAGAGAATATTGCTGAGGATGTTAAAAAAGCAGGTATTACAAAGACAGCCTTAATCGTCGTTAGTAATACGCTTGGTAGTGACTACGAACTATCTAAGCTTTATGACAAGCATTTCACACATGAATTTAGGGAAGCAAAAGCGTGAAGATAGCAGTCTTTGCCTTAACGCAAAACGGCTGTGATTTGGCGGGCGAGTTGGGGCAGAAAAACGGCTGGCAAATTTTTGCTAAGCGAAAACCTAAAAATTGTGAGGATGGCGATTATACAGTAATTGATGGCAATTTCAAAGCCTTAGTTGAAGCAGCTTTTCATCAGTATCAGGGTCTAATTTTTATTATGGCGACGGGGATAGTGGTAAGAACATTAGCGCCACTGATTATCTCTAAAGACAGCGACCCCGCAATTGTCGTCTTAGATGAAAAGGCGAAAAATGTTATTAGCCTGCTTTCAGGACATCTTGGCGGGGCAAATGAATTGACAATGTTACTATCTAGTCAGCTTGATGCTAATCCAGTCATTACGACGTCGACTGATGTCAACAATGTATTGGCATTTGACAACTTCGCAAAAAAGAATGGCTTGTTAATTAATGATATAGGCAATATCAAATATATTAGCGATAAAATGATACATGGCGAGCAGATAGAGCTTTACAGTGATGTTGAAATTATAGGTGAAGTGCCAACAAATATAAAAATAGTTAGTGACTTTAGTGAATTTAATTTGCAAGAAAGTGGCGTCATCATTACTTATAGAAGTGATGTAGTGCAGGCTGCCAATAAGAGTTTGGCTTTAATTCCCCCGCATTTAGTGCTTGGTTTTGGTTGTAAAAAGGGCAAGACAAAGGCGGAAATAGAGTTTGCTATTGATAATTTTTTAGCTGAACATAAGATTGATAAAAGAGCAATTTTTAGCATGGCAACAGTAGAAGTTAAGGCGAATGAAAAGGGTTTGCTTGATTACTGTGAGAGCGAAAATATGCCGCTTAAAATTTTTAGCATTGCTGACATAGAAACAGTAGAAGAACAGTTTGGTGGCTCTGATTTTGTCAAGCAAACAATAGGGGTGAAAGCGGTTAGTGCACCTTGCGCGTATTTGTTAGCGGGCGAAGATAGTAAGAGACTCGTTGGTAAAACAAAATGCAATGGTATTACGCTGGCGTTATATCAGAAAAATGAAAATTTAGAAATCAAATAAAATATAGAGGTGAGTATGAAAAAAGTATATGTAGTGGGAATAGGTCCTGGTAGTTATGAGGATATGACGCGCAGGGCGGAGAATGCGATTAAGGATAGCGACATTATTGTCGGTTATAAGGTTTACATAGATTTAATTGCGCCTTATTTTGAAGGTAAGGAAATGCGACCTTCTGGTATGAAAAAAGAAATCGATAGATGCCGCGAAGCCTTAGAAATGGCAGAAGGTGGCAAGACGGTTGCCTTAGTTAGTAGTGGCGATTCTGGCGTTTATGGTATGGCGGGGCTGATGCACACCTTGGCGATAGGAACAGAAGTAGAAGTCGTTACGATACCTGGTGTGAGTGCTGCCAATGCGTCGGCAGCGACTTTAGGAGCACCGCTTATGCACGATTTTGCTGTGATTAGTCTTAGCGATTTGATGACGCCTTTTGATTTGATTTTAAAACGCGTGGAGCACGCGGCAGAGTCTGATATGGTAATTTGTCTTTACAATCCTAAGAGTAAAGGCAGACCAGAAAATATTGTGAAAGCGGTAGAAAAAGTGCGCTTGCACAGAGATAAAGCAACGCCTGTAGGCGTTGTGACTAAGGCTACACGTGAGGGAGAAGTAGTAGAAATAACTTCCTTAGAATATGTTTTAGATTCAGAAATAAATATGTTTTCAACTGTGATTATTGGCAATAGCCGTACAGAAGTTTTAGAAGGCAAAATGATTACACCTAGGGGTTATGATGACAAATACGGTCTCTAAGGTACTGTTAATTGGCGGTACGGAAGATGGGCGCAATATAGCCTTAAAATTAATAGAAAAAGAGATAGATTTTCTCGCGACGGTAACAACGGATTACGGAGAGGAATTGATGCTTGGCACAGGCGATAATATCAAGGTGTTAAAAGCAAAACTCACGATGGAGCAAATGGTTGATTTAATTAAAAAAGAAAAGGTGCAAGCGATAGTTGATGGGTCACACCCCTATGCTTACGAAGTTTCTAAAAACGCCATGCAAGCGGCACACACAGCTGACGTTCCTTACTTTCGCTATGAACGCAAGCAAACAGAGTACAGTGATGAAAATGTAACGGTGGTTGATGATTTTTATCAGGCGGCAGAGCTTTGTAATCAATTAGAGGGGAATATTTTTCTTACCATTGGCAGCAATCATTTGCTTAAGTTTTGTGAAATTGTCGATGATTATAAAAACAGGCTGTATGCGCGGATTTTACCAGTGGCAAAAATGGTAGAGAGGGCAGAGAATGCTGGCATGAATGCAGGTCATATTATCGCTGTGCAGGGTCCTTTTTCCAAAGAGTTTAATTTACAGACGATTAAGCATGTAGACGGTAAAATTTTTGTCACGAAAGATAGCGGTAGTACAGGTGGCACAGCAGAAAAAATCGCTGCGGCAAAAGAACTTGGTTGTCAAATTATTATCGTGAAAAGAGAAGGCTTAGAGTACGATGTTGTTTTCGACCAAATTGATGAACTAATTGCTGCGCTTTAGGGGGAATTATGTATTTACCAGTTCATATTAATTTTAAAGATAAGCGCTGTCTTGTAGTTGGCGGAGGAAAAGTAGGCTTAAGGCGTTGTCAAAAGTTAGCAAAATTTGGTGCAAAGGTAACGGTAATAGCACCAGAAATTAAAGATAAATTTAAAAATGTCGATGGAAAAATCACTTTAGTAAAAAGGAAATATCGTAAGGGCGATTTGACGGATTTTTTCTTTGTAGTGATTGCCACTGATAATAGCAAAATCAATCATCTGATTGCAGAAGAAGCTCGTGAGGCAAATATACTTTATAACTTAGCCGATAAGCCAGATGAAGAAAGCGTTATTATGCCAGGCGTAGTTAATGAAAATGGCTTTACAGCGTCGCTTTCAACTGGTGGTGCTTCTCCGACATTGACAAAAAATTTATTAAAAGAGATTAGAGCTTTAATTGTCGATATGGATGAGAATATTTTAGAAAAACTTAGTGCTGAAAGAGAACAAATTTTAGCGAGTGATGTGAAAGCGACTAAGAAAAAGAAATTGTTAAAACAGAGTGTTACCGATGCACTCAATAATTTGAAGGGAAAAAATGGAAAAAAGAAAAAGCATTAAAGTGGGTTCGCGCGATAGTGAGTTAGCAATGACGCAAACTGGTCATGTGATTTCTTTACTACAAGAACACTATCCCGAGTATGATTATGAAATTGTCAAATTTAAAACCAAGGGCGATAAAATTCTAAATAAAAAATTAGATAAAATAGGCGGTAAAGGTCTTTTTATAAGAGAATTGCAAGAGGCGATGGCACGTGGCGATATCGATTTTGCTGTACATAGTTTAAAAGATATGCCTGCGGATTTAGATGGCGAAACGGAAATCGTTGCTGTACCTAAACGCGAAAATAAGTTAGATGCCTTGATTATGCCTATAGGAAAAAAGATTGAAGACTTAGCTGAGGATGCTGTGATTGGTACTAGTAGTATTAGGCGTGAAATACAGTTGAGGAAGCTATATCCTAAGGCGACGATTAAAGTCTTGCGTGGCAATGTGATTACCCGTCTGAGAAAACTTGACGATGGCGAATACGATGCTATTATTTTAGCGGCAGCAGGTCTTTGTCGTTTGGGTTTAGAGGATAGAGTCACGAAATTGTTTTTAGTTAATGAAATGATGCCTGCTGTTTCACAAGGAGCGCTTGGTATAGAAGCGCCTAAAAATACAATATATAGAGAAATGTTTGCAAAGATTAATAATGAAGAAACGATGCAGGCAGCATTTGCCGAGCGTGCTTTTATGAAAGCGCTAGATGGTAGTTGTTCCGTTCCTATTGCTGCTCATACTGAAATTAAAGATGGCGAGTTAACGCTCTATGGTCTTTACGGTGATGCTGAAACGATGCATTACGATATTCAAGCCATTCAAGGCGATTATAAGGACTACTATGAGATGGCAGCAGAATTAGCAAAAAATCTAATAGATGAAATAAAGCGGGAGAAAAATTAATGGACACAAAGGTATATTTAATTGGTGCTGGTGCTGGAGATGTAGGGCTTTTGACGATGAAAGGGAGAAGGCTCGTCAAAACTGCAGATACAGTGCTTTATGACAAATTAGTCGGTTCGGAAATCGTGTCTATGATACCTCCTAATGCGCGTGCTATTTACGTTGGTAAAAAGGCGGGCGAACATTCGATGACGCAAGAAGAAATTAACGAACTTTTAGTGGCGGAAGCAAAAAAAGGCGGGAGAATTGTTCGTTTAAAAGGGGGCGACCCTTTTGTTTTTGGACGTGGCGGCGAAGAAGTTTTAGCGTTGATAGATGCTGGTATTGACTTTGAAGTTGTGCCTGGTGTCACATCGGCAATAGCGGCACTTACATATAGTGGTATTCCAATCACACATAGAGAAATCGCCCGTTCTTTCCATGTCTTTACAGGGCATTTCAAGTCGGGCACGGTAGAAGAGCATATCGATTTTGATGCTATTAGTAAATTAAATGGAACCCTTGTTTTTTTGATGGGCTTAGGTAATTTAAGTTCTATTGTAAAGGGATTGATTGCTGCAGGGAAAGCTAGCGATACTGCAGTTGCTGTGATAGAAAATGGGACACTTCCTTACCAACGACACGTCTTAGGCACTTTGGATACGATAGAAAATGTCGTAGCAGAGAATAAGATTAAGACGCCCGCGATAGTTGCGGTGGGTAAAGTTGTTGAGTTTTCGTCAGATTTTTATAGAGAGAAAGCGAGACCTTTATTAGGCAAAAAAATCGTCGTGACGCGTTCGCGTGTACAATCGAGTGAACTATCTTTGCGTTTAGAAGAATTGGGGGCAAAGGTAATAGAATGCCCAGCGATAAAAGCTGTGCCTGTAGAAATGAAAGCAGAACAGTTAGAAATACTTGAATGTTTAAGAGAGTATCAATGGTTAATTTTCACTAGCGCAAATAGCGTCAAATCATTTTTCAAGATTTTATTAGAGCATCAAATTGACTATAGAGCGTTATCAAATATAAAAATATGTGTTGTTGGCAAAGTTACTAAAAAAGTTTTATTAGAGCATGGGTTTATTGCCGATTTAGTACCAAAGAATTATCACGCTGCTGAAATGTTTAGAAGCTTACTTGAACACCTAAATCAAGGCGATAAAATTTTACGTGTCCGTGGTGGGTTTGCCGACCAAAGCCTGATTAGAAATTTAAGTAGAGAGGGCTTTGAATGTGATGAATTAACGGTTTATGATATTACCGCAGGCGAATTTAGCGAAAGAGCAAAGAATATAGTGGACGCTGATGCGATTACCTTTACCAGCGGCTCAACCGTTACCTATTTTAGTGAGTTTTTAGAGCAGTATAAATTACCTGTGCTCTTGCAAACAATGGAAGAAAAAACGTGTGTTTGTATTGGACCAATTACGGCACAAGGGGCGAGAAAAGCTGGCTATAAGAATGTGGAAATAGCAGAACAGCATACGATAAAAGGCGTAATAGATAAAGTGTTAGAAAGTGTGAATAATAATGCGTAGATTAAGACGATTAAGACAAACACCGCAAATGCGAAAATTAGTGGCGGAGGTAGAAGTAAGGCCACATGATTTAATCATGCCATTTTTTATAGTAGAAGGCGAGGGTGTAAAAAATCCTATTGGCGCAATGCCAGGAATTTTTCAACATTCTATAGACCAAGCCTTAATATCTTTGGAAGAAGTTGTCAGCTTAGGCATTAATACCATTATGCTCTTTGGCGTGCCCGACCACAAAGACGAATGTGGTAGTGGTGCTTATGATGATAATGGTATTGTACAGCGAGCAATCAGAGCAATTAAAGAAAAATTCCCAACACTTATCGTGATTGGCGATGTTTGTCTTTGTGAGTATACTAGTCATGGACATTGCGGTCTAATAAAAGACGGCGAGATTTTAAATGATGAAACTTTACCTGTGCTAGCAAAACTTGCCTTGTCTTTGGCGCGTGCGGGGGCAGATATTGTTGCCCCTTCCGATATGATGGATGGAAGGGTAGAGTATATTAGAAATACACTTGATGAAGAGGGCTTTCATTATATTCCTATCATGTCTTATAGCGTCAAATACGCATCAAACCTCTATGGGCCGTTTAGAGAAGCGGCACTTTCTTCACCACAATTTGGCGATAGAAAATCGTATCAAATGAACTACTTAACACCGCGCGATGCGGGTAGAGCAGTTAATATTGATATTAGGGCGGGCGCGGATTTT
>PDWI01029790.1_pt1 | contig 14521 bp, 13 predicted proteins | sample 1430891 | NCBI WGS metagenome assembly PDWI01 (sample SAMN01162508, study PRJNA174530) | Oral metagenome, whole genome shotgun sequencing project. | biome: Marine environment; feature: Marine mammal; material: Swab sample of the gingival sulcus; isolation source: swab sample of gingival sulcus...
GATGGCACAGCCATTTTCATATCGCTATCCTCTCGTTGACGGTCAGGGAAACTGGGGGTCAATTGACGATCCAAAATCCTTTGCCGCAATGCGTTATACCGAATCAAAACTAACAAAATACGCACAAATATTACTGCGTGAATTAGGACAGGGAACAGTTGAATGGCAACCGAACTTTGACGGTACAATAAAAGAGCCATTACTCCTTCCTGCTATGCTGCCCAATGTACTCCTCAATGGCTCAAGTGGAATTGCTGTTGGTATGAGTACCGATATGCCTCCACACAACATTGTAGATGTCGCCAATGCCTGTTTGGCAAGCATTGATAATCCTGAAATTACAACGCAAGAACTTGCCAAAATTATACAAGGTCCTGACTATCCAACTTATGGAGAGTGCATTACCTCTCAAAAAGACTTATTGTCAATGTATGAAACAGGAAATGGCTCAATCAAGTTGCGAGCAACGTATGTAATAGAAGACAAACACATTGTTATTAATGCCCTTCCCTATCAAATATCAAGTGCAAAAATTATGGAGCAAATTGCAGCACAGATGACTGCTAAAAAATTGCCTATGATTGATGATATTAGAGACGATTCTGATCAAGATACGCCTGTGCGACTTATCCTCTCACCGCGTTCAAATCGTGTTGATCTCCATCGTGTTATGGAACACTTATTTGCAACCACTGATTTAGAAAAAAACTATCGTGTCAATTTCAATATGATAGGCTTAAATGGCAAACCACAGGTTAAAAACCTTGCCCAAATTATCGGCGAATGGTTACAGTTCCGCAGAAATACAGTAACAGCTCGTTTGCAAACACGACTTGATATTGTTGATAAACGCCTACACCTGTTGGAAGGTTTACTCGTTGCATTTTTAAATCTTGATGAAGTTATTCGCATTATTCGAGAGGAAGATGATGCAAAAACTATATTAATAGAAACATTTAATCTCACCGAAACACAAAAAAGAGAAAAAAAAATTAGAAAGCTTACTCGGAAGCCCTGCAAAACTCACAAAACTCATTCGTGATGAAATAGAGGCTATTTCCCAAGAATTTGCAGAAGAACGCCGCACAAAACTCATTGAAAGAGAAGTAGCAAAAGCTATTGATGAGGCAGATTTAGCCCCATCAGAAACTGTAACCATTGTTCTCTCAAAAATGGGCTGGGTACGTCTTGCCAAAGGAACACAAGTAGAACCAACTGAATTATCATATAAAGCTGGAGATGAATACCAAAGCCACATTGTCGGCAAATCCAACAATATGGCTGTATTTTTTGCAGAAAACGGACGAACTTTCAGCCTACCAGCCCACACACTCCCAGGTGCAAGAGGATTTGGAGAGCCACTTTCAGGAAAGCTCTCCATTGGCAATAATAAAATTGATTATGTTCTTCTCGATAAATTAAAAGCCAACTATTTATTCACCTCTGATACAGCTTATGGTCTTATCAGTAGCTATGAGAATATGATTTCTCGAGCAAAAGCTGGCAAAGCCTTTATGACACTTGGCAATAGCAACGCTATGCCACCAATAAAACTGACAGATGCGGTAAAATATGTATTGTTTATCACTACTGATGCTCATATTCTCATTGTAAAACGAGAGGAAATACCAGAACTTGCACGAGGAAAGGGCAACAAACTGATACAAATACCTGCGAAAATGCTTGCCAATGGCGTACGTCTCAAAGAAATTATCCCACTCACTGGAGCAGAAACACTGCGTTTTAAAATTGGCAGAAGCAAGGAAAATATCACCCCTGATATGTGGTGTGAATGGATCGGCGATCGTGCTAAACGTGGAAAAAAATTACCTAAAGGAATGGAAAAATATAAAATGATTGAGGTTGAATTATAGTTCATAATGAAAAATATATTTTATCAATGCGTACTGAATATACCTTTATCGCCACGATAAAATATTATTTTTTAACTACCTAAAGCAATAGTTCTATGGTAAAATTTACTAGTATTTAGTTGAGTTTTGCCTAAACTAAATAGAGAAAAAGCTATTCATTTGATATCAATAAAATTTCATCTAATGGCTACAAATAATACTTGGATACATTAAAATTATTAGATGGCATCTAATATCTAATAATTACTTTTTACTTACAAAAGATACGCAACACCTTTGAATATGAAAAAACAGTTAATTACATCTTTATTCTGTATTCTTGCCGCTTCTACGGCGAGTGCTAGAACACTGACTGAAATCTTACAAAATAATATCGTTAATGACCCTAGTGTTGCAGAAGCATTAGCAAATCAACGCATTGCAAACAGTCGTCTCAACCAAGCAAAAGCAGCCCGTTGGCCTGTATTAGCTGCATCCGCAGGACAAAAAGTTATTTCATCAAATAAAGACGATGATTCAGAATTTAATCCTGCACTGCAAGCACGTTGGACTATTTTCGATTTTGGAAAACAATCGGCAACAATAGAAAAAGAAGGCTTTAAATCTGATTACTTTGCTTATAAAACAGAAGAAACAACTGAAGAATTAATCAATAAAATTTCCCGTTACTATCTCGAAGCTCTCAAAGCAAAGATGTCAGTTGTGATTGCAAAGAAAAGCTACAATAGACACAAAGAGGTTGTAGAACAATTAAAAATAATCGTTGACTATGACCCAGGTCGTCGTTCAGAGCTTACTCAAGCAAAAGCTCGTATGCTTAAAGCAAAAGAAGAAATTAGTAATTACAACCGTACATTAGAGCTGTCTTTACTACAATTGGGAAGATACATTCAGCCAACAATAAAAAAAGAAGAATTACAAGATCCATTTAAAAAATTAAGCATTGAAAAAATTGTAAAAAAATACAAAGTTTCTACAGAGAGTCTGCAAAATCACCCTAGTTACATTGCTCAACAAAGAGAAATGTCTAGCATTGAGGCCGAACAGAAAGACGTTGAGCGTTCACGTTGGCCTAGCGTTGACAAAAATAAATGAGAAAAAATATCAAGTAAATGCAGCTAAGGCAAGGCTGAACAGTATCGTGAGAAACTTACGAGAGAGATCTAATCTCGCCGAGCTAAGAATGCGAGAAGATAAGGCGAAAATCAACATCACTAAACGCCAAATCAAAGAGCTTGCACAAGTAGCAAAAGACTATGAAGATCAATTCTTTATTGCCAAACGTAGTTTATTAGATGTCGTGAACGCATATCGTTTAATGACTGCTAAATTAGATTATCTGTCGTCTATTGGCGGGCTTCGCTTGTGGGCTGGGCTAGATACAAACCAAGCCTTTAAAAAAGGCGGTCTCGTTATCGCACAAAAAGCCTCGCAAAAAGAAATTGAGAAAGTAGCTGAAAAAGAAGTTGCAGTAATTAAGGATAAAGTTTTCCTTACAAAAAATAATACTGAAAACAATGAAAATGAAAGTGTTGCTGACAATGCTATCACTATCAGCAAACCAAAAACCCTCAATACAGAAACTGTAAAGGTAGTTAATTTAGACAGTGGCGATACTGAAAATAATAGCAAAAATGTATTAGAAAAAGAAATTGCTCGTTTAGAAATTGTACAAGATACTAGCGATAATAATGAAAAGATAGCAGATGAAAAAACTAGTAAAGAAGTCGAGCTAGCCGAAGTTGAAATATCTACAACCAAAGTGCCTATCGCTGCTGATAAAGAAATTCAAAAGCATCAAGAGATTGAGTTAGCAAGTGCAGAAACAACAGAAATAGAAGTAGAGCAACAGCCTATTGCTGAAGTCGTACCTGTAAAAACTACTACTGCAGTATCTATTGCAGTAGAGCCTAATGCAATAGATAAAAAAGCTACCAATAGCATTCCTCAAAATGACATTGCCTATAAAGATAATGTTGATAATAAGCTCGTGGAAAACGTTGCCGTTTCTAATGATAAGATAAAAGAGGAAATTACAATACCTGAAACTGTAGTACAAGTACCTGAACAGAAGAAAAAACCAACTGGTGTTATTATCAAGTTTGCAAAAAAACACAACAATAATAAAAAGTTAAAAAACAAAAAACCAGCCTCATTATCTGTTAATAAATCAACGGGAGTAATTATTAGATTTTCTAAAAAAAATAAATAATAACTACAGAATGTAGCAAAACATAGCTATTGAGTAATCTAACTTGCTCAATAGCAATTCGTTAATTAGACAATCAATAATAAGCATTATGCAATCACTACTAAATAATATAAGTGCCTTGACAAGACACTTACAACAGCCAATTTCAACTGAAACACTTACAGCCCTCACACCTAAAAATGCCGAGGGCGACGTCGATTATAAAGAACTCAAAGAGGTACTCAAACATCAAGGCTTTGAGAATAATCTACAAAATCGTGAACTAACTTCTATTCCGAAATTAGCCCTACCTGTTATTATTCTTTTAAAAGATTCAGAGTCCGCCATACTGAAGTCGTTTGATAACGAATCTGCCATTATAGAAATTGCGGGGGTCGGCACAAAACAGATGAGCTTACCCGAACTAGAAAATATCTATCTCGGGTATACGTGGTTCATTAAAGCTAAAGTATCGGCAGATATTCGTTCAGAACTTCCTGAACATAGACTTTCTAAAGGTTGGTTTTGGAGCGTTATTCTTCGTTTCCGTAAATACTACTACCAAGTCATACTCACTACTTTTATCATCAATATATTGGCACTTATCACCTCATTATATGTAATGAATGTGTATGATAGGGTTATACCGAATAAATCCTATGAAACATTATGGGTATTAAGTATTGGTGTAATCATTGCAATCAGTTTTGAATTTATTGCTAAACTCATTCGTGGTAGATTAACTGATATCGCTGGTAAAAAAGCTGATTTAATTATTTCATCAGCCTTATTTAGACGCGTGATGCAAATACGAATGATCGATAAACCTGTATCAGCTGGATCGTATGCCAATAACTTAAAAGACTTTGAATCGGTACGAGAGTTTATGACATCTGCAAGCTTACTTGCCGTTATTGATATGCCATTTTTCCTACTTTTCATTGGCGTTATGTATTTAGTTGCAGGTAAACTTGCTCTTATCCCATTTTCTATCGTCATTGCAGTAATGATTATAGGGATTGTTGCACAAGCACCACTCGCACGCTCTATCAATGAATCTATGAGAGAATCATCACAGCGTCAAGGATTAGCTGTTGAAGCGGTAGATGGTGTTGAGACACTGAAAGTAAACAATGCTTACAGCTGGGTACAAAAACGTTGGGACTACTACACTGCTCGCTCCGCTCTCTCGAGTATGAAAACTAAAGATATCAGTAATGTAGTAACGAGCTTATCAACGATGCTACAGCAGCTAAATACCGTATTCCTTATTCTGACGGGAACGTATCTTATCCATTCAGAAGACCCAAGTAGCCGTATTACAATGGGGGCATTAATTGCTTGTGTAATTTTATCTGGACGTGCTTTAGGTCCTGTTGGACAAATTGCAGGATTAGCGGTACGTTTCCAATCAGCACGAATTGCACTTTCTGGAGTTAATGGCATAACGACACGACCAATAGAATACGATATCGATAGAAAATACATTACATTAGACAATCCAAAAGGGCAACTTATCTTTGACGATTGTGCTTTTGCCTATGATGACAGCGGTAAAAATGCCCTCAATGGCGTATCAGTAAAAATTAATCCAGGCGAAAAAGTGGCTATTTTAGGGCGTATTGGCAGTGGTAAATCAACACTGTTAAAACTTGCTGCCTCTCTCTACGAACCTCAACAGGGTATGGTTACTTTTGACGGCGTTGATCTTCGTCAAATTGACCCATATTATCTACGCAATAAAGTAACTCTTTTAGGACAGCATCCACGTCTATTTTTAGGTACATTACGAGATAATCTCGATATGGCTCGCAGTGATGGATTTTTTAAAGATGAAGTTTTATTAGAAGCATTGGGAAGATTTGGTCTTCATAAAATAATCCAACAGCATCCGAAAGGTTTAGATATGCCAATCGGCGAAGGTGGAGCTGGTCTGTCTGGTGGACAACAGCAAATTGTAGCACTTGCAAGGCTTACCCTTAAAGATCCATCTGTAGTGTTACTTGACGAACCAACTAGCGGACTTGATAATAATACCGAGTCAATGGTTTTGACAGCTCTTAAAGAGTGGGCAAAAAATAGAACATTAGTAGTGGTAACACACCGCCCACAAATTTTAGCATTAGTGGATAGAATTATTATTGTTGAGAACGGTAAAGTTGTTATGGACGGTCCTAAACAGCAAGTTTTAGCTCACTTAAATAATCCTAAAGGAAAACAAAGCCAACAGATACAACGAAAAGCTACCGTGCAAAATAAGGCACAAGGGCAACCTCAACAGGTAACTCAAGAGCAACAAAGACAACAAGCTCAAGAACAAAAACCTTCTGCATCACAAGTGCAAAGACAACAATCACAAGCTCATACCCTGCAACAAAGTCAAATACAAGACCAGCAACAGAGCCAGAAAAACAATGAGGTTGCATCAAACATAAATAATCAGACCCAAGGTCAATAATAAATAAACAAGAAAAGCACCTTAAGGATGTACACAATGAATAAAAATTTATCAAAAAAAGATTTAAAACTCATCAGCGACCTCAATGCTGCTATGCAAGAGGAAAAGCATCGTGGCTTGTGGTGGGGTGTATTATTACTTGGTTCTCTAATAACTGTTTTCCTCATTTGGGCATACAACAGTAATTTAGAGGAAGTTACTCGAGGGCAAGGGTCAGTAATACCAAGCTCTCGTCAGCAAATGATCCAGAGTTTAGATCCAGGTATTTTAAAAACACTACACGTTAAAGAAGGTGAACTTGTTGAAAAAGGTGATCTACTACTCACTATGGACGATACTAGAAGCTCGGCAATATTACGAGAATCAGAAGCAAAAGTAGCCAACCTTGAAGCAATGTTAGTACGATTTCGTGCAGAAGCCTATGGAACTCCCTTATTATTTCCAAAATACATTGACAATGAATTAATTGAGCGAGAAACAAGGGCATACCAAGCTCGTAAAGAAACTCTTGACAGTGCAGTAGAAGGCCTAACCAAATCAAAAAGAATTTTAGATAAACAGATTGCACGTACTGCAAAAATGGTAGAACGAGGGGTTTCATCTGAAATTGAGTTACTTCGTATGCAACGCGAGTCAGCAGATTTAGGACTAAAAATTAGCGAACGTAAAAATCAATACATTTCAAATGCAAATAATGAACTGGTAAAAATAGAATCAGAATTATCGCAAGCTCGTGAAAATCGTGCTATGCGTGCTGACCCTGTAGCACGAGCAGAAGTTCGTTCTCCTGTTCGTGGAATTATTAACAATATAAAAATTAATACTGTTGGGGGAGTTATCAACGCTGGTCAAGATATTATGGAAATTATTCCGGTTGATGACAAACTTTTAGTGCAAGCGTATATTCGTCCTCAAGACGTTGCCTTTATTCATCCGGGGCAAGAAGCTGTTGTTAAAGTTACCGCTTATGACTATGCGCGAACTCAAACTCAACGCTAACGAGTCATATTACCGAGTTCTTGTTGAAACAAAAGATAGTAAGCTTACGGATAAAAATGGTAAAGAGTTACCGATCATTCCAGGTATGGTTGCCTCTATTGACATTAAAACAGGTGAGAAAACCGTATTCCAATATCTCACAAAACCATGGACTCGTATGAAACAAGCTCTTAGAGAAAGATAACGAGAAGAAAATTAATTAAATAACATTATGACAAAACTATCAGGTGCAGATGGCATAACTATCCACCCACGTCCAGATCAACGACACGCTCGTTATGATGATATAGCCCCACTAAAAAAACTTTGCGATATTCACAATGTAGAATTAAATATCGAGGGCTACCCTACTCCTGATTTTCTCCATCACTGTATCGAAAATCAAGTACATCAAGTAACACTAGTCCCCGATGCTCCTGATCAAATCACATCTGATCACGGTTGGATTGTCAGTAAACACACAAAAGAGCTTACCCCTATTATTGCAAGATTGAAACAAGCAGGCATTCGCTCCAGTCTTTTTATGGATTGTGATGCAGAAGAAATACAATGTGCTTGTCAAGTAGGAGCTGATCGTATTGAATTACATACAGAAAGTTATGCACGAAGCTTTGAAAGTAATACACACAAGCAAGAAATTGAAAAATTTGCAAATGCTCACAATATAGCTATAAAATTAGGAATGGGAGTAAATGCAGGACACGATCTTAATTTAGAAAACCTCGCATTTTTCCTTACTTATGCACCAGTTTCTGAAGTATCAATTGGACACGCTTTAACCGTTGAGGCTCTTTTACAAGGCTGGAAAAAAACCATTACAGACTATAAAGCTATTTGTAATGTTTGAAAATAGATGCGACAAACGTATAATACATATATAAATACTATATTAAATAACATATTAACAACACAATGGCACAGATAATAATTGCTCTTACCTCACTTGCTATGCTCGGCTACTTATATGCGGCGTGGGCAATTTATTATATGCCTCATAAATACAAAACTATTGCTACTGCAATGGGCATATCTCTGTCAGCTCATACCGTACAAGCACTGTATAATTTTTCAGGGTTAATGCAACAAGTATCAATTACGAATATCCTTTCTCTCATTTCTGTATGTCTTGTCATAATAGGTACTGTTCGCTACTTTATACACTATGAGAGAATCTCGTATGTTGTTTTATCCCTCACGGCAATTATTTGCTTGTGGCTTCCTATCATTGCCCCCACTCCCATTACCGTAACACAAAGCTGGGCATTAAAAGTACATATTGCTTTGTCTATTTCCGCTTATGTAGCTTTAGCATTTGCAGCATTATACGCCTGTTACTTATTGCTCCAAGATTACCAACTACGCAAGGGAGCTGATGGTTTTAACTTTTCTATTCCTCTTCGTGAAATAGAACGAACAATGATGAACTTTACTCTCTTTGGTGAAGTTCTTTTATCTTTGGCACTGGCAACTGGGTTAGTATTTATTTATGACGTATCGGCTCAACATATCTCACACAAACTGTTTTTTGGTGCTATTTCTTGGGTCATCATTAGCTCGCTGCTTATCTTGCACAGAATTAAAGGATTCAGAGGACGACCAGCTGCCATTTTGCTATTAACTGGCTTCGCTTTCCTCATACTTTCGTATTTTGGCTCCACTTTTATTCTACAAATAATTTTACAACGATAACAACAATAAAGTAAATGAACGAACTACCATTATTTATACAAATCATCTTACTGATGATACTTATTCTTTGCTCTGCTTTCTTTTCTGGCTCTGAAACCAGTATGATGCGTTTAAACAAACACCGTTTGAAACATCTCGCCGATGAAGGAAATAACTTTGCAAAACGTTCACTAGAACTACTGACACGCCCTGACCGATTATTAGGCGTTATTCTTTTGGGCAATAATTTCATCAATATACTAGCCGCCTCACTTGCAACGGTTATTGGTATCAGTATCTGGGGAGATGCAGGCATCTTTATTATGACAGTTGTTATGACAGTATTAGTACTTATTTTTGGGGAAGTTGCACCAAAAACTTTTGCTGCTCTCAATGCTGAAAAATTTGCTGTTCCTGCTTCATTTGTTCTTAAATCATTGCTCACGGTATTATATCCTGCAGTATGGCTTATCAATTACCTGTCAGCTCTTACGTTACGTCCTCTGGGAGTAAAAGACTTTAATATGACAGATGATGCGGTCAGCAAAGAAGAATTACGCAGTATTTTACGCCAAGAATCAAGTCATATTAATGAAGACAATCAAGATATTATGCTTGGAGCGTTATATCTAGAAGACATTGATGTAGAAGATATTATGGTTGCCAGACACGACCTTATTGGTATTGATTTACAAGATGATTGGCAACAATCAGTCAAAACTATTATTAATACAAATTATGCTCGCCTGCTTATCTATGATGACAACATCGATGATGTGAAGGGAATATTGCGAGTACACGATATCATTAAACTCTATCGAGATAATAAACCATTATCAAAAGAAAATATTTTGGGATTACTCTATAAACCTTATTTTATTCCAGAGGGAACATCGCTACGCCAACAGCTACAATTATTCCAACAATTCAAACGTCAAACAGGTCTTGTCGTTGATGAATACGGCGAGGTTATGGGATTAATTACTCTAGAAGATATTTTAGAATATATGGTTGGGGATTTAGGGCTACAAGAGATTGCTGAAGAAAGTGAAGATGAAGAAGAAATTATTGAAAAATCTGAAACTCAATACGAGGTTCTTGGAAGCTTGAGCATCAATTATATCAATAAAGAATTAAACTGGCAATTGCCCAACGATGGACCAACAACGATTAGTGGATTAATTACAGAAGAGCTTGGCAATTTCCCTAAAGTAGGCTTAAAAGTGCAAATTGATAATTATCATTTAGAGGTGCTTTCTTTAGAAGAAAATCGGGTAAAACAGGTATTAGTAACAATAATTCCTAGCGAATGATTATTCGTATCAGGTTTTCTGTCCCTCCTCATTAAATAATCTTAAAAAAGAGGGGGATTTTTTTTATTCCGTTAAATAATTATTTTTAGCAGCGCTAATAATAATTGTTATTATCATTTGTTTTAGTTCTATTTTTAATAATTTTACATTATCTCATCTATTTCTGACAAAATTACTCAACTTTATGGTAAAATCTCCATCTTGTAAAAGACACAAAACCACAAAACAGAATTTACTACAAAAACAAAATGCGTATTTATGACAAAACAGTGTAATTGTAATGAAGAACAAACCAACAAGGTCATTCACGAACATCTTGAAAAACACCAAGATTATCGTGAGGGATTTTATACTGACGTTGAGTCAACAACACTAGCACCAGGACTTAGTGAAGAAAAAGTACGTTTTATTTCCGAGCAAAAAGGAGAGCCAGAATGGATGACAGAGTGGCGACTCTCAGCCTATCGTGCGTGGCTCAAAATGGAAGAGCCTGATTGGGGACACCTCAACTATAAAAAACCTGACTATGATGCTATCTCATACTTTTCTATTCCCAAAGATGCTGCAAAACACGCAAAAAAATCCGAAGAATTATCTGATGAAATGCGTGATACCTACAAAAAGCTGGGAGTAAAAATTGATGAACAAGAAAACTCCAATGTTGCCGTCGATGCGGTATTTGACTCCGCCTCTGTTATCACAACATACAGAGAAAAACTGGAGAAACAGGGAGTTATTTTTTGTCCATTTAGTGAAGCAGTTCATACACACGCAAAGTTAATTCAAAAATATCTCGGAAGTGTAGTATCTGTTGATGATAATTTCTTCTCGGCTTTAAATAGTGCAGTTTTTGCTGCTGGAACATTTGTCTATATTCCCAAAGGAGTAAAATGCCCAATGGACTTATCGACATATTTCCGTATCAATCACGAAAGTACAGGACAATTTGAACGAACATTGGTCATTGCCGATGAGGGAAGTTATGTAAGCTATCTTGAAGGATGTACAGCACCTATTCGCCAAGAAAATCAACTACACGCAGCAGTTGTTGAAATTGTGGCACTCGACAATGCAGAAATCAAATACTCTACCGTGCAAAACTGGTATCCTGGCGATGAGAATGGCGAAGGTGGAATATTTAACTTTGTAACAAAACGAGGAATGGCATTTAATAATGCAAAAATTAGTTGGGCTCAAGTTGAAACAGGAGCGGCTATTACTTGGAAATACCCAAGCTGTGTACTAATGGGTGATAATAGCGTTGGCGAATTTTACTCTGTAGCACTGACAAAGCATAAACAACAAGCAGATACAGGAACCAAGATGATACATATTGGTAAAAATTCTCGTTCGCTCATTATTTCCAAGGGTATATCTACGGCAAAAAGTCAAAATGCCTACCGTGGACTTGTTAAAATGACTAAAAATGCCCACAATGCTCGTAACTTTACCCAATGCGACTCACTCTTGATTGGTGATAATTGTGGTGCTCATACATTCCCATACATTGACAGTTACAATAGCAGTGCCACCGTAGAACACGAGGCGACCACTTCAAAAGTGAGTGATGATCAACTATTTTTATGCCTACAACGAGGGATTGCACCAGAAAAAGCAGTATCAATGATTGTTAATGGTTTTTGTAAAGAAGTATTCCAGCAATTACCACACGAATTTTCAGTAGAAGCTGCTGAATTACTAGAAATGAGTTTAGAAGGTTCTGTTGGATAACATAACGATACAATAATTATTACAACAGAAGATATTAATATATTAACCTACCAAAGAATGACATACAATGTTAGAAATTAAAGAATTACAAGCTAGCGTAGAAGAAAAACAGATTTTAAAAGGGCTTAATTTAACCATTAATCCTGGAGAAGTTCACGCGATTATGGGTCCAAACGGTGCAGGAAAGAGTACGCTTGGCAACGTATTGTCTGGGCGTGATGGTTACAGTGTTGAAGGTGGCACTATCAATTTTAATGGTATTGACTTATTAGCATTAGAACCAGAAGAACGTGCTTGTGAAGGCATACAATAGCATTCATCGCTACCACAAACAAGAAGAAATATCACAGATAGAATTACTCAAACTTGCGAGAACGTGTTGTAAACGTGTTGGAATGAAAGAAGACTTCTTAAAACGTGGCGTCAATGAAGGATTTTCTGGTGGTGAGAAAAAACGCAATGAAATTCTCCAAATGATGATGCTCGAACCAACACTCTGTATCTTAGATGAAACTGATTCTGGATTAGATATTGATGCACTACAAATGGTCGCCGAAGGAGTAAACAGTTTACGTTCTCCAGAACGCTCATTTATTGTAGTAACACACTATCAACGCTTACTTGACTATATTGTCCCTGACTATGTTCATATTTTAAGTGATGGTAAAATTGTCAAATCTGGGGACAAATCGTTAGCGCTTGATTTAGAAGAAAAAGGATACCAGTGGGTTATTGAAAATCGTTAATATAGGGTAATGAAAAATATGCACTCATATCTATTTAAGTTATACCGTGAAAGAGATAATAAGTAAATGAACAAACCAGCAATAGACAATAATCCTTGTATTTCCGCAATGACCCAGTATGCACATAGCATCGACCAAGCCACAGCTATTAATACTCCGTGGCTTGAGGTCTATCGTCAAAAAAATCTCAAACAGTTACAACAAACTACATTGCCAACTCACAAAGATGAGTATTTTAAATACAATCGTCTTGATATATTTAAACAACGTAATTTTTCTGCAAACATTAACATTGCGACAGCAACAAACAACTCACTTAACTTATCAGAAAAAGCCATAAAGGGCATTGAGAGAATTGAACAAATTGTTTTTATTAATGGACAATTGAGTAATGAACTATCAAGCGTTACAACACACAAAGTTACTCAATTTTGCGATGCAAATACCGTACAACAACATAAGATTCTTAAACAGCTTAACAGTCAATCAAATCAAGAAAATAAAAAAATCAATCCATTTACGCTCTTAAACGCTTGCCTTGTTCAACAAGGGGTTTTAATTGAAATTGACGAAGAAAGTAATGATAATATTATTGAAATTCTCAATATTATTGATGGCTCTGTCTCTGACTCAACATTTGCCACAAATATAGTAATTGATATTGCTGACAATAGTAAAGCGACAATTATTAGTCGTGCTATTAATTGGGATTTAGCCACAAAGAATACCAACTTATCAACACAACAAACACTCGTTAATATTGGGAAAAATTCACAATTCACCCACTATTCTCTACAACTAGAAAACGCCCATAGCGTTTGTTTTAGTAATATTGAGTACAATCTACAATCTAATGCTACGTTAGAGGCATTTTATGGTGCTACTGGTAGTATCTTGAAAAAAATTGATATAACCGTTAATCATTTAGGACAATATACTAATGCCTCATTAAATGGTCTATATGCAGCTGCCGAAGAGCAACAGATTGATTATCATACAATCGTTAATCACCCACTGGCAAATGGGCAAACCAATGAAGTATTTCGAGGTATTGTAAATCATAAAGCAGAAGCTACATTTAACGGGCGTATTCATATTTACAAAGATGCACAAAAAACACGTGCAGAACTCAGCAATAAAAATCTTGTACTATCAGATGATGCTGTTATTCACACAAAACCTGAATTAGAAATTTATGCCGATGATGTAATATGTGCTCATGGTGCAACAGTGAGTAGAATGGATAATGAATCACTTAACTATTTGCAATCTCGTGCAATTCCAAAAGATGAAGCACAGTTAATGTTAAGCTATGGTTTCTTTAATGAAATATTGGCAGATTTAAAGCACCATTCTGTTGCCGATTATCTACGCCCTATTCTCTTCAAAAGATTTATATAACAATGCACACAAATACTTTTAACATTAATCACATTAGAGATGACTTCCCTATTCTACATCAAGAGATTAATGGAAAACCGCTAGTCTATCTCGATAATGCCGCAACAACACAAAAGCCCCAATCAGTTATCGATGCTCTC